>Ga0209755_10001643_pt1 | contig 33847 bp, 24 predicted proteins | sample TergutCo191P1_FD_187301 | JGI IMG/M metagenome (GOLD analysis project Ga0209755, IMG submission 187301) | Cornitermes sp. P1 segment gut microbial communities from Petit-Saut dam, French Guiana - Co191P1 (SPAdes) (version 2) | ecosystem: Host-associated > Arthropoda: Insects > Digestive system... | reverse complement strand
TTGATATGCGCGGAATTAAGCGTGAATACCGCATGGAAACAAAACGATCAAAAAAATCGAAGCCGGAAGAAAATGTTGTTGTTGTGCGCGCCCTTCGCGGCGTTGATTTCTCCGCGGAAGAAGGCGAGTTTATTTCTGTAATGGGGCCATCGGGCTCAGGTAAATCGACATTAATGAATATTCTAGGCTGTCTGGATAAACCATCGGGCGGCACCTATACATTGGACGGCATAGAAACTTCAAAATCTGACGCCGATACCTTCGCGTATATAAGAAACAGAAAAATCGGTTTTGTGTTTCAGTCCTTTAATTTACTTTCCAGAACTACGGCGCTTGAAAATGTTGAGCTTCCGCTTTTTTACAGGCGCGCGGAAAAGAATGAGAAAAAACAAAAGGCGTCTGACCGCAAGGAAATTGCTATGCAGGCGCTAAAAGAAGTAAACCTTGGCGCGCGAATGGATCACTTTCCCTCGCAATTGTCAGGCGGGCAGCAGCAGCGAGTTGCTATCGCGCGCGCGATGGTAAACGACCCCGCGTTTATTTTAGCGGACGAGCCGACGGGAAACCTCGACACAGGCATGACCTTAGAAATCATGGGGCTTTTTCAGGAGCTTAACAACAGGGGAAAGACAATCATAATGGTTACGCACGAGCCTGAGCTTGCCGCGTATACAAAGCGGATAATAACGCTACGTGACGGCGAGATAGTCTCGGATAAGCAGGTTAATGACAGGCGTGACGCTCACGAAGACTTCGCGCAATGGAACAAAGATCATGCTCTTTTATCGGAGGGAGCGACTTGAATATACTTCAGCTCTTACATACCTGTCTTCGCTCGATTTTACGCAACCGCATGAGGAGCCTTTTAACTTCGCTGGGCGTAATCATAGGCGTAGGTTCTGTTATCATCATGGTGGCGATAGGCGAAGGTTCTCAGCAGGCGATAGAAAAGCAGATAACAGCCATGGGAACAAACCTTCTGCAAATAATGCCACGGCGGGGCATGAACCGAAGCGGCGTGATGGTATCGGTGCGCAATAACGCTTTTTTAAAAAGAGATATAGAAAAAATAAGGGACGAGTCAACTTTCGCTCAGGCGATTTCAGGCATTGCCGCCGCTAACATGAATGTAATAGGGCCGGAAGGGAACGCTTCTGTTCCGATACAGGGAGTGGAACCTGATTTTTTAATCGCTAGAAACTGGAAAGTAGATTTGGGGTTTTTCTTTGAAGAAGATGATTTATACGCGAGAAGCAGGGTGGCGGTTCTGGGGCGTACAACGGCGAAAAATCTTTTTGGGAACGCCGACGCCGCGCTCGGAGGGCAGATACGAATCGGTACAAATTATTTTGATATTATCGGTCTTTTGGAAACTAAGGGCGCGAGTATAAGTTCTTCAGACCAGGATGATGTCATTATGATCCCTTTGGACACTGCCTTAACTCGCCTTAGTAATACGCGAAATATCAACATGATTATGATGAGCGTTGTAAGCAAGGAATATATGTCTGCCGCACAAAAAGAAACAGAGCTGATTTTAAGGGAATCGAGGCGTATCCCCGAAGGAGCGGCTTCCGATTTTGAGATTTTTAATCAGGCGGAAATGATCGATATGGCGTCGGCTGCTTCTAAAACTTTAACCACTCTTCTCGCAGCGATTGCCGGCGTTTCGCTTTTGGTCGGCGGTATCGGCATTATGAACATTATGCTTGTTTCTGTTACAGAGCGCACGCGCGAGATTGGCATTAGAATGGCGGTAGGCGGGCGCAAGAGAGATATTCTTTTACAATTTTTAACGGAATCTGTTATTCTAAGTTTGATGGGCGGGCTTTTGGGAATTGGGCTTAGCTTTTTAGTGTGTCGTATATTATCCGCCATGAACATAATTACAGCGATAAGCCCGGTGATTGTTATGATATCCGCGCTTTTCGCCGCTGTGGTTGGCGTTGTGTTTGGTTATTATCCCGCGTTAAAAGCGGCGAAGCTGTATCCGATTGACGCGTTGAGGTACGAATGAAGATTTTTTGTGTGTTATATTTAATTATTTTAAATAGTTCTTTTTTATTTTCTCAGACTATTAACTTGGAGCAGGCGAGGGAGTTGGGCCTGGCGAACTCAAGGTCTTTAAAAAAATATGAGATGGCGATTAGAAGCAGCGTGCTGGACGAAAAAAATCAATTGTACTCGATGCTGCCCCAGGTTTCCGCCGATTACAGGGCTTCTTCCCACTATATGCGTAATTGGGCATTGGTAAGCCCCGCCGATACATTTACATCAGGAGTGTCTATTTCCATTACGCAGATTATTTTTCAGGGCGGAAAAAGTTTCATTCAAAGAGCGATTAGCAAGATCGCTACAGAAAGCGTAAGAATAGACGCGCAAACGGAATATTACAAGGTAATTGACGAAATTGACAGTGCGTACTTCGCCGTTTTAGAAGCTTCCGCCGCTATGAAAGCCGAGGAAGTGACACTAAAGGCGGCAGATCTGGGGCTTGCGATTGCGCAGGTGCGGCGAGAAAGCGGAATGATCAATCAGGGTGATTATCTAAAAGCGCTCGCGGACAAGGAATCGCGCGAAAACTCATTTAATCAGGCGAGGAGAAATTTGTCTTTAAACATGACGCGGCTTAAAATCCTTACAGGCATTAAAGAAAATCTTGAGCTTGAACAGGTTGATTTTAGTTCTTACGAAGACGCGCTTTCGCGTCTTTCTTTAATTTCTGAAGAAGAAGCGCAAGAGCTATTTGAATCGTTTTGGTTAATAATACAAGAAAACAGTCCCGCGCTTTCCAAAGCCGCTCTTAATAATCAAAGAGCGGAAAAGAATCATACGCTTACAAAAAGAGAATCGTCTCCTACCATACGCGCGACAATTTTTTCCGCTGATGTTAATTTTACGGCTCCTGACAGACTAGGATCTTCGAATCAGGGGGGCGTGAGCATTACAGGCAGCATACCTGTCGATTATTGGGTTTTCGCTAATAAAATGGAAAGAAGCAAACTTTCGCTTGAAAGCGCGTCTATCGATTACGAAAATTCTGTCAGCTCTATAGAGCAGGAATTACGAAACGCGCTTAGCTCGTCCTTTTCGCAGGCAGGAACAGTTTTATCATCGCGAAAATCTTTGGAATATACAGAAAAACATTTTGAGTTTGTTATGGAGCGCTATCGTCTTTCGCAAAGCTCGGTGTCTGATTTAACAGAAGCCACTTCGCTTTTTATTAACAGCCAGAATAATCTGAACAGGGCAAGCTATAGCTTCTTGCAGAGTCTTTCCAGGTTACGCTCCCTATGCGCCTTTGAAGACGAATCAGATTTATTGTCTTTATTAAATAATTAGAAAGAAGAATTTTTTACCACGAACCACACTAACCATTCGAACTTGTTGTCCGACTCTTTTTCTTAAGCCTAAGAAATACCAGACGGCTGACATATATTTTTAGGTTAAGAAGAAGATTAGAGAGCTCGGGTTCGTGAGGTTCGAGTGGTTCGTGGTGAATCTCTTCTTCTTCTCTTATCCGACTATTTCTTTTAAACGATTAATAATATCAATATGTTGCGTACAAGCGGCTTCGCATTGTCCGCATTCGGTGCATTTAGCGGCTCCGGCTCTTTCCAAATTCCAATGCCATTTTAATCTGTCACCTATCGGGTCGTTAATCGTCTTATTTAAAAGTTTCTGGTTATAGGCATCCATGTAATAAGGAATTGGAATATCTACAGGGCAGTTGTCGCAATAGGCGCAGCCTGTGCATATTCCTTCTAATGAAATATGAGCGTTCGCTTTTACATTTTCAAGTTCTGCCTGTGTACGGGGCTTATAGCCTTCGACAGCGGCAAGTGCTTCGTTTAAGTGTTCAAGTGTGTCAAAACCTACAAGCGTGTTTGTAATTTCGCTGTGATCCCAAAGAACGCGTAATGCTGCAGTTACAGTGCTTTCGCCATCACGCTGAATAAATTTAAATAGCTCAGGGTGCTGGGGAATTACACCACCGCCAAGCGGGTTCATTACAACAGCGCCAAGTTTTTTTTCTTTTATAGCGTCAAAGGCAGCCTGCCTTGTTTTAAAATTGTAGGCGGAGTAGCCAAAGAGCACGCCTTCAAAAACAGCTTCCATAAGCAGTTCTTTTATTTCGTCTTTTATTAAATGGCTGGAAATACAAATATGGTTTATCAATTTTTCTTCTTTTAATTTTCTGAATGTGTCTAATACGCCATTCTTTTTTCTTGTTTCCCAGTTGTTTAAATCGGTTATGCACCAGATATGGTAAAAGTCGATAGTATCGATATTAAGTCTTTTTAACTGCGCTTCTATTTCCGCGCGAATGCCACTTTCTGTGCTTTCAAAAGTTTTTGTCGAGCTGTAATAGGGCAGCCCCAATTTTCTCATTTCTGCAAAGGCCTTGCCGTAAACAGTTTCGCTCCTTGTCTCAAAGTAACCCGGAGCTGTATCAAAGTAATTAATGCCGCCTTGCGCTGCCGCCACCATTAGGCGGACACATTCGTCGTGGTCGTCCACATTTTTAAAACGCATTCCGCCAAAACCAAGAACAGAAATCTTTTTGCCTGTTTGTCCGTATTCCCTGTAGATCATGTTTTGTCCTCCTGAAATAATAATTCTTTTTATCGTTCGCGGCTTTCTCTTATTGCGCCGATAATATCATTCATAGTAACATCCGCGTTTATACCTTTTATATTTTCTAATGGAGATACCCCTTTTTTATTTTTTTTATCATAAATTGAGATAAGTTTAAATTTACTTCCGTCTTTACGTGCGATAATTACATCTTCTTTTAACGCGGTATTTAATACGGTTGCAAAATTCTGACGTGCTTGCGAATAATTATATACTTTCATTATTTACCTCTTTTTCTGCGGTATCATCAAGAATATCGATTCTTAATTTTAAACCTGTTTTTATCATCAAATCATCAAAAGTTAATAGTGGTATCTTTAACCTATATGCAGTCTCTAAGTAATACGCGTCATATGCGTATATTTCATATTTACATGCAATTTTTAAAGCTTTTTCAATATCTATTTTAGCGCTTCTGATAGGGATAGAAAGAAATTCATTGTAGGCTTCCAATAATTTAACTTCAGTTATTTTTCGTTTTTTATATAGATTTATTAGAGCATTTCCAATCTCGTAAGAAATAACATCCGGGGAGAGAAGAGTTTTGTTTTTTGTAAGTTTTAATACCGCAGGCTTATTTGCTTCATTTAAAATCACTGCCATTATAGCGCTTGCGTCTATTAATATATCCATATGTACAATGTACTTTAGTCCTTCTTATTTGTCCAGTCTCCTGAAGTGGCAGGTATTGTGACTGGTACAATGATAAGCGATTTTATACAAAAGATCTCACACGGAGTCACGGAGGAAATAGATACAACATCTTAGACCTATTTCGATTTTAATAAGTTGTATACCGACTAATAAAATAGAGATTCAAGTTAAGATGGTTCTCCAGATCCTCAGTGCCTCCGTGAGAACATCTTCTCTAAAGATCTTCCAAGATTATACGGCGTTTTCTGGTACACATAGTTAAGCCAGTTATCGAAAAACAAATTCCTAGAACCTATATCCAACGCCTACTTTGATTTGAATACCATGACCTAATACCGGATCTACAGAAATGCCGCTTCCGGCTAGTGACGCTTTCATAGTATCAACAAGATCATCTTCAATTTTGCTGGGAAGTCTTATTCCGTATAATGCGGTTGCTCTTATATAAATTTGCGAAGAAAGATCATAATCCGCGCCAACGCCGAATTTAATCCATAAATGACTTAAATCAGCCGCGTCTGTAAATGTAACATTACCGCTCTTTCCGGATGAGACCATGTTATATTCAATGCCTGCGGCAGGGAAAAGGATTATACTTCCTAAATTAATAGGATATTTACCAAGAACGCTTACAGTAATACTGTTAATATCAACATCAAAACCTGAGCTTTTCAATAAACCTGTTCCGGCTACTGAAAAAGTACCTAAGAAAAAACCAATCGACGCTTCTAAATAATTCGCGTCAAAAAATACAAACGCTCCTCCTCCCGAATAAGGAAACTCCATGCCTGCTGACACTTCTCCTGCTGAAGCTTCAAATCCGCCGCCAAAAGCCGCAGTGAAATAACCGCCGCCGCCGACGCTCAGTTTGGTTTGACCAAACGCTCCTCCCGCAGCTAACGTTATGAGAACTAAAACAACCAGTAACTTTTTCATCTGTCTTTCTCCTTTTCTATAAAAATAACATTATATGGGAGCCATTAAAACCAACGGTCGAATTTACAACTCTCCAGTATACTTATATTGCATATTTTCTTAAAAGAAACAATAAAAATTTATAAATATATTAAAATGATCATAATAAAAACATATATTAACTTTATCAATGCGATATTTTTAATCTACATTATTTTCAATCTTTCACAAATCTTCCAAATTATACGGCGTTCCCTGGTAAACATAGTTAAGCCAATTATCAAAAAACAAATTGGCGTGCGCCCTCCAACGGACGACAGGCGGCTTGGAAGGATCGTTATCAAGATAATAATTAACAGGTATATCTATAGGTAAACCTTTGCCGACATCTCGGCGGTATTCGCGATCCAGAGTTAATGGGTCGTACTCAAGATGTCCGCTAACATAAATTTCCCTGCCATCGCGCGCTGTGGCGATAAAAACGCCGACTTCCGAGGTTTCTGATTGAATCGTAAGGCGTTTTTCCGCGGCTATAGCGTCGCGGTCACTTGCCGTGTGTCTGGATTGCGGCGCGAGGAATTCATCATCAAATCCGCGGAATAAAATGTGGTGCGGTTCGTTCACCTTGTGTGGAAACACGCCGAATAATTTTTTATCAAGCGGATGTTTTGGAACGCCGTAACGGCGGTAAAGCCCGGCTTGAGCACCCCAGCAGATATGCAGGGTAGAAAATACATTTTTTTCTGAGTAATCAATAACCTGCGCGAGTTCGTCCCAGTAATCAACATCTTCAAAGTTGAGGGTTTCCACAGGCGCGCCTGTAATAATAAGACCGTCAAAACGCACCTTCATACTGGCGATTTCTTCGGCGCTTATATAAAATTTTTCAAGGTGTCCGGGTGGCGCGTTTTTTGATATATGGCTGCCCATATTCAAAAAAGTAATATCAACCTGAAGGGGGCTGTTGCCTAAAAGACGAAGGAGCTGGATTTCTGTATCGATAGTTGTTGGCATTAGGTTGACCATTCCAACCCTTAAAGGACGGATATCCTGAGATTCTGCTCGATCGTGGGTTATAACAGAGACCCTTTCCTCAGACAGGGCATTATACGCAGGCAGATCTCTTGGTATTTTTATAGGCATTAGGTATAAGGATAACCTTTTTTTATTAATTATTTCTAGCATAAAAGTACGATTATTGCTGATTTTTCTTGAGTTTTTGTCCATATTAGGTTAAATTTAAATTCTAACCCTGTTAAAAACCTCATCCCTGTCATTATTGGGGTATTTCGCGGGAAAATTAAGAAAGTAGGCTAAAAGCGATGAAAACGATCTTTGTTGTCGATGACAGCGATACCAATCTATCTATGGCTGAAGCGGTATTGGAAGACCAATATCGTGTTATGACCATGCCATCCGCCGCTAAAATGTTCACTCTTTTAGAGAAAGTTATCCCGGATTTAGTACTTTTAGACATAGAAATGCCTGGAATGGACGGTTTCGACACTATAAAGCGCTTAAAAGCCGACAGTAACTGGTCAGAAATCCCGGTAATGTTCCTTACAGGACGAAATGACGCTGATGTTGAGGCTCGAGGGCTCGAAATGGGCGCTGTTGACTTTGTAACTAAGCCTTTTTCGGCGCCGGTACTTATAAATCGAATAAAAACCCACCTAAATATCGACGAAATCATCCGCGAAAGAACAAGTCAGCTGCATAAATTGCAAAACAGTATAGTCGCGGTTCTCGCGGACATGGTTGAAAACCGCGATAAGGGTACAGGCGGCCATATCGAGCGCACATCGATATATATCAAGATACTTATAGAGGAAATGAAGGAAAAAGGCGTATACGCTGAAGAAATCAGTTCCTGGGATGTGGATAAAATTATCTCGTCCGCCCGTATGCATGACTTGGGTAAAATCTCCATTACCGACGTAATCGTTAATAAACCCGGTAAGCTTACAGAAGAAGAATATGATGTAATGAAGAGCCACGCCATGGAAGGCGAAAGAATTATCGACGAAATAATTTCAAGGACAGGCGAAGGCGACTTCTTGCGTAACGCGAAACTTTTCGCGGGTACTCACCATGAGCGCTGGGACGGGAAGGGTTACCCCAGAGGATTAAAAGAAACAGAAATCCCGCTTCAGGGGCGCATTATGGCGATAGTAGACGTTTATGACGCTCTTGTATCCGAGCGTCCGTATAAAAAAGCTTTTACAAACGATGAGGCTGTAGAGATAATCATGCAAAATTCGGGGTCACATTTTGACCCGACAATCGCTAAACTTTTTTATGAGGTAAAAGATCATATAAAAAGCGCTCTTACTTCGGAGCTTTCTTCTTCAAAGGCAGGTGTTTAAGTGCGCTCCTTTTTAAGAAAACTTCTGGCTGTAATAACTCACGCGCAAGTACTCCTTGTGTTTTTGGGTTTTGCCCTGATGGTTTTCTTTAGCTACAGCTTCATGAGCAATATCGAGCGCAAACATCTTTTAAATAACGTGAATGATGTTTTTACCAATACGCAGGCGGAAATAGACACTTACTTCCGGGAATCCGGGAATATATTAAATATAATCGCGGAAAATATTCGTAACATGGCATTACGCGGATATGATTATAATTCAATAGCGCAATATATGTCTGACACCATGAATACCAATAAACAATTAATGGTATATGTTACGAATATTTACGGTGTCTTTGACTCATCTGGCGGAAAATATTACGCCGGTATAAAACCGTCAGACGATTTTATTTTAGAAGCTCAAAGCTGGTATATAGCCGCGTATGAAGCTGACGGAGACGTAGGAATTACCGAGCCGAATATTGACAAAGAAAACAACATTGTAAGCGTAACATTCGCCCGCCGTGTTTATAATAATAATGATCCGATTGGTATTGTTTGCATGGATGTCAGGATCGACGAGATTCGCAAAAACGCGATAGACGCTTTCGTAACCGAAGACAGTTACGGAATACTTTTTGATAAAAATTTTAATGTTATCGCCCACCCAAGCTGTTTTGACGACAAGATAAAATTTAAATATCTTGGCGGTAATTTAAAGCAGATGAACGACGGCGAAAATGTTGTAAATGAATTAATCACTAAAGGCAGTATTTCTGAACGCAAGGTCTGGGATTACAATCGCACAGAGTCGGTAGGTTTTTTTAAAAAATTCGATAACGGCTGGTATTTGGGAATAGTAGCGTATTCGGATAAATATTATAAAAGTGTCCGCGATATTGGTTTTATTCTTGTCTTATTGGGAATTATTTTAGCTACAGTGTTAAGCGCTATTCTTTTATACCTTGTTGATTCGCGGAAAAAAGCGGAAGAAAGAACGCAGATAATGTTAGACGCCATGCCCTTGTCTGCGAATTTCTGGAGCAAAGATTTAATCAATATCGACTGCAATAAAGAAGCGTTAAAATTATTCGGCTTGTCAACAAAAAAAGAATATCTTGAAAATTTCTTCAGCCTTTCGCCTGAATATCAGCCGGACGGGAAATTATCAAATGAAAAGGCAATGGAGCTTGTCAAAAAAGCGTTTGAAGAAGGTTATTGCCGTGTGGAATGGATGCACAGAAAGCCAAACGGCGAGTTAATCCCCTGCGAAGTAACATTAGTACGCGCGAAATACGGGAAAGAAAATATAGTCTGCGGTTATACGCGGGACTTAAGAGAAATGAAAGTAATTATGGCGAAGATGCGCGAAGCTGATGAATGTACGCAGGTTCTTTTTGACGCGACGCCTCTTAGCTGCATAATGATAGATAAAAATATCAATGTTGTGGAATGTAATCAGGAAATTGTCAGGTTATTCGAGCTTTCTAACAAACAGGAATTTATCGATAAAATGTTTGATTTCTATCCGCAGTATCAGCCGAACGGGCTTGAATCCAGGGATCAAATAATTAAATACATAGATGAAGCCTTTGAAGAAGGTTCAAGCCGTTTTGAGTGGGTGCATCAAAAACTTGACGGCGAGCAAATACCAACCGAAGTATCCTTTGTGCGGGTTAAATTCCGGGGCGAATACGCGGTAGCGGGTTATATAAGAGATTTACGCGAATTAAAAAATATGATTGCAGAAATGCGAAGGGCGCAGATAGCGGAAGAGAGCAGTAAGGCAAAGAGCGACTTCCTCGCGAAGATGAGCCACGAGATTCGCACCCCAATGAACGCCATCCTTGGCATTACGGAGATTCAACTTCAGGACAATACGCTTTCTCTTGTTACAAAAGAAGCGCTTGAGCGCATTTACAATTCCGGGGATCTGTTACTTGGAATTATTAATGACATTTTGGATTTATCAAAAATTGAGGCTGGAAAACTTGAGCTTGTGCCGGTTCAATACGACATCGCTAGTTTAATTCACGATACAGTTAAATTGAATATACTGCGCTACGAAAGCAAGCCGATAGATTTTAAATTAAAGGTGAGCGAAAACGTTCCTTCTACTTTCTTTGGTGATGAGCTTAGAATTAAACAAATTTTAAATAATCTTTTATCGAACGCGTTTAAGTATACTCAAGAAGGACAGGTTGAGTTAATGCTGTCCGCTGAAACCATGATAGAAAGTTCGAATGTTGTTTTAATCTTCCGGGTCAGCGACACAGGACAGGGGATGACAGCGGAACAGGTAAAAAAATTAGGTGATAAATTCAGCCGTTTTAACATGGAAGCTAACCGCAAGACAGAGGGCACAGGGCTTGGCATGAATATTACGCGCAATTTAATTCAGTTAATGAACGGTGATATTTTTATCGAAAGCACTCCCGGCATGGGTTCTGCTTTCCTGGTTCGTCTGCCTCAGGGCTGTATTAATTCAGAACCGATAGGACAAGAACTAGCGGATAACTTAATGAAGCTAAACCTTAAGAGCGCCGCCAAAAAAAGGAACGCGCAAATATCGCAGGATTTTATGCCCTACGGCAGGGTTTTTGTAGTAGATGATGTAGAGACCAATCTTTATGTCGCGCGCGGGCTTATGGCGCCATACGGTATTTCTATAGATACAGCGACCAGCGGTTTTGAAGCCCTTGATAAGATCAGAGACGGCGCCGATTATGACATTATTTTTATGGATCATATGATGCCGCGTATGGACGGTATAGAAGCGACAAAACTTATCCGCAGCCTTGGCTATGATAAACCTATTGTCGCTCTTACAGCTAACGCTCTCGCCGGCCAGGCGGAAATGTTTTTAAATAACGGTTTTGATGAATTTATTTCCAAACCCATAGATATCCGCCAGCTAAACAACATTCTAAATAAATTGATCCGCGACAAACAGCCGCCCGATGTTATTGAAGAAGCGCGAAAACAGAAAAACAACCTTTACGCCGCTGGCGGACACAGCATAGCAGTTGATTCGCAGTTAGCTGAATTCTTTGTGCGCGACGCCGAAAAAACTGTAGATACCTTAACCAATATTTGCGATAACAACTGCCGCCGCGGCGATGATTTATCAACATTAATTATAAATGTTCACGCCATGAAGAGCGCGCTTTCCAATGTTGGGGAAAGCGATCTTTCCAATAAAGCGGCTGAACTTGAACAGGCCGGGCGTGACCAGAATGTTAACCTGATTATTTCATCGCTTCCCGATTTTATTAAAGCCCTTAATCATCTTATAGAAAAATTTAAACCTTACGAAGATGAACATGACGACGAGTGTATTGATATCGACCCGCAAGACGTCGCGTTTTTACAGGAAAAATTAATCGCTATTCAAGCGGCATGCGCCTCCTTAGACAAAAAAACAGCCAAGGAAGCCCTCGCTGTCTTAAAGCAAAAAACCTGGCCAAAACACATTAGAGACAAACTCAGCGTCATAGCGGAACGCCTGCTTCACAGTGAATTTGACGAAGTAGCGGCGATTGCCAGAGAAGTATATTTTAAGTAAATACCTAAAAGCGTATGCCTGTTTAATAAATACGCTATATGGTAATTTTATTCAAAATATTGTTTAGTTCGCAGAAATACTCTTCTTTATTCCTTGGCGGTAAGCTCTTATTCCTATATAATCAAGCCATGAAAAGAATATTAAAATTATTAACCATAATGCTTCTTGTTGCGCTTGTAACAACCTGCGCGACAACTTCAGGTCTTGGAAGCGTTGGCGGCAAGGTTCCGCTTACAAGAGACGCGCTGACAGGCGTGCTTCCTAACGGGCTTAGATACTATATACTTGAGAACTCTCTTCCTGAAAACCGCGCGCACTTAGCGCTTATTGTAAACGCGGGTTCTGTTCTTGAAAGAGACGACCAGCGCGGTTTCGCGCATTTTATCGAACATCTTGCGTTTAACGATACAGCTCGTTTTCCAAAACTTGAATTAATTGAGTACCTGCGCTCCTTGGGGATGAGATTTGGAGCGGACGCTAACGCCTACACTTCATACGACGAAACTGTTTATCACTTTGACGTGCCTGTGGAAAATTCAAATGGCGTAAAAAAAATACCGGATAGAGCGCTCGCTATTTTAGATGACTGGACTTATGCTGTCAGTTTAAATTCAGACGATGTAAAAAGTGAGAGCAGGGTAGTACTGGAAGAGATGAGGTCAAGGTTAGGCGCGATGGAAAGGGTAAGGAAAATTACTCTCCCGATTCTTTTTGCAGGAAGCGCCTATGCGGATAGAGATGTTATCGGGCTTCCTGAAATAATAGAGAACGCGACATCAGAACAATTAATGGAATTTTATAAGCGCTGGTATACAAGCGATAACATGGCGCTTGTTTTTGCGGGTGACTTTGACGGTAAAGCGCTGGAAGCGCAGCTCGCGAGCCATTTTAATATGCCCAAAGCTTCTAAACCTGTAAATCGTCCGCATTATGAGCTGCCGCCTCCAAAAAACGGAAACTTCAATATAGAAATTATAACAGATCCTGAATTAACTTCCGCTAATTTCATGATCTATTACAAACAAAAAAAAGGAGCGCTAAAGGGAACTGTCGCTTATTATCGTGAAACATTAATCGATTATTTAATTGATACCATGCTTACATTCCGTTTTGAAGAAGCTCAGGGAAACCCTGAATCTGCCGCTAATGACTCATGGGGTGGTGTCTGGAGATGGTCCAAAAACTCCCGTTTTTATTCTATGGGAACGGTGCCAAAGACAGGCAGAATAGAAGAAGCTTTAAAAGAATTATTATTAGAAATGGAAGCGATGAGGCGTTACGGCTTTACAGAAAGCGAATTGTCCCGCGCGAAAATAAGCCTTGCTTCATATATGGAAAAATTGTTATCAGAAAAAGACAGAATGGAATCGCGCACATTTATAAGAGGATTTACAAATCATTTTCTTTACGGCGAGGATATGTCGGATATAGAATGGGAAGTTGACGCTGTTAATAAAATGCTTCCCGGTATTGGTTTAAAAGAGATCGCGAAAGTTTCTGCCGCTTATTTTTTGGCTAATGATATAAATGTTTTTCTTATAGCTCCTCAGGGAGAAATAGAAAATCTACCTGCCAAAGAAAGTATTAAAAATATTTTTATTCAGGCGAGAAATACTAAGATTACGCCAAGAAAAGATATTACAATTTCGAGTGATTTAATGGATTCTATTCCGCAGGCTGGAACTTTTTCCTCAGATATAATTGATAAAGATACAGGCGCGAATATTATTACCTTATCTAATGGAGCTAAAATAATTTTAAAAGAGACATCAAACAAGAATAACGAAATTATTCTTTACGCTATAGCAAACGGCGGGAGCGTAAACGCTAAAGAAGAAGAAATAGTTTCTGTAAATCTTCTTTCGGAAATGACAGCAGTTTCCGGTCTTGGGCAGTATTCGCGTATGGAACTTATGAAAAAACTGACAGGCAAGCAGACAGGTTTTTCATTCTGGTTGTCAAATTATTATCGCGGGTTTCAGGGTACTTCGACAACTAAAGATATAAACGCTCTTTTTGAAATGATTCACATTTTCTTTACTATGCCTCGATTGGAAGAAAGGGCTATTAGCGCAATGATAGACCAATATAAAACATCTCTTAAAAATCAAGATGATGATCCTCAGCGCGCTTTTTCACGCGAAATTTCGAGAGTTATTAGCAATAATCACCCGCTTTTTAAACCATTAGAGTTAGACGACATGAACAAGGTTTCTATAAAGCAGGCTCAGGGATTTTTAGACAAATGTTTAAATCCCGCGGATTATACCTTTATATTTACTGGGAATTTTGATTCAAAAGAAATTAAAAAATTATCAGAGATATATATTGCGTCTATAGAGCAAAATAATTCTTTTAATAAGTGGATAGATCCTGGAATAAAACGCCCAGGCGAGAGCAGAAAAACAATTTACAAGGGGAAGGATAAAAGATGTATTGTATATCTTGCGTGGTTTTCTCCGAGCGCTTCTGTTTTTAACGAGCAAAGGAATCAAATTAGCGCTGTTTTATCTGAATATCTTGATATAATTCTTACAGATGAAATCAGGGAAAAACTCGGGGGCGTGTATTCGATCTCCGCTGGAACTTCTGTTTCTGTTATTCCAAGGGGAGAGACTCGTCTTAGTTCGTATTTTGTCTGCGATCCAGAGCGCGCGGAAGAATTAATAAAAACGGTTAAGGAATCTATTTCCAATGTTTATAATAAACCTGTTAACATAGATACTTTTAACAAGGCAAAGGAAGCGCTTTTAATGGAGCATGAAAAAGCGCTGCAAAGTAACCTGCATATAGCGCAGAGTTACGCGAACTCTTTTGTGCTTTACAACACGCCTCTTTCGCGTCTTAATTTAAGACCAAACGCGATTAGGGCTGTTACAGCAAAGGATATGCAGGATTTCTGCCGTCAGGTACACGCCTCGGGAGCAATTGAGCTTATGCTGCTGCCGGAAAAGACACCTTGAAAAAACCTCCATTTTAGGCTAGACTGCCAAAACATGGCAAACTTCGTTCATCTCCACGTACATTCCGATTATTCGCTGGCAGACGCCTCTGTTTCAGTGTCTTCCCTTGTAAAACGGGCGGATGAGCTGGGAATGACACATCTCGCTCTGACAGATCACGGAAATATGTTTGGAGCGATGGAGTTTATCGAAGCTTGTAAAAAAAATAAAAATAAAGTAAAGCCGATAATAGGCTGCGAAGTATATGTAAGCCCTGGTTTATGTACCGAGAAAAAAGGCGCGGAGCACGAAAATAAATATTATCACATGATTCTCTTGGCTTATAACCGCGAAGGTTATTTTAATCTTGTTAAAATATGCTCTCTTGCTTACACAGAAGGTTTTTATTACCGTCCGCGTATAGATAACGAAATATTAAAAAAAAATCATAAGGGGCTTATCGCGCTTTCCGCCTGTGCTTCCGGTGAAATACCGCGTCTTATTCAGGCTGGAAAGATGGAAGAAGCGGAAAAAAGAGCTCTTTATTACAGTGATTTATTCGGCAAAGATTCGGACGGAGAACCATGTTTTTATCTTGAGATACAGGATCATGGCATTCCCGCAGGCGTTTTAAGAGGAAGCGATTTATCGCAAAAAGATATAAATGACGCTGTTATAAATATTTCACGTAACACAGGTATTCCCCTTGTCGCTACAAATGACGTGCATTATCTTAACAGGGATGATTTTGTCGCGCATGATATTCTGCTCTGTATAGGAACCGCCAAAACCAGAACAGAAGAAAAACGTAAAAAATATTACGGTGAACAATTTTATTTTAAGACAGGCGATGAAATGGCGGCTCTCTTTAGCGAGTATCCGCAGGCTGTAGAAAACACCGTTAAAATTGCTAACCGCTGTAACACCGATGTACCAAATATCGAAGTAAAGGAATTGCCAAAATATCTCCCTGAATATGATATACCGCAGGGTTTTGAGAATACAGACTCCTTTTTACGTCATATAGCTTTTGAGGGTTTGGAAAAACGATACTCAAAGGAAAAAGCGGATAACAGCAGTGAATGGGAAAATATTAAAAAACGATGTGAATATGAGCTTGATACGATTATCAGCATGGGTTTTACCGGTTATTTTTTAATTGTATGGGATTTTATTAAATACGCGAATGATCATGACATTCCTGTAGGTCCCGGCCGCGGCTCTGGCGCGGGCTCTATTGTAGCGTACTCTCTTCGCATAACAGACATCGATCCGTTAAAATACGGCCTTCTTTTTGAACGTTTTCTTAATCCTGAACGTATTTCTATGCCGGATTTTGACATAGATTTCGCTAACTACGGCAGAGACGAAGTAATAAATTATGTTACCGATAAATATGGCAAGGAAAGGGTGGGGCAGATAATCACATTTGGAACCCTTGGAGCAAAACAGGTAATAAAAGATGTCGCCCGCTCTTTAGGGATTTCAATTCCTGAATCAGACATGATTACAAAACTGATACCAAGAGGCGCGGATGTAGATTTGGAAAGCTCTATTAAAGATGAACCCAAATTAAAAGAATTAGAACAGGATCCACGTTATGTTGAGTTATTCCAGCTTGCGCGTAAACTTGAAGGGCTTAACCGCCATTCGTCTCTTCATGCTGCAGGCGTAGTTATAGGGAAATCTTCTTTAATAGATATGGTTCCGCTTTACCAGGAACGTGATGACGCAAAAACAGGAAAACCCGGAGCTATCGCAACCCAATACAGCATGAATTACCTTGAGCCAAGCGGCTTGGTTAAAATGGACTTTTTAGGTTTAAAAACACTGGATGTAATAAAACACGCTGAAGAATTGATTCATCTTAGAGGCGGCAAGTATGCTGATTTTTCTGTAAAAGAAATGCCTGAAGACGATAAAAAAGCGTTTAAAATGTTAGGTGAAGGAAACAGTTACGGAATATTCCAGTTTGAATCTGACGGTATGCAGGATATTTTAAAACAGACGAAACCAAGTTCTATTGCGGATTTAACGGCGTTAAACGCCATGTACCGTCCCGGTCCCATGCAAAATATACCGCGATTTGTTGCGTCAAAAAACGGCAAGGAACCTATTACATATCCGGATCCAAGCCTTGAAGGAATACTCAAAGAAACTTACGGCGTTATTGTTTACCAGGAACAGGTAATGGAAGTGGCAAAAATTATTGCCGGTTACAGCATAGGTAAGGCGGATCTTTTGCGCCGCGCGATGGGAAAAAAGAAAAAAGAAATTCTTGATGAAGAAAAAGTTCCGTTTTTGGAAGGAGCGAAAAAACAGGGGTTCACGGTTAAAAAAGCGGGAGATATTTATGATATGCTCGTTCCATTCGCGGGTTATGGCTTTAATAAAAGTCATGCTGCGGCGTATTCTGTTGTCGCGTATCACACCGCATTTTTAAAAGCGAACTTTCCGGCTGAATTTATGGCGGCTAACCTTACAAACGATATTCACAGCGCAGATAAAGACAGGCTTTCTCATTGTATAAGCGAAGCGCGTAAGATGGGTATTACTGTTGACCCGCCAAGCGTAAATCATTCAGATAAACTTTTTACGGTAGTTGAAGGTCGTATTATTTATGGTTTCCTTGGAATTAAAGGTTTAGGTGAATCTTCGGCGGAAGAAATTGTAAGAGGCAGAAAAAACGGCTTGTACACAGGTTTTATGGATTTTTTAGAAAAGGTAGATATAAAAGCTGTTGGAAAAAAAGTAATAGAACTTTTAATAAATACAGGAGCCTTTGACAGTTTTGGAACAAGCCGCGAAACGCTGGCTGGTAACCTGGAAAGAGCTGTTGAGTACGCTTTAAAAAATAAAGAAGACGAGGAATTGGGGCAGTCAAGCCTTTTTGGAGATTCTAGTGACGCACAAAAACTTGAATACAAATTTGAGGAGTTTCCTCTTATAAGCAGGGTAGAAAGATTAAACCTGGAAAAGCAGCTTATAGGTTTTTATTTTTCCGGCAATCCAATTGATGAATACAAAGATATATGGCAGGAAGCGGTAACAGTAGACCTTGGGAAACAGGAAACATGGAAAACAGGAAACTATGTCCTTGTTGGAAATATAAAAAATATTAAAACAATCGTAACTAATAAGGGAAGTAAAATGGCTTTCGCGAGCCTTAGTGATTATAACGGAGAGATTGAATTAACATTTTTCGCTGGTCCCTGGGAAAGATGTCAGGGAATAATAAGCAATGATTCTGTTGTCATTTTAAAGGGTAAGATTGATTATCAGAGAGATAAGGATAAGTACAGTTTTATTGTTGACAGCGTATTAAGCAGACATGAAGTATCATCCGTTATTAAAGAAGTAAAAGAGCAGGAAGAAAAAAATAAAATACACAGAAGTACCTGGGAATATATGGCAGATTTAAAAAGTTCTTATATTTTACAGGCAAAAAAAGGTAATTACACTGTTATTGGATATTTAAAATCATTACGCGACTATAAAGATAAAAACGGGAATGACATGGCGTTTGCCACCCTTGAAGATTTTGAAGGTGAAATAGACATTATATTTTTTTCAAAGGTATTATCGGAATGCAGGCATTTATTAAATTTAAATGAGCTTATCGCGTTAAAAGGCAGCATAGATCCTGAAAATGAGCAAAAAAAAGGCAAAATAAGTTTTAAAGTAACAAGCGTTGCGGATTACGCTCAATTGAGCCGAAGCGCTGCGAAAAAAGCGGCGGCTAACGAAAAACCATATGTGCCGGATTTGGCAGCGAAAACACTTAAAAAACCTGAAGTTAAGCAAATTGATATTCATATAAGACTGTATGACGGAGCTTCTAATAATAATGACGAGCTTAATCAACTTCGTGATTATCTGGCGGACAACGCTGGTAATACTCCTGTTTTTATACATATTCCGGTGTCTGATGGTGAAAAAATAATTAAAGCAATGTCAGGCTTGGATATTTCATTAAAAGATGATATAATGGAAGGACTTAAAAAATGTAAAAGTGTCGCGGAAGTCTGGAGTAATTAATGAGATCGATATTTGGTTTTATCGCCGCGGTAATAGGTATTTATTCTATTTTAATTTTTATAAGAATAATATTTTCGTGGTTTGGAAATCTGGTTTCTGGAAGACCTATAGAGATATTAGAAAAAATAACGGATCCTTATCTTGACTGGTTCAGGCGTAATTTAAATTTAAGAATAGGCTTATTGGATTTTTCCGCGGTTGTTGCCATTGTTTTTCTTTCGCTCGCGCAATCTTTATTTTATACGCTCGCAAGAGCCGAAGTTGTGTCTGTAGGCGGTATAATAGCCGCTATTCTTGGCGCTCTATGGACAATTATTTCATTTATTATTGGTTTTTATCTGATTGTAATCGCGCTTAGGGCCTTCGCCTATTTTACAAACAGGAATATTTATAGTCCTTTTTGGCAGACTGTTGATAATATTTATCAGCCATTTATGTATAGAATAAACAGTATTATTTTTGGAAAAACAATCGGACATTTTTTAAAGAGAATGATAATTGTTTTTTTGTTATTACTCTTATTGATGATTGGAGGAAGATTTTTAATTAATCTTCTTATAATATTTCTTAGCGATAAATTTATTATATAATGTTCATTCGTTCAATACTCGATCCAATTAGTTCCATAAATGGAATTGGTACCACAGCTGCCGCTAAATTATCTCGGCTTGGAATTGGGAATGTATCAAATTTGCTTACTTTTTATCCGCGGGATTGGGAAAACAGACAGGAAAAATTTTTATTAAAGGATTTTAATAAGGGAAAGGTTTGCGCTGTAGTAAATGTTTTTGAAAAAGAATGGTTTGGCTATAGCAGAATGAAAACTTTGAAAATTTATATAGAAGACGAAAGCGCTCAAGCCTGTCTATTGTGCTTTAACCGTCCATGGATTGATAAACAGATTCAAATAGGAAAAAGTTATCTGGTTTTTGGACGTTTTTTTTATAAATACGGAGAAATCCAATCAAGTTCTTTTGAGATAGAAGAAATAACAGGTTTGGAAAATAGTTATGGCAAAATACTGCCTGTATATCCATTAACAGCGGGACTTACTCAAACAATGATGCGCCGTTTTACATTAAACGCTCTTAAAAAATACATAAATATAGAAAACGAAATTCCGATTTTTTTGATAGAAAAATATAATTTGTATGCTAAACAGGACGCGATAAATGAAGTACATTTTCCGGCATCATTAGAATCTTTGGAAAAAGCAAAAAAAACATTAATATATGAGGAATTATTTTATCTGGAAATAATAGCTGGCAGAAGCGCGCTGGAAAGAAAAAAGAAAAATATTAATAAATTAATAAATGAAACAGGAGATATTACTCAATTACAAAATAAATTTATAGAAAGGCTGCCCTTTACGTTAACAGAAGGACAAAAAGACGCTATAAAGGAAATTAATAAAGACATGTCTTCCAATATTGGCATGGCTCGTCTTCTGCAGGGAGATGTAGGTTCCGGTAAAACACTTGTAGCATTTCTCGCTGCTTTAAAAACAGCGGAAGGAAACGCTCAAAGCGCGATAATGGCGCCAACAGAACTTCTTGCCCGTCAGCATGCGGAAAACGCCGCTCGTCTATTAGAGCCTCTTGGAATGAGAATTGCTTTTCTTACAGGTAATATAAAATCCGCGGGAAGAAAGGAACTTTTAAAAAACTTGAAAGAAGGCAAAATTGATATAGTAGTAGGGACACACGCTCTGTTTTCCAATGATGTTGAGTATAAAAACCTTCAGCTTGTGGTAATAGATGAACAACATCGATTTGGCGTAACGCAGCGTTCGTTAATAATGTCAAAGGGAAAAAACCCGGGTCTTTTAATGATGAGCGCGACTCCTATACCGCGTACATTGGCCTTAACAGTTTTTGGCGACATGGATATTTCTGTTATAAAAGATATGCCGCCGGGAAGGAAACCTGTAAAAACACATCTAGCGAAAGAATCAAACGAAAAAAAAGTATACGATTTTGTAAAAAATGAGCTTGAAAAAGGCAGACAGGCGTATTTTGTCTACCCATTAATAGAAGGTGGTGATTTAAAAGACGCTGTCGGCATGGCTGAGCGTCTTTCCAGAGAAATATTTCCCGGATACAAAACAGCTGTTATTCATTCAAAGTTATCTGAGGATGAAAAAAAGAAAACAATGGACGATTTTAGAAAAGGAGAGATAAATATATTAGCGGCGACAAGCGTTGTAGAAGTAGGCGTAGATGTCGCTAACGCTACTTGTATGGTAATTGAACACGCTGAGCATTTTGGGCTTTCCGCTCTGCATCAGCTTAGAGGCCGTGTTGGAAGGGGAACAGAACAATCATATTGTTTTCTTGTATATTCAGATGAATATACAGAAGACGCTAAAGTTCGATTAATTGTAATGCTGGAAAATAATGACGGTTTTATAATCGCCGAAGAAGATTTAAAATTACGGGGGCCCGGTCAAATAGCGGGAACCGAGCAGTCAGGGTTTTTAATTTTGGGAATAGCGAACCCGATACGCGATATTAAAGTATTAGAGCAAGCCCGCGAAGACGCTTTTTCCATATTGGAAAATGATCCCGGTCTTGTACTTAAAGATAACTTTGTAATCGCGAAAGTTATGGAAGAAGCCGCTCCTTTTAGCGATGTTACATTTTAATATTATTTTATCATTGCCTTCATTTTTTTTATAAATTCTTCCGCTTGTTTGTCGTCAATAATTTCTTTTTCCCTTTCATGTATCTTAATAAGATCATTTGGTATTTCTTCAAGGAAAGGAGAAGGGTTACATTCGCTTTCTGATTGCAGATGCCGCCTTTTTTTACAGCTTGTTAAGTAGAGTTTTTCTCTCGCCCGGGTAATAGCGACATAAAAAAGACGGCGTTCTTCTTCTATACTGCCGCCTGAGTCATCTTCTGTTTCTTCTATGCTTTTTTCATGAGGAATTAATCCCTTTTCTACGCCAGCGATAAAAACTACAGAAAACTCAAGGCCTTTCGCTGAATGAATTGTCATAAGGTTTACCTTCCCTTTAACATCATCTTCACCGTCATCTCTTGTAATTAAACTAATCCTATTCAGCCAAGCGTAAAGACCCGAATCAAGATTGTCAGGGTCACTTTCCCAGTTTTCTATCATTCTAATAAAATACTCAATATTGCTGAATTTCCATCTGGCTTTTTTTTCGTCCTTACTGTGTTCAAGGACAAGATAGCTCCAGTAATCTATATCATCAACTAATATTCGAACACAATTTGATAAAGACCATTTCTTTCCCGGCTCTGTTTCTCTGTCAAGAAAGAGCGAGCGATGATTATCAATCATTAAAGAAAAATCTTCCAATTCGTTAGCTGCTTTATTATCGTTAAAAAGACCCTGCTGTCCATGTGAGCGGTTATAATTTAAACGGGAAATAGAAGTCCACAAGCTAAAATGATTTTTCCTGGCGATTTCGCTTAACGCCGCGATTGTAGTTTTTCCAATGCCCCTTCGCGGTGTGTTAATTATTCGTAAAAGGCTTACATCATCATCTGTATTGGCGATTATTCTAAGATAAGAAATTATATCTTTTATTTCCTTGCGCTGGAAAAAGCTTGTGCCGCCTGATACCCTGTAAGGAATGTTGTCGGCAAGGAAAGCTTCTTCTATGTTACGCGCTAGTGAGTTAGTTCGCGTTAATACACCAAAATCATGGTACTTATAGTCTTCTTTTATCATTAAGGTTTTTATATGAGTCGAAATAAATTCAGCTTCCGCGGTTTCGTTCTGCGGATAAAAAAGCTCTATGGGTTTACCGCTGTCCTTAATAGACCAGAGTTTTTTCTCCTTTCTGCCTGTATTGTTGGAAATAACCCCATTAGCCGCGTTTAGTATTGTGGAAGTAGAGCGGTAATTTTGTTCCAGTTTTATTTCTGTAAAAGAAGGGAAGTCTCTTTCAAACATAAAAAGGTTGTCATAATTCGCTCCCCTCCAAGAATAAATAGATTGATCATCATCGCCTACAACGCAAATATTGGCGTCTTTGCCTTCGGTTAAAAGTTTTAACAATCTGTATTGTAAAAGGCTGGTATCCTGAAACTCGTCAACTAATATATAACGGTATTTATCCCTGTATTTTTGTAAAATATCGGCTCGATCTTCAAAAAGTAATAATGGAATTACTAAAAGATCATCAAAATCTACAGCGTTATAAATTCTTAGAGCGCTTTGATATTCTTCAAAAACAGGTTTCATATCTATACCGTAAGTACTGCTTGCGCTTACTGTCCAGTTTGAAAGTCCTGTTTTAATTCTGGAAAAAAATTGACAGAGAGAGTATACATCAATTTTTGGTGAGAACAATTTACATTCTCTAAGCGATTCTTTAATAAGAGACATTTTATCAGTCTCATCATAAATAGAAAAATTCTTTCTATAGCCAAGAGCGTCGTATTCTTCTCTTATTACTCTTAGGCCAAAAGCGTGAAAAGTACTGACGCTAAGGCTTTGCAATTTTTTCCTGGTAAGTTCTTTAACTCTAATTTCCATTTCACGCGCCGCCTTATTTGTAAAGGTAAGCGCTAAAATATTAGATTGAGGAATTCCCTTTTCCAGCATGTGAGCGATACGATATGTTATTACGCGCGTTTTACCGGAACCCGCGCCGGCGATTATTAAAACAGGCCCTTCTATTGTCCGTACAGCTTTTATTTGCGGCTCATTAAGTTCCGATTCAAAGTTTAGCTTAGCCATAGTTCTCTAACAAATTCGCTATTAATTTTCCCGCTTTGCCTCTGTGGCTGACAGCGTTTTTTTCTTCTGACGAAAGTTCCGCTAATGTGCGTCCAAATCGCGGTATAAAAAATACCGGGTCGTAGCCAAAGCCGCCGTCTCCTCTCATGTCGCTTTTTTTTACAATCTCGCCTTCTATAGTTTCCTGAATTAAATAAAATCTTTCATTGCTGATTAAAAGAACCATGGAGCAGACAAAGCGGGCAGTTCTTACAGGGTTGTCTCCAAGTTCATCAAGAAGTAAAAGATTCTGCTCATGGCTTGTCAGCTTTTTGCCTTTTTCCATGCCGTAGCGGGCTGATAAAACGCCGGGTCTGCCGCCAAGCGCGTCAACGCAAAGACCTGAATCATCAGCGATAACAGGGGCGTTTTCCTCAAGCAATTTTCGTAATTCTCTCGCTTTTAATAATGAATTTTCGCTAAAAGTTGCCCCGGTTTCTTCAGGATCAAAGGACAAGCCTTCTTGCGAGGGGATTTTTAAAGGAATTTTTAAAACAGCTTCAAGCTCTTTCTTTTTATGAGCGTTATTTGTGGCAAACCATATGTTCATGCGGGTTATTGTAGACAATTTTTTAATTTCAATCTATACTTAAAGTGATATATGGATAAATATTTCTTTAAAACCTTAAATATTTTTCTTTTCGCGCTAATTATAGCCTTTTTTTCGGTATCATGCTCAAGGTCTGAACCGGAAATCGTTTTTGGTTTTATAAAACTGGTTTTATATCAAGGTGAAGATAAACCGCTTGAGCAGTTTTCTTTTTTTATAATTCCTGAGGACGAGGATGGTTTTGAGAACCTTAATGAGCTCTATCTGTATCATGATAAAGAACAGCTATGCTGGCAAATAAAGAGTGAGGACTGGCTGCGTTATACATACGAAGGGAAGGATTGGATTGGAACGAGGAGCATTACTATTAGCGAAGGGAGTCTGCCGCGAGGCGTATTTCGAGCGGTGTTAATAAATAAGGGCGGCGAAAAAACTGAACGCGATTTTACTTATGATGGAAATATTCGTTTTCCTTTTCCTGAACTGGAAATAAATAACGGAGCGTATACAATTAACTCAAGATGGCCTTCCAATAAATTAGTTTGTTATGACAGCGCCGGAAATTATGTAAATACATATACAATTAATTCGCACTCAGGCAGTATCTCTCAATTAAAATTATCGTCAAACGCGAAAACAGCGGCGCTCTGGGCTGAGGATGAATCGAATTTTTGCAGCGCTTTTACAAATGTGGTTCCAATCAATTAATGCTTAAAAGTTATGTAAAACGCTGCGGGCGTACAACAATAGCTCAAAAAAACGCATATGATACTCTATCCGAACAATATATAATTCCATTTAAAGAAGAAAAAATTGAATTCTTAAAATATTTTAAAAATACAGATATTACGCTGGAAATAGGATTTGGTTCCGGTATAGCTACAGCGAAAATCGCTGAGGATAACCCAGGTAGAAATTATATAGGCATAGATGTTCACCGTCCCGGCATAGGGCATTTATTAATGGAAATAGAAAAAAGAAAACTTAATAATTTAAAAATTATAGACAATGACGCTGCACTTGTATTGGAAAAAATGATCCCTGCCTCTTCTTTAGAAGCGATACATATTTTTTTTCCTGACCCCTGGCCAAAAAAAAGACACAGGAAACGCCGTCTTATTCAGCGTCCTTTTACAGAAATTCTCGCCAATTGTTTAAAACCTTCCGCATATTTATATTTTGTAACAGACTGGGAAGATTACGCTCTCCACGCTCTGGAAGAATTAACAGCGACGCCTTCATTAAAAAATAAGTACGAAAATTTCGCTCCGGTTCAGGATTGGCGGCCAAAAACTAAATTTGAGCAAAAAGGCTTAGCTAAAGGGCATGTTATAAGGGAACTATTATTTTTAAGGAAAATCGAACAATGATTTTAACAATAGATATAGGGACATCGAACTTTAAATCAGCGCTTTGGGATTTTTTTGGCGCGTCTTTGTCTTTCGCGTCTGTTCCGCTTTTAATCAATATGGAAGATGAAAAACATGAAGCGGATCCTTCGATATGGCTGCAGGCGTTCGAAGAGTGCCGCGAAAAATTATTTACAAGTTCCATTAATATCAAAAATGTTGAAGTGATAGTAATAAGCGGAAATGGTCCAAGTCTTGTTCCTGTTACAGGAGAGCCGCAGGTAAAAAATAGATTAAATGTTCCTTCTTATAAAGCAAGATTATGGCTGGATCGAAGGGCGAAAAAGTATCAGAATGAAGTAAAAGATGTAATGGGCGGCTTTGTAGACGCGAGTTTTTTTCTGCCTAAGATATTATATTTAAAAAATGAAGAAAGAGAAATTTATGATAAAACTATAACTTTTCTTGGCTGTCCTGAATATTTAGCGTACGCTCTTACAGGGCAGGCGAAAACAGTTTTTCCAAGTGAAGGTTTTGATCGTTGGTTTTGGAATGAAAATGTATTGCGAAAATTGAATTTAGACGCTTTAAAGTTCCCGGAATTTATAAATCCGGGGGAACTCTTTGGAAGATTATCAGAATCGGCGGCGAATTTATTTGGTTTTAAAAATGATATTCCTGTAATTTCCGGCGGCCCCGATTTTTACGCCGCTATTATTGGAGGCGGAGTAACAGAACCGGGACAAGCCTTGGATAGAACAGGCTCATCCGAAGGTATTAATCTATGTACTGAAAAATTAATTAATATAGATAATTTTATGTCATACAGGCATCCTGTTAAACCTTATTGGAATTTATCAGCTAAAATAAGCAGAAGCGGTATAGCGATAAAAAACGAATGTGAAAAACTTGGCCTTAGAGGTTTTGATGAATTTATATCGCTGGCGGAAAAAAATAAAGAAGAAAAAGAAAAAGACGCCAGGTTAGTACTGGAAAACTTATGTTTACAAGTAAAAGAAATAATTAAAAAAATGGAAGAAGAAAATGTAATTATTAATGAATTGCGTGTTACAGGAGGACTTTCCGCCTGTGATTTATTAAATCAAATTAAGGCAAATATTACAGGAAAAAAAATAATAAAATTAAAATACAAAGACGCTGAACTTTTAGGCTGCGCTATTATTGGCTGTTGTTATCTGGGTAAATTTTCATCTTACAGCGAAGCGTCAAAAAATTTAGTAAAAATAGAAAAACAATTCGAGCCTGAAATTATAAACAATTAAAAATATAATTCGCTATTTCTTCCGCTGTTTTATTACTTGTGTCTATAATAATTATTTTTTCGTCTTTTATATTAATTACTTCTTTATTAACATCGTTACTCAAAATAAAATTATTATATTGTTCACTGGAACGCTCGCCTAATCTTTTTTTAAGCTCATCTTCATTAACAAATAAACCGAATATTTTAATATTTAAATTATCTTTTTTTTCTAATAATGAATTAATAAAAATATATTCTTTTCCCATGCTGAAAGTATCAATTACAATTACCGGTTTATAATTAAATTTAAGAAAATTCAAAGTCAAATTCGCCGCGACTTTAAGCGAATTTAAATGTTCTTCAAGATTTTCCCAATCGACAGAGATAATCATGCCCCTTAAATAATCAACTTCTATTTTAACGCCCTTTGGAAAATGAGCGGATAAAATATTGGCGGTTTCCGATTTCCCGCTTCCGGGCGCGCCTTTAATGATGATTATGTCAGTGTTCATGTGGGTATTATAGCATGTTATTAAATAAATATTCACAGAAGAGACGCACACGGAGCCACGGAGGAATTAAAAACAAAATCTTGGTATTAATCGAAGTTTTATTAAAGGGAGAAATGCGGGATAAAATCAAAGAAATCTGTTGACAATACACCATATTTGATGTATTGTATAATATGAGTAACAAATGGCATGTAACTTACTATGTTGAGGCAGATGGTACAAAGCCTGTAGAGGTATATATAAAAAATCTTTCCATTACTGAAAGGGCAAAAACACTGGCTTTTATCAATAATTTAGAAGAAAAAGGTCCAGATTTACGCAGACCGTATGCCGATCTCTTGGAAGACGGAATACACGAATTAAGGATTAAATTAACTGGTACGCAGGTGAGGATTTTATACTTTTTCTGTTACAAAGACATTATGATTTTAACAAACGTGTTTGACAAACATACAGATAAAGTACCAAAATCAGAAATTAAGTTGGCAAAAAAGAATCGTGATGATTTTTTAAAAAGATATACAGAACAAGATATTGGGGGGTTATTATGAGTTTTAGAAAACATTTGGCAGAAGAAATGAAAAATCCAGAATTTAAAAAGGCATATGAAGAAGAAAAACGTTTACTGGATTTAAGTTACGCAATAGTAAAAGCTCGTGAAGAAAGCGGTTTGACACAAAAAGAACTTGCGCAAAAAAGTCATGTTACCCAACAGCAATTATCAAAAATTGAAAATGGGGTAAATTGTAATATCCTAACATTCATCAGAGTTTCAAATGCGCTTGGTCTTGGTCTTACAATAAGCATTTAATTTATTTGTTAAAATATCCTTACCGCAGCGCGCGGTAATAAATACTTAGCGAAGTTGGCAGTTTAAAGTATATAAAAAAATGACTCTAAAGGAGCGGGGCATGGGCAGGTCTGGGAAAACATTTTCTGCGGGTTCCCTGCGGAGGAGACATTGTGTTAAATCAAAGGCAAGATCGAGGTAAAGAAAGTCTGACCACCTAATTTCCGCTGTCCTTCTGTTCTAGAAAATCTAGATAAATTAGTGGTCAGAGGGCTCCGTAGCAGATTCCCCCAGAGTTTTCCCGGACTGCAGCTTGCGCCGCTCCTATTAAGTTGAAATTTTGGAAATATACTTTGTAAAGTTTTATATCACTGTGCCGGGATACAATATCGTATTCTTAGGAATCACAATAATTCCGTCCACGATATAGTAATGACCGTAATTACCGTCCGCGCGTTTGATGTCGTCAACGCCGATGCGGCAGCCTTCGCCGACGCAGACGTTTTTGTCGATAATCGCGCCTTTGATGATCGCGCCCCGTCCTATGCCGACATTGGGAATACGTTCCTCGGCGTTACGGTTTTTTTGCCTTTCTGTTTCGTAATAGTCGGCGCCCATGCAGACAACGCCGTTAAGGCTTGAGCCTGTCTCGATAAGGGTACGAATACCAACTATCGAATTAGTTATATTGGCGTTTGTTATAATACAACCTTCGGCGGCGATAGATTGATTCATGTTGGAAAAGTTCATTTTAGACGGCGGAAGGTTTCGCATATGGGTGTAAATTGGCTTGTGCTCATCGTAAAAGTCGAAACGAGGCCTTAAAGTTGTAAGCTCAAGGTTGGTGTCGTAGAAATTCTTGATTGTACCGATATCTTCCCAGTAGCCGTCAAAAAGATAAGCGTTTACTTTTAATTTGCTTATAGCTGAGGGAATTACTTCCTTTCCAAAGTCTGTAAGCTCATTGGCGAGGCAGTCTTCCATCGCTTTAGCGTTAAAAACATAAATACCCATGCTGGCAAGGAAGCAATCGTCCTTGTTTTTCTCGGTGAGTAGGTCCGCCGGAGCTTTGAAACTTGAAATATCCTTTGTCGGACCCGGTTTTTCCAGGAACTCTGTTATTTGATTTTTGTTGTCGGCCTTAAGAATGCCAAGACCGCTGGCGTTTTCTCTTGAAACGCCTGTGCAAGCGATAGTAACCGCAGCGTTTGAGTCGATATGGTTCTTTAACAGCTCTTGTAAGTCCATTCTATAGAGCTGATCACCTGAAAGAATGATGTAATATGAAGGATTTTGAGTTCTAAAGTGGGGAAGGTTCTTGCGAACAGCGTCCGCGGTGCCTTCGTACCATCCGGAATGCTCAAAAGTCTGCTCTGCGGCGAGAATTTCGACGAAACCGTTGGTAAAAGAGTCAAAAACATAGGTTTGCCCTATGTGAAGATGCAAAGAAGCCGAGTTAAATTGGGTAACAATGTAAATTTGCCTCAAATTAGCGTTAATGCAATTGGAAATTGGGATATCGATAAGCCTGTATTTGCCGCCAAAAGGAACTGCCGGCTTAGAACGGAACTGAGTTAGGGGAAATAGACGAGTACCCTTACCGCCGCCCAAGATGATGGACAATACATCAGACATATAACCTCCATTTTTTCCGTTTAAGGTAATTGTAGTTATTTTTTTGTTTTTTGTCAAATAAAACTTAGTTTTTTTTTATTTTAGTATTCCATGTTTGCTCAAAACAAGGTAAAATATTCAAAATGGATGTCAAAGAAAGCTTAGAACAGCTCTTAGAAAATTCAGAATTTACACCTAATATAATAATAAACCGCTTATTACCAGCGCAAGAAGGAATTTTTTCTCCCTTTCCTGATGATTTAAACCCAAGAATTGCTAAAGCTTTACGAAATAGAGGAATTAATGAGCTCTATATACATCAATCTGAGGTTTGGAAGCAGGTAAAAATGGGAAAAAATGTAGTTGTTGTTACGCCAACAGCCTCTGGAAAGACACTTTGCTATAATTTGCCCTGTTTAAACGCTCTTTTGTCTGACGAGAGCGCTCGTTGTCTCTATCTTTTCCCTACAAAGGCGCTTTCTCAGGATCAACAAGCCGAATTAAATGAAATTGTGGGAGCGAATGAGCTGAATTTAAAAATAAATACCTATGACGGCGATACTCCGGAATCTTTAAGAATTTCCGCGCGTGACAGCGGAAGAATCATCATTTCTAACCCGGATATGCTTCATGCCGGTGTTTTACCCAATCATCCCAAGTGGATCAAGTTCTTTTCTAAGCTAAAATTCGTCGTTATTGACGAAGCGCACGCTTACAGAGGCGTTATGGGCAGCCATGTAGCCAATGTTATACGTCGTTTGCGCCGTATCGCCGCGTTTTACGGAGCGAAACCTCAGTTTATTCTCTGTTCCGCCACAATTGCTAACCCCGAGCGGCTAGCGAGCGCCTTAATTGGGCAAGACGTCGAATTGGTGGATAAAAACGGCTCTCCGCACGGGGAAAAGCGTATTGTTCTCTATAATCCGCCCTCGGAGGACAAAGTTCAGCAAAAACGCCGCTCTATCGAGACAGAAAGCCGCCGTTGGATGCTCGCCTTACTCAAGATAGGTGTAAAAACGATACTTTTCGCCCATTCCCGTATAAGAACCGAGGTTGTCGCTTCCTATGTGAACGACGATTTAAAAAATATCTTCACCGATAACTCCAGGATAAGGGTGGAAGCCTACAGAGGCGGCTTTCTCCCTAACGAAAGGCGTGATATCGAAAGGGGTTTAAGAGACGGTTCTGTTCACGGCGTAGTGAGCACTAACGCCCTGGAACTGGGAATCGATATAGGCGGGCTTGACGCGTCGATTGTCGCCGGTTTCCCCGGCTCATTTAACAGTTTCTGGCAGCAGTCAGGCAGGGCGGGAAGAAGGGGAGGTACATCGGTATCGGTTTTTATCGCGAGTATGTCCCCTGTGGATCAATATATAATCGGTGACCCGGACTGGTTCTTTCGTAAGAGCAACGAAGAGGCTTATATCGATCCTGATAACCCCTATATTTTAACAGATCACATTAAATGCGCCTGCTTCGAGCTCCCTTTTACTGACGAAGAACTGGAAACAGACAGGCTAATTTACGATGAGAACGCTAAAGACGCTTTAGCCTACCTTGAGGAAGCCGGAATTGTGCGCCACACGGCGGAAAAGTGGCATTGGGCGGATCGTTCCTATCCAGCCGAGGGCGTGAGCCTAAGGAGCGCCAGCGCTGATAATGTCGTTATTATCGATATTACAAAGGGACGAAACACCGTAATTGGCGAGATGGATCGCCCCAGTGCCAAGGAAATGCTCTTTGTTAACGCAGTTTACATACATCGCGGACAGCAATTCATGGTGGAAGAACTCGACATAGAGAACAGAAAATGTCTTGTTAAGGAAGCCGACGTAAATTACTATACCGACGGTGTTACTAAAACTGATATTAAGGTTTTAACAGAGGACGAGAAGCTGGAGTTTAATGGGGGAGAAGGCGTTATTTCCGATGTTTTAGTTCGTACACAGGTAACAAAATTTAAAAAGATCAAATTCGGGGATGAGCAAAATATCGGTTATGGAGAAATAAGCCTCCCTGAAGAAGAAATTCAAACACGCTGCCTCGCGCTTCTATTTCCAAAAGGGAGCGAAGGCGGCAAGGTACTCGATAAAATGGACGAGAGCGCCATAGGAAAGGCCCTGTACGGGACAGGAACCCTTATACGCTATATAGCGCCCCTTTTTCTGCTTTGCGACCCCAGAGACCTAGGTATCGCGGAACGTGTTCGTGACCCTCATTTTGACCTTCCAGCCCTTTATATTTACGATAAATACCCCGGCGGCACAGGGCTTACAGAGAGCCTTTCGCGCAAGCTTGAGCCGCTTTTTAAGGCTATTTTGGAAGTTCTTCAAAGATGTCCCTGCCGTAACGGCTGCCCCTCATGCGTGGGAGCCTTTGGAAACAAGTCGGTAGTAGAGGAATTTTTGATAAAAATATGATAAAATTAAAGAGGAGATAGCTATGAAAAAGAAGGTCTTTGTTTTTATCATTCTTATGTGTTTTCTCGTTTCCGCTTTGTTCAGCCAGGAAGAAGGCACGTCAAGGAAAATAAATAGAATTACTGTCAACTGGGAAATTCTCAATATGCTGCGTAAATCGGAGAATAATATAAGCGAATTAAATTATTTTCTGTCGAGCCCCTTAACAATAATTATAAATGACGAAAATATTAATCCAAACTTTATGGTAAATAACGGGAACCTCTTGTTCAGCGATCAATATCTGGATTCCATGAGGGTAGATTTAACTGTAAACAACGCGGGCAGATTGTATTTATATAACGATAACGCGTCAGGCAATGAAATCTTTGAGGTAATTTTCACGGTTCAAAACAGATTTGTTACTTTAAAATTTAAAAGGAACGTAAAAGAAAATCGTTTTGATTTATTTTCCGCGATTATTAACGGGAGACCTTATTCTTTAAGCTCGGATACAGCGCTTCCTCAGTTAATGATAAGTTCAAATTTTGATTTAAGATAGGAATTATGAAGAGTTTAAGATTTGTTTTTACATCTATTTTTATTATTATAATTTTGTTCTCAGGCGGCTGCGCTACAAAAAAGAGGACATTTAAAGACGCGCCCGGAGGTTCAGGTTCGACGGGAAACACATCACAGGCTGTTAAAGCGCCCGCGTCTGTTTCCGGAGCGGAAGAATTTGTTTATGAATTTGACGTAATGGTTGATGTCGATCCGCAGAAAATGGCGGAACCGCGTCCTGATTTTCCTGAACCTGTCTCGCCATCAGAAACAAGATCTGCTGATACCTATGGTCAGCAATCACAGCAATCTCAACAATCCCAATTATCACCAAGCGCTGGAAGCGGTACATCGGGAAGTAATACAGGTTCTACAGGAAGCGCGACAGGCTTGGGTTCCGCGGGAAGCGGAGCGGCGGGAGCTTTAGGTCTCGCTGGAACAGCGGCTGGTTTGGGTTCCGTGGGAAGCGGAGCGGCTGGAAGTGTTGGCGCTGGCGGTCTAGGCTCTGAAGGAGCCGCGGCGGGAAGCAACACTGCTGGAAACGGTACTGCAGGAAGCAGCGGCACAGCTGGCAATTTTGGTTCTGCGGGAGCTTTAGCAGGCAGTGCAGGTTCTGCTGGAATCGCGGGAACTGGAGCAGGTAATGCTGGAACAGCGGCTAGCCTAGGTTCCGCGGGAAGCTCTGGTTCAGCAGGAACAACGACAGGTCTAGGTTCCGCAGGAACCACAGCGGGAATCGCGGCAGGCGGTGTTGGAGGATCGGGTTCTGAAAGGGATGCTGCAAAAGACGCGGCTGGAAGTACTAATGATTACGCGGCGGAATTCTCTGCGGGTTTTACGGCAGGTTTCGCGGCTGGCAGTCAAGGTTCTGCTAACACAGCGGGAACTACAGGAGCTAACTCAAGATCAGCGGCTTACGCAGAAGGTTACACAGCCGGTTTCGCGGCGGGC
>Ga0209755_10001642_pt1 | contig 33852 bp, 38 predicted proteins | sample TergutCo191P1_FD_187301 | JGI IMG/M metagenome (GOLD analysis project Ga0209755, IMG submission 187301) | Cornitermes sp. P1 segment gut microbial communities from Petit-Saut dam, French Guiana - Co191P1 (SPAdes) (version 2) | ecosystem: Host-associated > Arthropoda: Insects > Digestive system... | reverse complement strand
AGGCCATGGTTATAGAATCCATACAGGCAGGTGCCCGAGACTTTATAGTCAAACCGTTCCAGCCCGATAGGGTATTGGAGGCTGTTAAAAAGGTTATTGGTTAATGATTGGTTTAACAGCTGGATTGTTGGAGGCGAGACATACCGTATATAGCTTAGTAACAACAACTGGTCTACAACCAACTTCTTCTGTAGCCCAGTTTTTTTACATTCTTGTACTGGTGGTTGTTGTCTCTATGCTTGCCTACTACACCACGCGAATGGTAGGTTCGGCCAGGTTCGGGCGCTTTGGCCGGCGTAATCTCGAAGTATTAGAAAGCATGGGCGTAGGCCCGCAGTCTTTTGTCCATATTATGCGGGTAGGCGAAAAGTATGTACTAATAGGCGTGACCAGAGGTCAGGTCAGCTTCTTGACCGAGCTTGAGGAAGGGCAGTTAGAATTCGCGGAAGGTGGACAACTTGGTAAAAAACCAAGCTTCGAGTCGTTTTTAGGCCACTTCCAAAATAAAGAGGACAACGATAATCCTCCCAAGCAACAGCCCGGGGGTGATAATTGAGTGATGTTTAGCAAAACTTGTAAAATATTTATTATGGCGGCTGTATTCCTGGCAGTTTCGGCTGTTACAGGAACCACAGTTTATGCCGATGATATGATTATAGCTGATATTCCAATACCCCAGATTGGCCTGACGTTGGGCTACTCGGACGACCCGCTTACACTTGTGCCTACTTTGCAGTTGTTCTTCTTGGTGACTATTATCACGCTATCGCCTACGCTTATTTTGATGTTTACAAGCTTTACAAGGCTGATAGTGGTAATGCACTTTATGCGTGCCGCCATGGGAACCCAGCAAATGCCACCTAACCAGGTGTTGATTGGTCTTGCGCTTTTTTTGACCTTCTTCATAATGGGGCCGATATTGACCGAAATAAACGACAACGCGCTAATACCCTATACGACCGGTCAAATTACACAAGCTGAGGCTATAGACCGGGCTTGGGAACCTATACAAACCTTTATGATACAACAAGCACGGACGGACGATATACTACTGTTTGTACAACTAGACGGCGGCGGGGACTTTGAAACTTATTGGGATATTCCGGCGCGTATTTTGATACCAGCTTTTGTTTTAGGGGAATTGACACAGGGTTTTATTATTGGCTTCTTCCTGTATCTGCCCTTTATTGTAATTGATATGATAGTGGCTTCTATACTTATGTCCATGGGTATGATGATGTTACCACCGGTTATGATTTCGCTACCGTTTAAGATTCTTCTGTTTATAATGGCAGGCGGTTGGACTTTTGTATTAGAGCATGTACTATTGACGTTTAGAGCAGTTTAGGGAGGTCGGAAAGTTATGACAGAATTAACAGTAATGGACGCAATTGGCAGAGCTTTGTTTACGATTTTATCCTCTGCGGCACCTCCGCTTCTAATGGGTTTGTCGGTAGGTTTGCTCGTTAGTGTTTTTCAGACAGTGACTTCAATACAAGAACAGACTCTCGCTTTTGTACCTAAAATTGTGGCGGTTTTTGTTTCGCTGTTGTTTTTTGGCCCCTTTATATTGGGTAATATTGTCGGCTTTTTTCAGGAGATGGTGCGAAGCTTACCGACCGCAGTAATACCATAGGTGTAATGGATGGATAACATTGCCGGCTTTGATGTACTTATATATTTTTTTGGTCAGATTGAAACACTCATGCTTATTTTTGTAAGGGTTATTGGCTTTATGATGTTCGCACCGGTGTTATCCGGGCAAAATATGTGGACTATGGGTAGGCTTTTTGTTTCTTTTTATGTGGCTATTGCTCTGTTTATGTCAGGCGCGGTTGGGGCGATATACTATATTGACACCACTCCGGGCTATGTGTTTCTGCTTATTACGGAATTTTTGGTGGGTATGGTCATCTCCTATGTGACTTTTTTGGTCTTTAACTCTGTGCTATTTTCTGGGCAGCTTATAGACTTTCAAATGGGTTTTATGATGGTAAACATAATGGATCCCTTAACCCAACGACAGGTTCCTGTTACAGGTAACGTTTTATATGTTGGTATGTCGGCCATCTTGATTGCTACTGGCGGGCTTCACGCCATGTTTATGACTTTTTTCTATAGTTATAGGGTGTTGCCCATTGGGGTAGCTAACCTTGTCGGTAATCAGGAACTGGTATGGTATATCTTGGTTTTGATGATGCAGTCTATAGTTGTGGGGGTACGGATAGCCATGCCTATTATCGCTTCTATGATGCTGGTTAATGTGGCGCTGGGCGTAATGGTTAAAACAGTACCACAGATGAACGTTTTTGTAGTTGGTATGCCGCTTAAAATTTTTCTTGGTTTAATACTTTTATGGTTAGTAGTGACTCCTAATATGGACTTTATATTTTGGGAACTCTTTGAAATGGCTCACGTAGCCATGATGGAAGTGACATGGGGGATGCAACCATGATACGGATAGTGGAAGAAAATAAAAAAGTGAATATGGTCATGATTCCGGTAAATTTGCGCTTCTTTAATGGCGGCGGCGGCGGCGAAGATAAGGACTCTAAGACCGAACAACCCACCGAGCATAAGAAGAAAAAAGCCAGGGGCGAAGGCCAGGTTGCCAAAAGTGAAGAGGTAGCCACGGCGGCGCAGTTGATTATTATGTTCTTCTTTTTGCGCTTGTTAGGTGGTTGGGTTTTTAATAATGTAATCGCCTTATTTCAATATGACATAGGAATTATACCTCATTCCACAGATGCAATGGACGCTATTTGGGCTTCCGGGTACTTACAATTTTTGTTCCAGCAGGTTATTTTAATCGCTTTACCTTTACTGCTTATAGCTATGACTACTGGCTTTGTAGCTAACCTTTGGCAGGTCGGCTGGCAACCTACTAGTAAGCCTATGATGCCGAAGTTTTCTAAATTTAACCCTATATCTGGTTTTAAGAAAATAATTTCTATGCAATCCTTGGTTAAGTTGGTAAAATCACTGGCAAAGCTGGGGATAGTAGGAGTAGTTATTTTTTTTCAAGTGCGTGACCGTATTGGCGATATACCTATGTTATTCAATATGGACATAGTGGCAGGCGCTATCTTTATGGCAAATTGGATTATTGATATGGTTATAGCGGTAGGCGCGTTGTTTATTCTGGTGGCGATTGCCGACTACGCCTATACTAGGTACGAACATATTAAGAAGCTGAAAATGACCAAACAGGAAGTTAAAGACGAAATGAAACAAATGGACGGTGACCCGCTCATTAAAAGTAAAATCCGCCAAAAGATGATGGAAACCTCCATGCGGCGTATGATGCAGAATGTTCCGGAAGCGGACGTTGTAATTACTAACCCCACGCACTATGCCGTGGCGCTTCGTTACAATAATATGATAGATAAGGCTCCTGTTGTGGTTGCCAAGGGCGTAGATTTTGCGGCTAAACGAATAAGAGAAAAAGCGCAAGAGCATAGCATAGCGATAGTCGAAAACCCTACATTAGCTCGGGCCCTTTATGCCGATGTCGAAGTAGGGGACGAGATCCCTTACGAGCTTTGGGAATCTGTTGTGGAAATTTTGGCTTATGTATTTAAGCTTAAAAACCGGGTTAGTTAAGGGGGAAATCCCCTATAGAAATATTCTTAATAATAATGTATAATAGTTTAGTGAAAGATCAATGAGAGGAGGCAAAGCGGTATGAGATTACGTGAATCGGCAGTTGGTATTGCCATGGTAACAGTAATAATCTTCATTGTGCTACCGCTACCTCTCCAGCTGATTGACTTTCTGCTTATGACTAACCTTACAATTGGGCTACTTATCTTCCTCAACGCGCTTTATGCTAAGGAATCCCTTAGCATGTCCATGTTCCCTACTATCTTACTTATGACTACCATCTTTAGGCTGGCTCTAAATATCTCCACTACCCGTGCAATACTAACCAGGGGCGAGGCCGGTCAGGTTATAGAAACTTTTGGCCAGTTTGTGGCCGGCGGCGATATGGTCGTTGGTGTACTTATTTTCGTTATTATCATGGTCGTAAACTTCCTGGTTATCACTAAAGGTTCTACCCGTATTGCGGAAGTTACCGCCCGCTTTACCTTGGACGCCATGCCCGGTAAACAGATGGCCATAGACGCCGACCTTAATACTGGCCTTATAGACGAGGACGAAGCCAAGGAACGCCGCAAAAAAATTCAAGATGAATCCAGCTTCTTCGGTGCTATGGACGGTGCCGCTAAATTTGTTCAAAATGACGCTATGGCGAATATTATAATTATTTTCATAACCATCATCGGCGGCATTGTTATGGGGGTCATTAACTTTGGCCTTTCTATACCGGAAGCCGCGCAAGTTTATACCCTTTTGGTTATCGGTGACGGCCTTACCAATGCTATTCCGGCGCTTTTAATATCCACTTCTGCCGGTATGCTGGTAACAAAAGCTACGGTCGAGACTGAAATATCCAGCACGTTAGCCTCGCAAGTGTTCAGCCAGCCTATGATCCTTATGATAGCCGGTGGCGTACTTATGATGATGGGCTCGCCTATCACTCCGCTACCCGGTATTATTTTTATTCCGGCCGGCGGTGCCTTACTTGCTCTGGCCTTCTACTTCCGTAACCGCGAAAGTATAGAGGCCATCGAAACCGAAATAACCACTGACGACGTTGAAGCCGAAGAAACACGGCGGCCGGAAAATGTCGTATCCTTGCTAAATGTAGACCCAATTTTATTGCTGTTCGGCTACGGGCTTATCCCGCTGGTAGACTCTAGCCAAGGCGGTGACCTTTTAGAACGCGTGGTTATGATACGCCGTCAAATAGCCGTTGAATTAGGCGCAATCGTTCCAATCATCCGCCTAAAAGACGATATAAAACTTGCACCTAACCAGTACTCTGTACTGATAAAAGGCGTTGAAGTCGCCGGGGGCGAGATATTATTTGACCATTACATGGCCATGAACTCTGGCTATGTTGAGGAAGAAATAGATGGTATAGAAACAGTAGAACCATATATGGGTTTACCGGCCTTGTGGATTTCAGAATCCCAGCGTGAACGCGCCGAGGCGCTTGGCTATACCGTTGTAGACCCGCCGGCCATCATCGCTACGCACTTAACAGAAGTTGTGCGTAGCCACTTACACGAGCTGCTATCCCGCCAGGATGTACAAACTCTTATCAATAACGTAAAAGAAACCCACGCAATTCTTGTTGACGAGCTTGTACCTAAGATGATGACCGTGGGCGAAATCCAGAAAGTATTGGCAAAGCTCTTAAAAGAAGGTATCTCTATCCGTGATCTTGTCACGATACTTGAAACTTTGGCAGACTACGCGCCTATTACTCGTGATATTGACATGCTGACTGAATATGTGCGCCAGAACCTGCGCCGTGCTATTTCACGACGTTTCTTCAACCCCGGCATCAACACGGTTATAACCCTAGACCCAGCCCTGGAACAGACCCTAACAAGCAGTATCCAAAAGACGGAGGTAGGCAGTTTTGTAAACATAGACCAACAGCTAAGCCACCGTATTTTCGAGAGCTTAAAAATAGAGGTAGGCAAGTTGACCTCTATGGGGGTTATGCCTATTATATTGACATCGCCTTTTGTGCGTATGTATTTTAAACAATTGGTAGAAGAAATTGCCCCTGATCTAGTTGTACTTAGCTACGGGGAAATTGACCAGACCGCTGAAGTTCAATCTATTGGAATGGTGAGTGTTTAATGAAGACCAGAAAGTTTGAGGGTAAAACAGAACAAGAAGCCCTTGAAAAGGTCAGGGACGAGCTTGGCCTTTCGGCCATAGTTTTAAGTATCAAGAAGAAGCCCGTCCGCGGTTTGAGGGGTTTCTTCAAGAAGCCTACAATTGTAGTGACCGCCGCCTACGACGAAAACGAAGCGGAGAAGGATAAAGTTCTGCAAGCCGCAATGGAGGCTTCTAACAGCGCTAAACGAAAACCGGATACAGCGGCTAAATTGCCAGAGCTTCCGGATATTTTGGCGAAGCCCAACGAGCTTGACGAAATTTTTGCAAGCGTAGATGCCGCTGTGGACGCCGCCCCGCCCGCTCGCCGGTTCCCGGACGAAAACAAGGACAGCAAAATAGCCCAGCAACAGCAGACCATCCGTCAATTAGAGGAAAGACTTGCCGTCTTAACCGACCAGCTTTCCAACGCGGGCAAACCATATACCAATAGCGTAAAACAAAGCTACGAAGATAAAAGCTTGCAAATGTTCTACGATTCTTTGGTAGATCAGAGCGTTTCGCCGGAAATTGCCAAAAAGATATTAGAAGATGCCGACGCTTTAAGCTCTCAAGATAAGCAAGATATTAACTTGCTTGTTAAGATAGTGTATAATAAAATTATAGAGATATTAGGTAAACCCCGCGTACTGGTAGGGCAAGAGACCGGTGCGGGCTTCTCTGGCGCTAAGCAAGTGGTTGTTTTTATGGGGCCGACCGGTGTAGGTAAAACTACCACCATAGCTAAACTGTCGTCCATTTTACTGCTTAACCACCACAAGCAAGTGGGCTTAGTTACTGCCGATACCTACCGCATAGCCGCGGTAGAGCAACTGCGTACATACGCAGAAATTATGGGTCTTAACCTAAAGGTAATCTATAACAGCGACGAGGTTTTGGAAAACGTCGATAGATTACGCTATACTCACGATGTCGTTTTAGTGGATACGGCTGGCCGTAGCCATCAAAATACGCAAAATGTAAAAGAATTAAAAGAAATGCTGGACACGATCCCAGACAGCAGCAAATTTCTGGTCTTGAGCGTGACAACCCGGCAGGAAGATCTTCTCAGCATCATTAAAACTTACGAGCAGGTAGCGGATTTCGATTTAATTTTCACTAAGCTTGACGAAACAGGCTCTTTGGGAGTTTTGTTGAATATTTGCTATCTTACAGGCAAAAAGGTATCGTACATATCCTTCGGTCAGAACGTTCCGGAGGATATTGATAGAATTCAACCGGATAAAATTGCAAAGGCGTTAATGGGGACCGGCTCACCCCCTTCAGCCTGGGGGGAGGCGCGACCCGATGGATCAGGCTAAGAAATTACGTGACTTGGTAAACAAACACCGGAGTGTTTTACCGGAAGCCAAGTCGAATATGCGGGTAATATCTGTTACCAGCGGCAAAGGGGGGGTAGGTAAATCAAACTTTACCCTAAACCTGGGCATACACCTGGCACGAGCTAACAAACGGGTCGTTATTGTGGATGCCGACTTCGGGCTGGCTAATGTAGAGGTACTATTGGGCATAAGCCCGCAGTACTCCTTTAAGGAAGTATTGGCCGGGGTGGTGACATTACCAGAGGCACTGGCAGAAGGGCCTGAGGGGCTACGCTTACTATCCGGCGGGCACGGCCTTACACAACTAGCCGATATATCTGAGGCGCAAATGGGCTCTTTAATAGCCGGCTTCGACGAGCTGGGCGCACAAACGGACATCATATTAATTGATACCGGCGCCGGTATTTCTAAGACGGTAGTTAATCTACTAAAGGCCTCGCACGAGACTATAGTAGTAACAACCAGCGATCCGACCGCTATAGCGGACGCATACGCGGTTATTAAGGCTATTTCAGACGAAAACGTGAACATACCAACCCTAAAAATAGTAATAAATAGGGTAGAGAACCAAAAAGAAGGGCTGGACGTTTTCAACCGCTTGTACAGGGTATGTAGCCGCTTCTTGCAGATTAAACCGCTTAACCTGGGCAGTATCCCCTACGACAGATACCTTGCCAGGGCAGTAAAATCTCAAGAGCCGGTAACACTTTTGTATCCTAACGCGGAAAGTAGCCGCAGCATAGAGGTAATAAGCAAGAGGTTGCTAGACGAACCAGTGACGGAAAGTACCGGTATTATGCAGTTTGTTGGTCGTTTAGTGGGCTTCATGAAGAAATAAATTCAAGGGTGGCATGGTAATTTGGCTAAATATATAAGAGAAGGCGACCGCGCAGAGATAAGCTTTAGGGATCGCGAAGGAGACGGACACAGAAAATTAACTACTATGGTGGAGGCATTTATGGCCGATAAGGGCGAGGTATTGGTTTTAATGCCGATGTTCGCCGGCACTATGATAAAGCTTCCCTTAAGTAGGGATTATAGTGTGCGCTTTTATTCGCAGTCAAGCATTATGGTATACGACGCGAAAATCGTGGAGCATCCGATTATAGACGGCATTCATTTAACCAAACTGCGCTTAGAATCTGAGGGCGAAAAGATACAGTTAAGAGATTATTACCGCATCAGCACTGTCATAAATTTCAACTTCACCATAGCGGGCGCAGAGGTAGACCCTATAAAGGGGCCTAAATTTTACCGGGGCGTTACAAAAGACATTAGCGGCGGCGGTATGAGCTTTATTTCGGACAAAGATATAAAAGATGGTACGGAAGTTTACGCAAACCTTATGCTGGAAGATGAATATATGGTAATCTTAGTTTCAGTAATGGGCAAACAAGTTATGCATAACGCGGCTTTTAAATATTTGTATCGCTGTAAATTTTTAGCCATGCCCGATATGGAGCAGGAGAAAATTTTACAATATATAAACAAAGAACAGCTAAAGACAATATCAAGAACAAAGGGTTAAACCCCCAGGAGGCTATTATGTCCTTATTTGATAATTTGAATGACGTCCATTTGGATGTCCTAAAGGAAATTGGCAGTATTGGCACCGGCAACGCGGTGACGGCTATTTCCAGTCTGCTAAACAAAAAAGTGCAGATGAACATACCGGAAGTAAACTTGGTAGAATTCAGCGATATAGCTGATTTTGTCGGCGGGCCGGAAAATATTCTGGTAGGTGTACTGGTCGGCATATCAAGCGATATAAACGGTATGATGATGTTCCTGGTTGACATGAAAACCGCTAAACTTCTGGCGACCTCCGTACTGGCAGGTATGGGCGGCGCTAACGAAGGCGAAGAGTTTGGCGAGTTAGAGCTTTCCACTATAGCGGAAATTTCTAATATAATGGCCGGGTCTTACCTTGGCTCGCTGTCAGGTCTTACTAACCTAAAGATCAGACAGTCTGTGCCCATGCTGTCTATCGACATGGCGCAAGCCTTACTGTCGGTGCCGGCCATAGAGTTCGGTAAAATGGCAGATCACGTTTTATACATCAACTCGTCATTTAAAGTGGAAAATGTTGATGTGGCAGGCTATTTCATTTTAGTGCCTGATGAAGAGTCGTTTGTTAAAATTATGAGTTCCCTGGGAGTAGGATTATAATGGCAAAAATTATCGTGGGTATGGCCGATCTTAATGTTTGTAAAGAACCAGGCGGCATATTAACGACTCTTGGCTTAGGGTCTTGTGTTGGTATTGCTCTTTATGACCCCAGCACAAAAGTTGCCGGGCTCGCACATATTATGTTGCCAGACTCTACCAAACTACAAAATAATACCAACATAGCAAAGTTTGCCGATACAGCGATGGTCAAACTTATTAATGATATGGCAAAAATAGGCGCCAATAAAGCTAAACTACGCGCCAAAATAGCCGGCGGCGCACAAATGTTTGCTTTTAACTCTAAAAATGAGGATATGCGCATAGGCGACCGCAATGTTGAGGCTACTCTTAGGCTACTTAAAAAGTTTTCCATACCCTTAATAGCCTATGAAGTGGGCGCAAACTATGGGCGCACCGTAGAGCTTTTTGTTGACGACGGAAAGTTTTTGATAAAGACAATTGGACACGGAAACCGTGTGCTGTAGGGAGAGTAATTAAATGCCAGAATCACTAAAAAAATTGCCCTATATAATAAGCGCAATAGCTGCAATAGTAGTGCTATTGGCTTGTATTATAGTCGGTGCAGATATATATTGGATGGCAATATGGGTTTCTGCTGCTATTGGAATTTTTCTGGTAATAGGCTGGTGTATAAGACTATTTATGGTAATGGCAGTGTTCCCGCCGGAGGAAGAGCCGGAAAGTGAGCTTTCAAGCTTCCTAGGAGAAATGATCGCGGAAGCACAGGAAGAGCATGAAGAACACGGCGAAGGCGTAGCGGCAACGGCCTCTGCGGTGGGCGCTATGTCCGGCGAGGACGGCGAAGAAGAAATAGAAGAAGAGGCCGAAAGCGGCGCTGTCGGCAATGCGTTTTTAGATAGTTAGGCAATAACCAAGAAACATCGCGCCACGCGGTGAATTTTTCAGAAATTGTTTTCGTCTGCGTGGGCAGTTAAAAAAGGGGAGAGGGGTCTTGGAAAATTTAGAGAAAACGTGGCGGGCGTACCGCCAAAGTAAAAGCCCCAAGCTAAAAGAGCAGTTAATTTTAGAATACGCCCCAATGGTAAAACATGTAGCAGGTCGGCTATTAATACACATTGGCCAGCATGTTGAATATGATGATTTAGTGAGCTATGGCATTTTCGGCTTACTGGACGCAATAGAGAAATTCAATATAGATAAAGGTGTAAAATTTGAAACATACGCCTCTTTGCGGATAAGAGGTGCTATAATAGACAACATCCGCAAGATGGACTGGGTTCCCAGAACCCTAAGGCAAAAAAACAAGGAGTACGAACAGCTTTGCGTTCAAATGGAGGCAGAGCTGGGCCGCGAAGCAACCGAAGCCGAGCTTGCAGACAAGTTGAAGCTGTCAGTAGAAGAAACACGAGAGCTTACAAGAAAATCTACAGTACTGTCATTAGTGTCTTTGGACGATTATCTGGAGCAAAATTACGAAGGAGCCTTCGGGCTTGGTTCACCAGAAGATACCCCAGAAGGGCATTTCGATAAACAGGAATTACACAGAATGCTTACTGAGACTATAGACAAACTGTCAGAAAAAGAAAAGACGGTTGTAACATTATATTATTTTGAGGACTTAACTCTAAAAGAAATTAGTGGTATTATGGGTGTATCAGAATCAAGGGTATCGCAGATCCATTCAAAGGCAATTATTCGGATGCAAGCTAAACTTGGAAAATTCAAGGCGGTATTATTTTCATAGGGAGCGAGGTTAAAAGATGCAGAAAGTCAAAGTTACTCAAAAAGGGGACGGCGTATATCTGTCGATCGGGCAACTGGGGGACGGCGAAAAGCTTGCGCGTAAAGATGTTATTGCGCTGATTGACTCATATAACGTTCAAGACGTAGACTATGCCACTCTTAGTGAAAAGTTGAAAACTGATCTTTCTAACCAAGAGATCAAAATTTCTGATAAAGCGCAAATCCATCAAACGCCGGAAGAGGCTGTAATTGAAATTAGCTCTGACAGGATGGAAGCCTTTATCACCTTCAAAGAGCCGGTAAACGAAGGCGGTAAGCTAGACGAAGCCGGTATTATACGCGAGCTTGAAGAGGCAGGCCTGGCCAACTACAACATGGAAGTTGTGCGCAATTTGGCCGTGCATAAGGTATATGACCGTAAATATGCCATCGCGACGGGTACGGCTCCCGCCAACGGTACGGACGGTTATTTGCAGTACCACTTTAATAACGAAAATTTGCGTCCTAAACCTAAAATTCTTGAGGACGGTAGCGTTGACTTTAGGCAACTGGGGCTGTTAAGACTTTGCGAACGCGGCGATGTTCTGGTGACTTCCGTACCGCCTAGGGACGGTAGCGACGGCTTAGATGTTACGGGTAATGTTATGCCCTTCACAGCCGGTCGTGCGCCACAACCGCTTCCGCAAGGGAAAAACACCTCTGTATCTGAGGACGGCTTACACCTTTTGGCCGATGTAAGCGGCCAGCTAGTTATCCAGCAGGGAAAAATACATATCTCCCCATGTTTAGAAATTAAGGGAAATGTAGATAACTCTACTGGGAATATTGATTTTAACGGGCAGGTAGTAATAAGCGGCAATGTTCTGACGGGCTTTACTGTTAAGGCGCAGGGTAATATAGAGATTCATGGCGTTTGCGAAGGCGCGGTATTGGAAACTAGCGCGGATATAGTTATAGGCCGCGGCGCACAGGGCATGGAAAAAGCGCAACTTATCGCAAAGGGCAATGTTACCGCTAAGTTTATTGAAGGTTGTAACGTTAGTGCCGACGGTAATATTACTGCGGACTCTATTTTGAACAGTACAATAAACTGCGGCGGCGATGTTATTTTATCAGGAAAACGCGGCTTATTGACAGGCGGCAAGCTAATAGCGGGTAATAAACTAGTGGCAAAGACTATCGGTAGCCCAATGGGTACCACAACGGTAATAGAGGTAGGTAACAAGCCGACAGCTATTTTGGGCGTAAAGGAACTAACGGTAGAGTACGAGAAATTGCGTAAAGAGTTTGAAAAGGTAGACCAGGCGGTTAATCTCTTAACTGTTCAGCAAAAGCGCGGTACTTTAACGGACGAAAAGAAACAGTTACTTATGAAAATGCTTAACGCCAAAATGACATATAGAGAAAAGCTTAATAAGCTACAACTTCAAATAGACGAGCTTAACCAGTCGATAACCTCTAATGCGGGCACTGTATCTGCCAGCAATGTTATTCAGCCGGGTGTTAAGGTGACAATAGGAAACTCTAACCTGACAGTGCGTGATAAGATGTCGCGTTGTACTTTGCGGAACAATGGCGATAAGGTCGCTCTTGGGCCGTACGCGGGGTGATAAGATGGTAAGGCCAATCGACGTATTTTTACCTGTCCAGCGCGGGCCGGAAATGAACCAGAATATGCGCGGCGAACAGCGGACAGATATGCAACAACAGCATTTTGCGGAACGCATCGCCAAAGAGACGCATGAACAAGAGCGTCAGGTGCAAGGAGCAAATAAGGGCGAGGAATCTGCCCTTAACGCAGACGGGCGTGGCGGTAGCGCCTACGGCCGCAGGAAGAAGGATAAAAAGAAAGAAAAACAGGAAGAATCAAAAAAACAGCAAGCGGCAAGCATGAGTATGCTTGATATTAAATGCTAAAAGTCATGAGGAAAATTTAGTGTTTGTAGAAGCAGTAGTTTTTTTGGCGGCTATTATTGGGGTTTTGTTAGCCATTAGCGCCTTTATTTTTCATTTAATCACCTATAAGCCCGATGCGGAATCTGTAAATATAGATACTGAGCGGGTTCTTGATGCTGTCGCGGATACGGCGATGGAGGAAATTCATAAGACATCCAAGCTGATTTTGGACGAGCTTGACGAAAAATATAAAGCGTTATTATTTGTATATCAGCTTATGGACGATAAAAAGAAGGAGTTTGAGGACGGCGGAGAAAACGCCGGCTTTGATATAAGTGTCGGTGCTAAGCAAGATAATATTATAAAATTCCCATCTGAGCTGGATATTAGCGTGGGGGACGATTTAGATTATCCGACTTTACCAGAAACACCGCCGGAAAGAACGCCGGTGGATATTCTAATGGCAGACCCAATCCCCCTAGAAGAAGAGCCAGCGGGGATAATAGCGCATCCCAGATATGACGAAATAAGAGATTTGATGGAACAGGGCTATACAATAGCAGAAACAGCAAGAAAGCTGAGCATGGGTCAGGGGGAAGTAAAGCTAATAATCGGCTTAAGCGGAAGAGCCAGCGGAAGGTGATGTAAAAAGTGCAAATGAAGGGTGTTATATTTGGCTTTGGCATAGGCATGGTGTTTTTGTCTGCCATTTTTTTAATTGCCTTTCGTTACGAGAGCAGGCAGGCGGGTATTTCCGATTATGCGGTGTCTGAAAGAGCGGCCGAAATGGGCATGGTATGGCCTACGGACGATGTGGCAGAGGTTGTAAGGAAGGCGCTAGAGCTGGGTATGGTTTTTGATATTGGCGGAACGGTTGTAGACGAGGTGGAAGATGATGAAGAATAGAGTCTTGAAGAGGGTAACAATACTTGCAACTGTGTTGTTTGCGCTTATATTTATAGGGGCGTATTTTCCAAGTAGTCCGGCTATGCAGTTTTTTGTAGTGGAAAATTCATTTATAGTGCCTCAGCAAGAGGTATTTACTGTTTTGGAAATTATTGAGCTAAATGGCTTTACTCGAGATAGAATTGATAATGTACAGTTTGCCGTGTTACCTGAGGCTGGGCAAGTGATGATTACCGACCAGGCACGGATAGAATATATTTGGCGTTTTGTATCCGGGGTAGAGGTGACGACCTGGGGCGCGGAGCAAGTACCCATAAACGAAGAGCTGGCGATTTATTTGGATTTCCAGTTTACAAATCCGAATTTTAATACCGGTATTTCAATGTTTGGGCCGGTTTATATTTTAGGCCGTGGGCCGTTCGCTTTTGTGGATAACTCTTCTGAGCGGGATTTTATTGATTTGTTTGCCAGAGTTGCTGGTATTCATGTGGAGGTGCCAATAGAAATTCCAACACTGCCGCCATTGCCACCGCCACCAGCTCCAGCTCCGTATATGCCGCTTTACATAGTAACAACATCACCATCAGCATTAACTCCCTCAGCCTTGGTGTTGCCATGAATGCTAAAGACTTAGTATCCAAAATGACTTTAGAGGAAAAAGCTTCATTATGTTCCGGTCAAAGTTTTTGGCATAGCCAGGCTATAGAGCGGCTTGGTCTACCTGAAATAATGATGACAGACGGCCCCCATGGCTTGCGTAAGCAGAAGGGTATGTCAGATCATTTGGGGCTTTTTGACAGCGTGCCGGCAACATGCTTTCCTACGGCTTGCTCTACCGCCAATAGCTTTAATCCTTCCTTATTGGCAGAAATAGGCAAGGCCATAGCCGAAGAGTGCCTTCAAGAAGAGGTATCTGTTGTGCTTGGCCCTGGTTTAAATATTAAGCGTTCGCCGTTATGCGGGCGCAATTTTGAATATTTTAGCGAAGATCCGCTACTTTCCGGAGAAATGACAGCGGCTATTACCGATGGCATACAAAGCCAGGGCGTAGGCGTTAGCCTAAAGCATTTTGCCGCCAATAATCAGGAATGGTGCCGCATGGTAAGCGATTCAGTAGTGGACGACCGCGCCTTACGTGAAATTTATTTGACTGCCTTTGAAATGGCGGTAAAACGCTGTAAACCTTGGACTGTAATGAGCAGTTACAATAAAATAAACGGAACCTATGTTGCGGAAAATAAATGGCTATTAACAGAAGTTTTGCGGGAAGAATGGGGATTTGACGGCCTAGTAGTGACAGATTGGGGCGGAATCGGCGACCGGGTAAAAGGCGTAAAAGCAGGCGTTGACCTAGAGATGCCAAGTAGCCGGGGCGTAAACGACGCAAAGGTTTTAGAAGCGGTAAAAAGCGGGCTCCTTAAGGAAGAAGAACTAGACAAGGTGGTCTTAAGAGTTGTGGAGCTAGTACTCAAAGGACTTGACGGCCAAAAGAAGGCTTTTGTATATGATGCGGACGCCCATCATAAGCTTGCACAGCGGGCGGCGGCAGAATCCAGCGTATTATTAAAAAATAAAAACGGGATACTCCCGCTAAAGAAAGAAGCGACAGTTGCCGTAATAGGCGCTTTTGCAAAAGAGCCGCGCTATCAGGGGGCGGGTAGCAGTAAAATAGTGCCAAGCCGCCTGGATAACATACTGGACAGCTTGAAGGCGTTTGGCGTTACCTACGAATACGCTGAGGGCTATAGCCTGGAAGCCTTTTCGCCGCCGGACGAAGCCAAAATCAAACAAGCTTGCGAAATAGCCAAGGGAAAGGAAAGCGTCATCATTTTTGCGGGGCTACCGGGAGAATACGAAAGCGAAGGCTTTGACCGTAAAAATTTAGATATGCCAGATAGCCATAACAAGCTAATAGAGGCGGTAAGCGCAGTCAACAGTAATGTAGTGGTAGTTTTGCAGTTAGGCTCGCCGGTGGTGATGCCCTGGGATAAGTCGGTTTCTGCAATTTTACTTTCTTATTTAGGCGGGCAAGCCGGTAGTGGCGCCTGTGTAGACTTACTTTATGGTAAAACAGTGCCTTCTGCTAAGCTTGCGGAAACATGGCCTAAGGTGCTTAGCGATACACCATGCTATAAATATTTTCCCGGAGGAACTAAAAGCGTACAATACCGCGAAAGCATTTTTGTAGGCTATAGATATTACGATACAGTAGATTTAGAGCCAGCCTACCCCTTTGGGCATGGGCTTAGCTATACAGAATTTGCTTATTCTGATTTGGAAATAAGCGAAAACACAGCCTCTTTTACCGTAACTAACGTGGGAAAAGTGGCCGGGGCAGAGGTATCGCAACTATATGTAGGGCTAAAAGACAGCCGTATTTTTAGAGCCGCCAAGGAACTAAAAGGTTTTAGCCGTACAGAGCTTGAAGCGGGGGAAAGTAAACGGGTAGAGATTCCCCTGGGGCGCTTTACTTATTACAATACAGAAATAAAAGACTGGGCAACAGAAGGCGGCGAGTACACAATATATATAGCGGCCTCAATCAGTGATATTAAGCTCAAAGGTCATAAAACAATAAAAGGTGACGGCCACGAAGAAAAACTGGCCTGGCAAGGGGAGCGTTTACCAGTATATTTTAACTTACCTAAAGGCTTAGAAATACCGGAAGAGCAGTTTAAAGCCCTATACGGCGATAAAACGCTACCACCTCTAAACCGGGTAGAAGGCGAGCCTTACACCTTCGACAGCACCTTAAGAGAATTAAGCACAAGCAAGGCCAAAAGAATTGTGGATAAGATTAAAGCCGGGATTATGGAGCGTATGCAAGCCAGGGGCGAAGAGTTTGCCCGTTTAGCTGTAGAGGTAGTCATGAGTATGCCTTTGCGGGCCATGTCTAACGTAGCGGGGGACAGAATGAACGCGGGGATGCTTGAAGGAATTTTGGATATGGCTAACGGCAAACGGATTAGAGGGATGATTAAGATAATTAAGCATAGGCCTAAGTCTTGACGCGCTTTTTTATATGAGTTAAAATAGCTAACGGAAATAAGGAGGTGAAACATTGGCAAACATTAAATCTGCAAAGAAGCGTATAGGAGTTATTGCAAAAAAGCAAATGCGCAACAAGAGTGTAAAGTCTGCCACTAAGACAGCAGTTAAAAAAGTGCTGACATCAGTGGAAGCCGGGGATAAAACTCAAGCGGCAGAGGCGCATAGACTGGCTGTTAAGGCTATAGATCAAGCGGCTTCTAAGGGTATTTACCATAAAAATACTGCCTCTCGCAAAAAGTCACAACTGGCAAGGCTTGTAAACGGATAAGAACGCGAAACACTCTGCAATTAATAAAAAAAACCAGAGTGTTTTTTTTGACCAAAGAGGAGGTTCTAATGGAGTATACAACATTCGGCAACACGGGCTATAAAGTGTCAAAGTTAGGATTCGGCGCCATGCGCTTACCTATGACCGAAATTGACGGCAAAAAAGCCGTTGACGATGACAAGGCGATTCCGATGATGCAACGTGCCTTTGACCTGGGGGTAAACTATATAGATACAGCCCCTTACTACTGCGAGTCCTTAAGTGAAATTTCTGTAGGCAAGGCGCTTAAAGGCTATAGAGATAAGGTTTATGTATCTACTAAAAATCCGATTGAAGATCTATCGGGCGACAACTGGCTAAAACGCTTAGAGAAGTCACTAAAACAGTTGGATATAGATTATATAGACTTCTATCATTTTTGGGGAATAGGCCTGGAGCGCTTTAAAAGCTGGCAGGAAGAAAGTAAAAATAAAAATTTTGGCCCCATAGAAGCGGCTCGCAAGGCTAAGGAAGAAGGGCTAATCAGACATATTTCATTCTCGTATCACGATGCCGCCGCCAATATGCCAGAGATTATTGACGCCGGTCTATTTGAGTCTGTGCTGGTACAATATAACTTGTTGGATCGTTCTAATGAAGAAAACTTAAGCTATGCCAAATCTAAGGGGTTAGGCGTAATTGTAATGAGTCCTGTAGGTGGCGGCCGCTTGGGAGCGCCCAGCCCGGTTATTCAGGGTCTATTGAAGAAGAAGCCCAAAAGCTCCGCAGAGGTGGCCATGCGCTTTGTTTTGTCTAATCCGGACGTACACATAGCCCTTTCCGGCATGAGTACTATGGAACAGCTTGAAGAAAACGTAGAGCTGTCCTCACGCACCGGGCATTTGACAGAAGAAGAAAAAACCGGCGCCTTAGAAGCAGTGGCAGAAAACCGCAAGCTGGCAGAACTGTACTGCACAGCCTGTGATTATTGTATGCCATGTCCGTCTAATATTAATATTCCGCATGTTTTCGGCGTAATGAATAATCACAAGGTTTACGAGGTAACAGAATTTGCAAAATCGCAATACAAAGAGCTAATAGACGGCACAGGCTGGACAAAAAGCGCCCTAGCGCCAGATTGCACTGAATGCGGCGTTTGCGAAACAAAATGTCCGCAAAAGCTTCCTATCATAAAGCAGCTTAAAGAAACCCATGAGGTGCTTTCTGTATGAGCTACGAGGTATGGGACAGAAAAAAAGGCGGCATGGTGACAATCAGTAATCAAGATAAGCTACTTGCCTATAAGCGCGACGATTACGGCAAAAAGGTGATTGTAGAGCCTGCTAAGCTAACGGAGGTTACAAACAAGCACTTCATGTTCAGAACCGAATCGGGAATGGACATATTAGTCAACAGAAACAGCGAAAACGACGAGGACGTAGACTGCTTTTACAGCAACAAAAACAGTTGGAGCATCTCGCTTAATAAATTTGAAGTTTTTGAGGAACTAATATAGGAGAGATAATGGCGAAAAAAACAAAGGCGGGCAAAAAAAACAAGCAAAAAGCCGCTGTAGTGGCTATGTTTGTTGGAATCATGCTGGGTTTGGCGATATTAGGAGGCGTAGGCTTCTATATTATCAGAATTTCTGATGGGGTAGGGGAGCTTAGTTATGTTGCCGCCGCTACAGTGATAGATGTAGTGCCGGTGGTACCGACCGCAATAGCGCCAGAGCCGGAATCTGAGCCGGACGCGTGTAGGCTGTTGCATTGGCCACCAGCAGGGGCAGAACCGGAGCCAGAGCCGGAAGAAGAAGCCCTTGAACCGGAGCCGGAAATAGAGCCGCCGCCATCGCCTTACGTAACAATAACCATCTCGGCCGCAGGGGATAACACCCTGGGCGGAGATTCCCGTTGGGCTGGCTACCACCGCTTTATGAGAGAATTCTATAACAGCGGTGGCGACCACTCCTTCTTCTTCCGAAACGTCCGGCAAATCTTCTACGAAAGCGACCTGGCCATAGTAAACCTGGAAGGTACCCTTACATACGCAGAAGAACACATGGACAAGGAATTTGTATTCCGCGGCCCGCCGCACTTCGCTAAAATTCTATCAGAAGGCGCGGTGGACGTAGTTACAATAGCAAACAACCATACCATAGATTTTTTTGAAAGAGGCTACCAAGACACTATAGAAGCCCTTGAAGCAGTAGGCTTGGCCTATTTTGGCAACGAGTTTAATACTATCGTGGAAGTAAACGGGATAAAAGTAGGCCTGTTTGGTTTCCGTGTATGGAATACCTATCAATTCAATAAAAACCGCATAGTAGCGGCTATTGACGACCTGCGAGAACAGGGCGCCCAGCTAATAATAGCCTATCATCACTGGGGCTATGAGAATGTAAACATGGCCAACCATGTTCAGCGTACCATGGGACGCTTTACAGTAGAAAGCGGCGCCGATCTAGTTTTAGGTGCGCATCCCCATGTTATACAGGGAATAGAAGTGTACCAGGGTGTAAATATTGTATATAGCCTAGCTAATTTCTCTTTCGGCGGCAACAGTAACCCGCCGGATCAGGATACTTTTATATTTCAGCAGACCTTTACCTTTTATAACGGGGTTTTGCTAGATACTAACGAGACGAATATAATTCCCGTGATGGTATCGGCTACCAGGGCTTATAATAATTTTCAGCCGACAGTGGCCGAGGGCGAGGATGCCGATAGGATATTGCGGAGGTTGCAGACTTATAGTGAGTGGCTGGGGTAATTTTATCTCTACTGCCCTATTTTTTATTCCTGTAGTATTTCAAAAATATTCCGATTAAATTTTATCAAACCTTCGTCACGCATTTTACATAGCTCCCTAGACAATGCACTACGGTCAATACATAAATATCTTGCTACCTCTTCACGGTTATACGGTATGGTAACTGTTCTGCTACTATTGCGGTGAGTATCTAAAAAAGAAAGTATTTTTTCACGAATAGTACGTTTAGAAAGCACCTCAACCTTTTGGTTAAGCAACATACTCTTTCTAGCAACAGCGCGAAGCAGATTAATGATTAGTTGATTGTGATAATGACATGCTGTGTTGCATGGCTGTGGAATCCTCTTGTAGTCCATCAGTAGCACTTCACAATCTTCTGATGCAACAATGGAAATTGGACTATGCTCTAATTCTGCACATGCGAACACCTCACAGAATAAATTGGGGGCAGGAAGTTCTGCTAATATGCCTGCTTCGCCTTTTATGTCCTCTCTTATAACACGCACACAGCCAGACATTACCCAGCCCACTATATTTACAACATCACCAGCGAGAAGAATAATCTCGTTTTTTTTGTATGATACAGTTTTAGCGGAAAGACAGTTCAATATCTTTTGTAAATCATCAAAATGAATACCTTGAAATAAAATATTTTTTTTTGCCAGTTCAAGGCTAAACATAATTTTTGCCTCCTACAAAGTGATTTCGTTGCATTTGCAACCGTTTTGCTGAGCCAATTATAATATAATATCAGCAATAAGTCATCCGTAATTATAAAAGGGGGTAGTCACATTGAATTTTCCAAACACATTGAAAGAATTTTCCAACCCAAGTAGATGTGAAATTTTGTTACTTTTAAGAAATGGCTCTATGTCCGCAGGGGATATAACTCGGCACTTTAATTTGTCTGGGGCTACTATTTCTTACCATCTTTCGCAGTTGAAAAAAGCTCAACTTGTGCTTGAATCAAAGCATAAAAATTTCGTCTACTATGAGCTTAACACTTCAATATTTGAAGATGCTGTGCAGTGGTTTTCCCAATTCCAAAAACCCGCTATATAAATTTTAAGCATAAAAAAACCTGCTGTTGGAGAATGGCAGGTTTTTTTCTGCCGCTTGCAATTTAGGAAAATTTCTAAATAACTCTTGACTTCTAAATTTTGCCGTGCTAACATCTATTTAGAAATATTTCTAAATTACGTAAAAACGAGAGGTAAATTACTATGAAAAAATATTTTATTTTAATAATGTTTATGGTGGCATTAGGGCTTATTTTTAGCGCCTGCACGGGTGAACATAGCGGAAATGACACAAAGTCAATAATCCGAATAGGATACCTACCCATTACTCATGCTATGACATTGTTTGTGGTAAATGACATGCTAACAGAAGATGATTCTTTTGGCGTAGAGCTAGAACGATTTAGTTCCTGGCCCGATTTAATGGATGCACTGAACGGCGGACACATAGACGGCGCTTCTGCACTTATTCAATTAGCAATGGATTCAAATGAGGCAGGGGTCGATTTACGGGCTGTGGCCTTAGGGCATAGAGATGGAAATATAGTTGCCGTAGCCAATTACATAGAAACAGTTCAAGACCTACGCGGACGCACAGTAGCAATTCCCAGCCCAATGTCAACGCATAATTTTTTATTAAACATGTTGCTTTGGGAAAATGACATGACCGTTGATGACATTATTGTCATACAACTAGCGCCCACTGAAATGGTTTCTGCACTTGCCAGCGGCAGTATTTCAGCATATGTGGTAGCAGAACCCTTTGGTGCAAGAGCCGTCACCTTAGAGGTCGGTAAAAACTTTGCAGAATCACAAGATATTTGGGAAGATTCCCTTTGCTGTGCCTTAATATTTTCCTATGACTTCATAGCCAACAATGAGGATATTGTTCTTGAATTTATGCAAATGTACCATGAAGCCGGGGATTTTTTGGAGCAAAATATAAACCCAATATCAGACACTGTAAGGGAAATTGCATTACGGCATTTAATGGTAGATGATGAAACCCTGGAATTATCACTTCAATGGATTTCTTTTGCAGACCTTGATATTGGGGAATCCGAGTATGGAGAATTATCTCGTTTCAAAATAGAATTAGGCTTATCGCAGTCACCGCCTCGGTTTGAAAATTTTGTGTTAAACCATTGCTGTATCGGAGGGTGATGATGTTGTCAAAAAGTTTATATGCCCTTTGTGCAATTTTGATTTTACTTGTATTTTGGCAGTTACTTGTAATGTTTGGCGGCTTTAATAGGGCATTATTACCGCCACCATTATATGTTTTTGAAACACTGGGAAACATGATTAGAACTGGTGAGCTACTTATCCATATACGAATAAGTCTTTATAGGTTTTTTGTAGGCTATTCTTTAGCGGTGGCTACAGGGCTGGTATTGGGCTTGATTATTGGGCAAATAGCGTTTTTGTCTAAGCTTATCGACCCTTTGATACAATTGTTAAGACCAATTGCCCCTGTTGCATGGATGCCCTTTATTGTCTTGCTTTTTGGAATCGGAGATATGCCTGCCATAATGATAATATTTATAGCCGCTTTCTATCCTGTATTGCTTTCCACTATAAGCGCATCAAAGAAAATTGACAAAGTTTATTTGCGGGTTGCACAAACATTTGAAATAAAGCAACCACAGCTCTTTTTCAAAATTATAGTGCCTGCCATTTTTCCATATATCGCAAATGGTATGCATTTAGGTTTAGGCACAGCATGGGTGTTTCTTGTTGCTGGCGAAATGATGGGGGTGCGTTCGGGTTTGGGCTTCCTTATTATGGACTCCCGAAACAATATGCAACCAGAAGTGCTTTTGGCAACAATTTGTGTAATTGCAATTCTTGGGCTGGTATTGGATAAAATAGTATCATTCTTTGAAACGCGGATAAATAAACACTGGGGAATCCAGGAAGTCTAATAAAGGGGTCTAAAATATGTTCATAGAGATTGATGGCGTAAGTAAACAGTTTTTGCACAATAAAACTCCTATACTGGCATTGCAAGACATAACACTGTCTATAGAGCGAGGGGAATTTATTTGCTTTCTTGGCCCCTCCGGCTGTGGTAAAACCACTTTACTAAATATGATGGCTGGTTACGACAAACCAACATTAGGCGAAATTAGAATAGATGGTTCGCTTGTAGATGCCCCTTCTATCAAGCGGGTAACTGTATTTCAAGGCTATGATTTATTACCTTGGCGAACAGTACGAAAGAACATTGAAATTGGGCTAGAATCGCTTGCATTAACTAAAGCAGAAAGAAAAATCGCCGTAGATAAATACCTTGACATGGTAGGTTTAACGGATTTTGCTAACCATTTCCCATATGAAATATCCGGCGGTATGCGGCAAAGAGTTTCAATAGCAAGAGCATTAGCTATTGACCCCGAAGTTATTTATATGGACGAACCATTTAGCGCATTAGATTTAATAACAAGATTGTCAATCCAAAAAAGCATACTTGGGCTATGGCGTGAAAGTAAAAAAACAATTTTCTTTGTCACACACATTATTGATGAAGCTATTCTGCTGGCAAATAGAATTGTTGTATTTTCACCTTATCCTGGCAAAGTAATTCGTATAATTGACATTCCTCCTAACGCTAAAAAAGGTGAGGATATGCCAGAATATAAAAAAATTAAAGATGAAATTCATAGTCTGTGTGAAATTCATCTTTAATTTATTGAGAGTTTTGGAGGAATATTTTTGCGGTGGAAATAAGCTCACTGTAGTTGACTTTGGCAAAATCCGTAGAGTCTACATTAACTACCGTCCCTATCTCTAACTGCCCTATTTTATACTGGGTATGAGAATTCTTAAAATCGTCCCTTGCCCCGGCGCTTAAATGTACCCAGTGCCGTTCCCCGGCATTTTCGCGGCTTACATATCTGTCGTATAGCAAATCCAAATCACCAGAAAATATATATGTCAAACAGTCAGCATCGTATTTTTTAAGCAATGCGCAAATGCGCTCCCCTTCGGATTGTCTGAAATTTGATTCCAATATGCATACTTTGCCGACTTTAAGAAGGCATTCGGCTATGTGTAACATTTCGTTAAATGTTGCGGCGCTACCTTTTTGGCGTATTTCTGTGCTTTCTGAGCCGAAAGCATCGGCCATTGTTTCCTTTAAGTTGTCTTTAATAAAGCAAGGGAGCGATAAAGATTTAGACAGATTTCGCGCAAAGGTGGATTTACCGGTCGCACAGTAGCCGCTGATTAGGATTAAGGCCATTAGTTTTCCCTTTCGTCTTTCTCCCTAACGATCAAATCATCCAGCACCCAGGCCGCAATAAATACCAGCCAAGCATAGTTCCACAAATCAAGACCAAATCCCAATATCAAAAACACGACTATAGCAACGTCATCAAAGGATAACTGCCATCTTCCTTTTCTAATGAAGTCGAAAACCTCATCAATAAGCCAGGCAACAACAAACACAAAGGGGTTGCTTGTTATAAAGAAAAGTAAAATCGCCAGCGGCCATAAGGCTTTACCGATATTGAGTTTTACTCGGTCGCCTATTATGAAGGAATCCTCCTCTTCAGAAACCGGCATATCCGTATCTTTAAGCAGATAATCAGTTGAAACCTCCAAAATGCCGCTTAACTTCACTATGCTATCTACAGGCGGTAGGCTTGCCCCTTCTTCCCAGTCGGAAATGGTTTGCCAGGTGACGTTCATCTTCTCGGCTAGTTGCTCTTGCGAAATGTTTTGTTGTTTTCTTAAAGTTAGTATTTTTTCGCCGAATGTCATGTTGGTTCCTCCTTATGTGCGTCCTGAGCCAGCACTTCACATGCTACCTCAACCCCTAAGTTTTTTGAATAATATGGCGGGGGTACAAGCTTGTTTTTTAATATCCAAATTAAATTTTCTTCAAAATCTGGAATAGGTACTAAGCCGTTTAAAACATTAGCGCCTAAGACTTCCGCTATCTCATCATCTGAATCTGGCACAAAAAAGAGCGTGTTTTTAACGCCGATAATGCCAATGTACAGATAGTCTACATTTACAATTCTACCATACATGGGCTGTTTATTAAAACCGCCTACGGAAGCTTGGGTATTTATGACATTCTTCTCGTATAGATCATATTCAATTGCATTTGATTTAGACATGGTGGAGATTATTGCTCCGGAATCTAAAATAAATGCGTGTTTTGAAACCTCGTCTCTGCCATCCATAAAACGTGCAGTTACGGTAAGCCGGTTATGGCTTAGCCTTAAAGCTACATTGCTCAATGGATGACAAGTAAACACCTTATCCATAACCCCACCTAGAATGTCAAAATAGGAGGTATTTGATCCTCTGCCATAAATGCCGAGCAAGAAAAAGGAACCCCATATAATGTTCTGTCTCTATATTTTTCAGATAAACCGCTTTCGCAAAATATTTTATTATTTAAGGCGATAACTCTAGGGATTCCATATTCTTTCCATCGGCCATCTTCTAATTTATCTTCTGAATTTGTGAAGAAAATAAAATAACCACTGTACATTTTACCGGCATCTTCAACAGCCATTCTTGTTTGCTCAACAGATGGTAGCTCTTTAACTGTATTTATATTCGACATATACTCACCCCGTTTTCTCCCGCGTCAAATTCATAATCCACTTAAACCGGTTAGTCTTAACAATCGCAATTATCCACTTATAAAACTGGTCGCTATACAAGCAAAAGAACACCGCCCAGGGTGGCCAGTTAAACACAAAGGCCGCCATAAATGCCAAAGGCAACACCAACAGCCAGCCGCAGATAGCGTCTACAATAAACACAAACTTAGTATCCCCGCCGGCTCTTATTATCCCCACAAAGCAGGGGGCATGATAAGAGGTAAATATAATAGATATGCCCATTATACTCATAAACTGCCGCGCCAATACCTGCGTATCGCCAGAGAAATTATATATAGATATAAACACATCCCGTAAGCCCAGCAAACTTAGCCCGGTTATTATTCCCAGGCCGGCAAACATTAATTGCATGGTACGGGCGTATTGCTTAACCAAATCATAATCGCCGCTGCCGACAGTCTTGCCAATAACCACAGCGCAAGCGCCGGATACCCCCCATACCAATATCGTTATTAACTGGAACAGCACCATAGTTATACTATTAGCGGCCATGGCGGCTTCTCCCAGGCGGCCTAATATCGCTACCCTTGCCGTACCTACTATTGCCCAGGAAATATCGCCTATCATTACCGGTGCGCCGTATTTGAAGAAGTCAAATAGCAGTAAGTTATCAGTCTTTAACATTTCTATAAATCGAATCTTAAGGCGGGTATCAATAAAGCGTACATACACCACCATTATTACGGCTTCCATAACACGCGCTGTTAAGGTCGCGATAGCCGCGCCCTCTATTCCCAGCGCCGGAAAGCCCCAATTCCCAAAAATAAGCGCATAGTTAAGCACTACAGAAATCACTAGCGTAGAAAAAGACAACACAACACCGATACGCACAAGCTCTACGCAACGCATGGTTCCTATTAGGGTCTGCGTTAGGCAAAAGAACACATAGGAAAAGGCCAATATACGTATATATCGCACGCCTTCTTCTATTACGCCTACATCGTCCGTGAAGATTCTTAGCACGGCCTCTGGCGCGGCTAAAACTATTATTGTTACTATAAAGCCTACAACTAAGGCTATTTTAATGCCGACGGAGGCTACAGATTTAACGCTTGCGGTATCGCGCTTACCCCAGTACTGCGCGGCTAAAATTACCAACGTTGCAGATATACCAAAGGTTAAGGCGCCCAAAATATTCTGTACCTGGTTGGCTACCATTACGCCGGCCACGGCTCGTTCGCCTAGCTGACCTACCATTATGTTATCTGCAAAGCCTACGCTCATTGTCAGTAGGTTTTGCAAAACCATAGGGATTGCAAGCATTAACAGGGTCTTGTAAAAACCGGAATCTTTTACTAGCCAGCTCATTGCGCACCTCCTGTTTCTTCAAGGGGTGGCGCGCTTAGTATTAAATTTCCGTCGTCGCCCATGGTCATTTGTATTTTGTTGCCGCTTACTTTCATTTTTTCTAAATATTCTCTGGGAATTTGCACGCGGCCCGCACGGTCTAGTACTGCGTATTCTATTTGCTCGCCAGATACATCGCCGCCGAAGCCGGAGATCCCCTGTAAATGAGCCGCGTAGCTCATTATCATCTCTGAGCTTGTTTTGCCGTCCCTTATTGCCACTACCCTGCTTACCTTTTTGGAAATTTCCCGGTCGTGGGTTACTATTACTATTGTTGTGTTCATTTCTCGGTTTATTTCCTTGAACATATCTAGTATATAGTTTGAGGTGCGGCTGTCTACACTGCCGGTTGGCTCGTCTGCTAGTAATAGCTTTGGATGGTTGGCCAGTGCCAGTGCTATGGCTACCCGTTGTTGCTCGCCGCCGGATAATTGGCGTAGTTTGTTGTTTGCTCTGTGCCCTATGCCCGTTAGTTCAAGTAGTTCCTTGGCGCGGATTTTCTTATCTTTTATTTTTTGATCTTTGTTAAACTGCATTGGTATCATTACATTTTCCCAGGCTGTTAGATAGGGAATTAAATTGCGGGCGTTGTTTTGCCATACAAAGCCTACTGTCGCGGTTTTGTAGGTCGTCAGCTCTTTTTCGTTCATCTTAAAAAGGTCTTTGCCGTCTACAAATAGCTTGCCCGCAGAGGGTTTATCTAGGCCGCCTATCATGTTTAGTAGCGTAGATTTCCCACTGCCGCTGTTGCCTATTATGGCCATTACCTCTCCCCACTCGACAAGTAGCTCAAGGCCTTGTAGCGCCAATACCTCTAAATCTTTTGTTTTATATATTTTGACCAAGTTTTCGCAAACGATGGCATATTTATCATAATCCATTAAATTGTCATCCCGTCCTCTAGCTCGTATACCCTGTCCGCTACGTCCATCAGCCCCGGATCATGGGTGGTTATTACTATCGTTGCGCCTTCTTCTTCTATTAAATCTTTGAAGATTTTTACCACTTGCAGACCAGTATTGGTGTCTAGCTCTGCCGTTGGCTCGTCCGCAAATATTACCTTTGGCTTATGCGCTATGGCGCGGGCTATGGCCACCCGCTGTTGCTCGCCGCCAGATAACTCTTGCGGCATATGCATCATACGACTGCCCAGGCCTACCATGTTTAAACAAGCCTCTGCCCTTTTGCGGCGCTCGCTCTTTTGGTAGCCGCTTATTCTCAATATAAATTCGACATTCTCATAGGCCGTCATCATAGATACCAGTGCTACAGACTGGAAAACAAAGCCCATATCCTTGCGGCGTATCATGTCGCGCTTGCGTTCGCTTAGCTTGCTGATTGCCTGATTCATAAAGACTACCTCGCCCTCTGTGGGGACGTCAAGCGCACCTAAGATATTCATAAGCGTGGTTTTTCCGGAACCGGAGCGGCCTTTTAAAATAGTTAGCTTGCTGGACTCTATTTCAAGATCAACACCGCGTAGGGCCCAGAATACTTCGCCCGCTGTGGGAAAAGCTCTTTTTATATTTTGTCCGCTTAATATGGTCATTTAGTCCTCTCCTAGCTTTAGGGCCTGCGCTATTTTGATGCGTGAAATTATTACGCCCAGTATAATCAAGCACAGAGCGATCATCATGCCTATTATGCCGTATAGATTAAGATAATCTCGTGGGTCGGTGACTATCCTAAGCGGAATAATTTGATCTGCCGCGCTATATGAAATCTGTATGAGCGGTACAAACAGCCGGGACGCTATTTCTCCGACCCCAGCGCCTATCAGCACCGCCGTTAGTGTAATGAACAGTTGCTCGTTTATAAGCAGACCAATAACATCGCGCATGGAAAGCCCCATGGCTCTAAATATCCCAAACTGCAATACACGCGCCTTTATGGATAATATCCAATAAATCAGAAAGCCGGTAAAGCATATGAGTAGCGTAACAATAAAGCCAAGCGTAAGAACACCGTTAGTACCCTGCAAAATAGGATCGCTACGGCTCGCTATAACAGCGGCGTTGGCATCGTGGAAGAAAACTAGCTCTAAATTGCGCTCATCTGCAAACTCGTAGAAGAAGCGGTTGGTTGGGGTGTTAGTGCGCATCCATACTTCGTAGGGCATTACTCCCCACATTGTTTGTAAGTAGCCTAAATTCGATACCACTAAAAAGGCCTCGTTTTGCACTCTTTCGCCTGTGCGTTCTGTCACCCATTCTACCGGGGTAAAGCCCGGCCAGTGTTCTACAAAGCCGTGGATTATTCCCCGGGCGCTGTTACCGGCGGAATCTCGATATATAATGCCGTCCCCTATGGAGTAGCCGAAGCGTGTACGGAAATTATCAGACAATAAAACTGCGTCCGCCCTTTGCGCCATAGAGTTTAGATAGTGGTTGATATGGACGGGCAGTAAATCCTCCCTATACCAGGCTGTTTGGCCAAACTCAAGAGTATCAATGGCCATTAGCTGTACGTCATTAACGGTGGAACCTTGGCGCATAACGTTGACGCTTCTTCGCTTAACCCGCGCCAGTGAGTCCACTTCTTCAAAGTTTGTAAAGCGGCCAAAGTCCGGTTCAAAATATACCATACGATGGGGCATGGCAACCGGTCCACCGCCTGGCCCGCCTCCGGCGCCCGGGCTATTGTCACGCCAGCGTTCCCGAAACGTTAAATCTGCGCCCGCACGGTACAGTATCATATGGTCGTTGTTGAGGTTAATAGTTCTGGCAGACTGCGCAGAGAAAATGCCGACCGCCATAGTAAATATCAAAAATATCATAATAAACTGCTCTTCGCCGGAAGAACGCATTACCTTTAGCATAGATGCGTAAACAGCGGGCGTCCAGTGATTGCGCCCCAGGGCAAAGATCAGCTTAAGCACAAGCGGGAACAGCCGCAAGCAAATTAAGCCCAGGCCGATAATAAACAGCGAAGCACTAATAAACAAAAGCGGGTCAACAGCTTGCACCTCTACCATGGCAAGAGCCATAAGCTCCCGCTGGTTATGGAAGTTATATAGCCCATAAGAAGCTATAGCGAAGCACAAAAAATCTAGGAAGAAGCGTTGCCACAGCGGTTTTTTGGCCTTTGCGGCTCCGCGTTTATGGTCAACTATCGTAATGCGGGTAAACTGGATGATAGGGAATAGCATGGTAATCATAGAAAGCAAGGCCGCCAGTAGCGAGTACAGCAAGGCTTCCGGCGTAACCTGCACCTCTAGGGCGGTACGCTGTACTAACTCAAGGAAGCCATTGGAAGCGCCAAGAACCCGGCATATCCACATTCCCAGCGGAATACCTAAAATAAGGCTAACAAGCCCAACAAAAACACTTTGCATTAAATAAACTAAAATAAGCTGGCCACGGCTTGCGCCACGGCTTTTTAGTATCGCAATATCGTTTTGTTCTAATAAAACTATCTGCTTGGATACCATGAAAATATAGAAGGCCAATAGCACATATAAAGGTGCCTGTAAAACCCAAAGAGTAATGCTAAGACGGCCTGAACGCTGGATATACGCTTCTATAGTATCAATAAAATTTTCGCGATAGTTCCAAATACCGCCCCTTTGGCCGAAGCGATCTTTCAAATACTCGTCAACCTCAAGATAATAAGGGACACGAACCGCTTGCATTTGGTTATAATCCAGCATCAAAAACCAGGTGGAAGTCATGCGGTGCAGTGGATTATAGGGATATACAAAATGGTTATGAATAAGCTCTGGCGCTACTAATAGTACGTTAGAAAAGGTGTTGGGGTTTTGCGCCCAGTATAGATTTTCGCCCAGCCTGGCCTCAAAGATGCCGACTATTTGTATGTATATATCGCGCTCTTGGTACTGAATATCTAAAACCTCTAAAAGCTCGCCGTAAAGTAAATTTTGCCGTACTATGGTGTGCTGATTGACTAAAACTTCAATAATATTGCCGTCCACCATATTTTGCGAGGGTAAGCGCCCGTGGGTTAATGTTATATGATCTTCAAAGTTATCGTAGGCAGAAAGCCTTATGGAGCGGGGTCTTACGTTAATTTCACGCGTTTCCACAGGCTGAACATGCCATCCGGTAATCAGCAGATTTTGCACTACAGAAAGCATCGGAACCTCAAGCGTTTCTATTACGTAGGGCACAATGTAGTTTTTGGTCTCTAAGTAGACCTCTTGCACAAGGTCGCCGTCAACGTTATTAAAGGAAAAGCTAAACTCTGCCGTTGCGGGAAAGCGCCGGTTTGTAACTTGCGCTTGCTGTAAGTCCCGTATAAGCACCCGCTGTAATGTAGCGCGTACGTACATGGGCGCACTGGAAACTATACCTATCAGCAGAATATTCCCGATAAGCAAGCTAAGCATCATCCATTTATTGTTCCACATTTTTCTGAATAGAAATGATAACATAAATGTCTCCTTGTTAGTGAAGTACTACTAGTTGGCCTAAGTCTATTCCGTCTAAAATTTGGGTTGTACCCATATAGAAAAAGCCCGTGCGAACATAACGTTTGCGTATAACGCCATCTTCGTAAATATAGACGTAGCGCCGGTTATCTTCTGAATGTATTGCCCGTGTTGGTACTATAATCCCCTCGGCCTCTATGAGTACAGGGTTTGCGCTAAGATTCCTTTGATAAAAATAACTGGCGTCTACATATGGGTTTATGCTCTCTAAAATAAAGGTATAGTTGTGGCCGGCGCCGCCGCTTTGCGTCAGTGGGTCAGATACAATTCTGGCTTGCTGAGTTGATCTGCCCCTGACCTCTACATCGACTATATCGCCATGACGGAATATACCCGGTACAGACCTGCCCTCAAGCCGGAAGGTTCTGTAATCGTACAGTGTCACCAGTATCATCCAGTTTTCTATTACGGAGTTTAATCTAATAGGGTCAGCCCATACTATTACCGAGTCGAAGGGGGCGACAATATCCTCGCCTTGTAGCTTGCTACGGATTTCGTCTAGTTGCCGGTTTTGGTCGCGCCTTTGTACTTGGAATTGGCGTATAAGTTCTTGATAGTCGGCTTCGAGGGCTTCGAGGCGTAGAGCGCGAATCTGCTGTTCAAGCTCGCTTAAGTCGGCAGAGGTCTGGCCGCGGAAATCCGTAATATTTTGGCGGCGGCGGCTTCTTTCGCTGTTATGGCGGCGTTCCGCGTCGTTCATGCGTAGCGTTAGCTGTTGTTCTTCTACTCTGAGGGCATCTTCATCGAAGCGGACGGAAAACAGTATTTCGCCCTCCTCTACAAACTGCATGTTAGTGGCGTTGCGGTAAGATAAGCGCCCGCCGCTACGTTCGAAGGATAGATCGACCGTAAGCGGAAAATGTAAATTTAAAGAAATATCCGAATACTGAACCATACGGCCAGGCTGGGCTTCCACGGTAGTAAAGGCCATGCTACCTGCCACCATAGCCTCTGGCGAAATTAAAAGCCCCTCTTGCACCGCTTGGGATATATCGGCGGCCGCGCCCGTTTCCTGACAAGCGGCGGTGTTTAAAAGTAAAAGCAGTAAAGGCAAAATTTTTATTAAAATTTTATTGCTGAACAAGAATTTCATCCCCCTCTAACAAGCCCGCAGTAATTTCAACCCAGGGATCGGTACGTAAGCCGACTTCTACTGGCTGGGCTGTCCGCTGGCCGTTTTCTCCTATAAGATTAACATAATTGCCCAGCAGTGCATCGCGAAAAACAGCGTTAGGCGGCACGCGCAAAACGTCCTCAAGCACGGCATCGTAGACCAGTAAAGGCGCAAATAGCCCTAGCCGAACATTCTCGCTAGGCGGGTCTATAAAAGTAAAGCGAAACGGCGCCATACCGGTGTATCTGATATAGTAAAGAATCTCGTTAGGCGGTAAAATTATGCGCTCTAGCGCGTAGTAGTTGCCCGCAATTAGGGCGTACACGTTACTGCCCCGCATTATCATTGGGGTGGTTACGCCTATGTATTCTACAAATAAGTTTTGCCCGTCACTTATGTAGACTATATTGCGAAAGGCTTCTATCCAGGTGCCCTGCCTAATATCTGCGCGGTATGTAACTACCCCGTCGTGCGGTGCTAACAGCTCTGCTTCTGCCATTTGCTGTGTCATTTCTGTAAGGGACGACTCGTAGTAAGATAGGCTAAAGGCTTGCCATTCTCTGGCTTGCCTAAGTTCTAGTTGTAATCTTTCGACTTCAAGGCGCTTTAAATCTGTCGGCTCTTGTTGCAGTTCTAGTTGGGCTATTTCTATGGCTATTTCCATTTGACGGTTTTGGAAGCGATGTTCCGCTTGCAGGTCTGCTATGCGTTCGCGCCTATTTTCCATTTGCGCCTCTATAGCGCCGGTGTTGAGCCTGGCCAGAACATCGCCCTGCCGTACTTCCTGCCCCTCCACAACCTCAAAGCCGCCAAAGGGTAGGGGAGTGCTTCTAAAAAACACACCTTCAGATTCCACCCTTACTATACTGCGGTACTGAGAAAAACGCGCAATACGCCCGCGCCCCACTATATGGCTGTCATGCTGTACGCTAACGGGTACAAGTAGCTCAGGAACATCAATAGCCGAACCGGCGGTACATCCAATAAATAGCAAGGGTAGCAAAAGCAAAATGAATTTTATTTTAACCAATGACAACCAAGTCACCTTCCTCTAAACCACTAAGAATTTCAACGGCGACATTACCTTCCATCCCGGTGATAACATTGCGTATTGTCCGCAGGCCGTTTTCCATTACAAAGACAAATTCCTGGCCGTCTACATTATGTACGGAATCTATAGGCACGGCTATAACATTTTGCACTTCCTCAAGCACAAGATGCAAAGAAGCGATAGCACGTTCCGGAAAAACATATACATCGTCGGCATAGACGGTTAAAAAGGCCAGATCATCGTCATCGCCTACGCTAAGCCCCCATTCTTGCGGGTCAATTACTACGGCTTCAAAAGGCTCGCGGTTTACTGTGACGATGTGAACGTCGCCCGGTATAAGATAAGCCGTCTCCCGGCCGCTTACGGAAAATATTGAGCGGGTTTCG
>Ga0209755_10001641_pt1 | contig 33860 bp, 23 predicted proteins | sample TergutCo191P1_FD_187301 | JGI IMG/M metagenome (GOLD analysis project Ga0209755, IMG submission 187301) | Cornitermes sp. P1 segment gut microbial communities from Petit-Saut dam, French Guiana - Co191P1 (SPAdes) (version 2) | ecosystem: Host-associated > Arthropoda: Insects > Digestive system... | reverse complement strand
AAACGCTGGCAAAAGGCGAAATGCCGGGAACTGACCAGTTATCCGCTTTGGAGGTTGAGCTTGGGCGCATACTTGCGGATATTGGCGAAGGTGAAACCGCGCCCGTGGGCGATGGGGAATTCCTGGGTAAAGACGAGGCCGCGGTACTGCTTGACATGATTGAACCTTTGTTAACATCCCATAATGTCGATTGCATAAATTTTCTTGACACACTTTGTAGGGTTCCCGGATCAAACGAGTTGTATCGCCACATCGAAGAATTTAATTTCACGGCCGCATTGGAAAGCCTAAGGAAATTGAGGAAGGCTCTGGAGACGTAACAATGGATGCAAAGATGAACAGCGTATTAATAGTTGACAACGACGCTGCGGTTATAAGGGGGCTCATGGGTATTATAAACCAGGACTACACCGTTTATGCGGAACGTGACAGCCGGAACTGCCTTGACGTGGTTAAAAGGCTGCAGCCCGATTTGATACTGCTTGACATCCTGATGCCGGAGGTAGACGGGTATGAGGTGCTTAAAACCCTGAAAGAAGACAACGATTCCAAGGATATACCCGTTATTTTCGTGACAGGCTTGACCGAATCGGAGAACGAGGTTAAGGGCTTGGCATTGGGCGCGGCGGATTATATCAACAAACCATTCAATGCGCCCGTTGTGAAAATGCGCGTGAAAAACCAAATAAAAATCGTTAACCAAATGCGCAAAATTCAAAGCCTGAAAGAAGCCGAGGAAATTGAGCGCCAAAGAAAAGAGCAGGAAAGGATAAACAAACGCATCCAGCTTATACTGGATTCCGCCCCCATGAGCGTCACCTTGTATAATTCCGAACGCACCCTGATTGACTGCAATATGGAAGCCGTGAGGCTGTTTGGATTCGAAAACAAAGAGCAGCTTATCAAGGTGTTTAACGAACGCTTTTTCGATATATTCCCGCCCCAACAGCCATGCGGCACTACGACAAGGGATAAGGTCGATTGGATATATGAAAAAGCCACCAAGGAAGGATATGCCCAACTTGAATGGGCGCACCTAACCGCAGACGGCGAGGATTTGCCAACGGAAATTACCTTCGTGCGTATTGAGCATGGTGATACGATTATGTTTGTAGCATATGTCCATGATTTGCGCGAAAAAATCAAAATGGAAAAGCAGCGCCTTGAAATTTTGGAAGAAAGCAACAGGGCAAAAAGCAGGTTCCTGGCAAGAATGAGCCACGAAATCCGTACGCCCATCTCGGCGGTTATGGGCATTTCAGAGCTTCAACTGCGCGGTCAAACCATGCCACCACACACGGAAGATGCGTTTGTCAAGATTTACGATTCGTCCAAAACGCTTCTGAATATCGTTAACGACATTTTGGATTTTTCCAAAATAGAATCGGGCAAAATGACGTTGGTCAACAGCGAATACGAAGTGGCAAGTTTGATGGGCGATGTGGCGCAACTGTGCCTGATTTATCTGGAACGCAAGGATATCTCATTCCAAATGTATATAGACGAGAATCTCCCTGTCAAATTAATTGGGGATATCCTGCGCATACGGCAGATTATTACTAACATGCTAACCAATGCCTTTAAGTATACGGAATCTGGTACGGTGGCGCTGTCTTTGCGGTCTGAAAAAGAACATGACGGATATGTGACCCTTGTTATATCCATTCGGGATACCGGAAACGGTATGACCACGGAGCAAATAGACGCGATAAAAGGCGAATATGTGCGCCTGCACGAGCAGAATAACGCTTATATAATCGGTACGGGACTTGGGATTCCCATTGTTTACAGCCTAGTGCAAATGATGGACGCGCAACTTGAGTTAAACAGCGATATCGGCAAGGGTACTCATGCAATCATTCGTATACCGCAAAAAGTATCGGGGACGGAACTAGTTGGACCTGAACTGGCTCGCAGTTTGCAGGATTTCAAATCCGGTACGAGAAGGGATCATAAAGACCTAGAGTTTGTACCGGAGCAGATGACCGGGCGCGTTCTCGTAGTAGATGATGTGGATATAAATCTGCATGTTGTGGAGGCAATGCTTGAAACTTTTGGCCTTATCGTCGAACTCAGCAAAAACGGTCAGGACGCCATAGATAAAATCAGGCAGGGCAAAGTGTATGATATCATCTTTATGGATCACATGATGCCAGGCATGGATGGCATTGAGGCAACAAAGATTTTGCGGGACATGGGTTACGACCATCCCATTGTCGCACTCACTGCCAATGCACTCAAAGGGCAAGCCGAAATGTTTATGAACAATGGGTTTTCCGGATTTATGGCCAAGCCCATCGATATAAAACTCCTAAATTCCTATCTTGTTCGCTTCATAAAGAATAAATCGACGCAGAATAGCTGAGGAACCGTACAGCAGAGTTGGGTAAAGTTCAGCGTGTTTCGCCCGAAGTGCGGACGACGACTTCCATCACCCTTTGATGCTTTAGACGGGATACCTTTATCGATAGCCCACGCCAGGTGAATTCCTCTCCTATGCGTGGCAGGCCGCCCGACTTTTCCATGACCCAGTTGCCCACCGTGGTGCCCGGCATTGCATCGCCGTCGCTGGCCTTTGCGTCGTCGTCCGGCGTTTCGTCCTGGCTTCTACGATTATCGATGAACTCAAGCATGTCCTTAAAGCCGGTGCCGCCAAGCACGGTAAAACTGCCGTCGGGGTTTTCCCGTAACGGCTCCTTTACGTTGTCATGTTCGTCCCATATCTCGCCGACCAGTTCCTCGATGATGTCCTCAATGGTGACTATCCCCAGCGTTCCGCCGAACTCGTCAACCAGCACCGCCATGTGCGATTTCTTCTCCTGCAAGGTTCGCAGAAGCCTGGGTATCTTCATCGTCTTGGTGATGAAAACTACGGGTTTGACGATCTCGCCAGGCAGCCTGCCTTTTTTGATCACCTCATGGTGAAAGTCCTTTAGAAGTATGACCCCGGTTATGCCGTCGATGTTTTCACGGTAGACGGGCAGACGGGAAAAACCCGTTCGGGCAAAGATCTCGTCGATTTCCTCGACCGTGGCGTTCGTGGAAACCGCCGCCAGATCGACCCTGGGAGTGACGATTTCCGAGGCGGTCATTTCGTCGAACTCGATGGCCTGGCGGATCATGTGCTCTTCCTGCCTGTTGATTCCACCCTCCTGCCTGGCCTCCCCCACGAAAGTAAGAAGTTCGTCCTCGGTAATCGAGCGGTCGGCGTTTACCTGGAAAACCTTCACGATGATTTTTTTCCATGCGCTGGCAAGGCGGCAGATCGGAGCGAAAATAACTATGAAAACACGCAGCAGGGGGGTTACTCCAAGAGCGGCAATCTCCGGCGATTCCTTTGCAAGGGTCTTGGGGGAAATTTCGGCGAAGACAAGTACCAGCACCGTCATCGTAAGAGTGGCGACGGTAACCCCCCTTGCCCCGAACAGATCGATAAAAAGCATGGTGGCAATTGCGGAAGCCGCTATGTTGACAAGTGTATTCCCTATAAGCACTGCGGAAAGGAGCTTGTCGTAGGATTCCAGCATACGCAGCGCAAGGCGTGCCCTGGCATTTCGCCGCATTTCGCCGCATTTCGAGGCATCCTTTGCCGCCATGCTCTTTAGCTTGATTTTGTTGAGGGAGGTAAACCCGGTTTCGCAGACCGAAAAAAACGCAGAAAGGCCAAGCAGTATTACCAATGCGGCAACAAGGCTTATGTAATACGAGACAGGGTTATCCATTACGAAAGGCGCCGATCAGAATCGAACTGATGCATAAAGGTTTTGCAGACCTCTCCCTTACCGCTTGGGTACGGCGCCATGTTTGCGTAAAACCATACGCACTTAGAATATAGCAAAGATACGGCCTTTTGTCTACCACATGACTGGGCAATGCGTGACTTTGCCGTTTTTTTCCTAAACACATGGGAAACCGCCATGGAGTTGCCCTTGCTTTTGGGGCAGCCCCATGGCAACCGACCTATCTTGCCGCGGCGACAATCTCGCGGATAACCCTGTCGGTGTCCTCGTAGGTTGCCTGGCAGGTACCCACCGCCTTGTGTCCGCCGCCGCCGTATTTTAGCATTAGGCTGCCGACGTCAACCGTGGAAGTCCTGTTTATGATGCTGTGGCCAACGGTGATAACCGTGTTGACCTTTTGCTTGCCGTCAACCACCCAGATCGAAATGTTCTGTTCCGGGAAGATCGAGTAAATCAGGAAACGGTTGCCGGCGAAGATCGTTTCAACGTTGCGCATATCCACGTAAACGGCTTTGCCATCGACCCTTGCGTATTTTTTCACCATTTCGATGAAATACTGCTGTTGCTCGAAGTAGGCATCTATACGCTCCTTTACGTCGGGCATTTCGAGTATTTCCCCGATGGGCTTGGATAGCGTCTCCTTGGCGAGTTTTTTCATCAAATCCAGGTTGCTTATGGTGAAGCTGTGGATCCTGCCAAGCCCCGTGCGAGGATCGGCGAGGAAACCGAGCAGAACCCAGCCGGTGGGGTTCATTACTTCGTCCATGGTTAGATCGGCGGAGTCCATTTTGTCCGCGTATTTCAGCATCTCGGCAAACTGCCCAAGCTTTTCGTCGCCGCCGTAATACTCGTATATGACACGGGCGCAGCTAGGAGCTTTTTTCGAGACTCCCTTGAACTCGAAATCCTTCCCCAGCCGCTCTTCCTCGCTGGAATGGTGGTCAAACCAGAGCCCACAGCCGGGAATGTAAGGCACGTTCACGACTATGTCGTTTTCCGTGGCCTTGATAAGCCCGTCCTGTATGTCCTTTGGGTGCACGAAAAGCCATTCGTCAACAAGGCCTAGAGCTTCCAGAAGGGAGCCGCAGACTAAGCCGTCAAAATCGGATCGTGTTATTAAACGCATATTCATCTCCTTACATATTCATCGCTTCAAAAATAGCTTCGTGATAGCGTAGCTTAGCATTTTTTACCTGGCTTGGCAATCCCGGTTCATGTGGCGTTTGTTTGCGGAACTTGTTCCCACACTCCCTGGGGCCGGGTTTTTAAGTATTTTCCGTGTAAAACGCGATACCCTGATGACATTTCCAGCCAAAACCTGATATAATACAGGGCCTGGTTATGATCGAAAAGTTACTTGCCCTTGTAGGACGTTGCGGTTCCTTTATCCTCACCACCCATGACCCTGCGGACGCGGACGGTATTGGCGCGCAGATGGTGATGGCCTGTATACTCAGGGGGCTGGGAAAACGGGTGCGCATAATCAATGCCGGACCAATGCCGGAACATTTTAGGTTCATGGACGGTTCGGGTATCATCGAGCAATGGGACAGGGACGAACACGGGGTGCTGCCCGAACGGTTCGCCCTGATCATATTGGATACCGCGGACGAAAACCACATAGGCCAGATGCGGGAATTTATCGGCAGGGCACGGGAGGTGTTCGTCGTCGATCACCACGAACCCAAGCCGGGCACGGCCCTAAAGGGCATCTACGACGCAACTGCCGCATCCACTTGCGAGATGACGGTGGAACTGGCCAAGGCCGCAGGCACCGTCATAGATCCCGAGGCCGCCTTCGCCGCATACGTGGGCATAGTCTACGATACAGGTTTCTTTGCCTTCCCCAAGGTGGGACAGAGGACCTTCAAGGCCGCCCTGGAACTGCTCCAATTGGGGGTAAACCCCAACGAGGCATACCGAAGACTGTGCGAAAACGTTCCCGTTCGGGCCTTGCGCCTACAGCGTAAGGCTCTTGCAAGCCTTACGCTGCACTGCGGAAACAAGGTGGCGGCTCAAGTGCTGCGACGGGAGGATTTTGCCGAAGCCGGCGCGCTTTCCGAGGACACGGACGGATTCGTCAACTTTCCGCTTAAGGCTAGGGGGGTTGTCGTTTCCTTCATGATAAAGGAAACGCCGGAGGGAAAGGTATGCTGCTCCCTGCGCTCCAAGGGGACGCTGAACGTCGCCAGGATTGCCGGGGAAATGGGCGGCGGCGGACACGTCAATGCATCGGGCTTTAGGAGCACCCTTGGCCTTGACGAGACCGTGGCAAAGACCCTGGCCAAGATAACGGAACAAATGGAGGCTCTATAGATGAAGACAGTTATCACCACCGTCGCCGTTTTTTTGCTCTGCGCCGCCGGAATCACGTTCTATGCCTTTCGACAGCCCGTCGAAACCGAAAAAGTGGAAAGGCACCGTATGCGTGTCATAGTCCCTTCCGGAACTGGTATCCCCGATCCGAGTGCGGAACTTCCGGGACATACCACGCAGGAAAACACCTATATCCTGAAAGCCCCTATGGAGGTGGGGGAACTTGTCATATCGGTGCTGAATTTCGATTTCAACAACAACGGCGTGGAGGATCAGGTCGTTGCGTTCCGTGGCAGCGGAAACGGGAACGGTGCGGAAAACCCCGTTTCCATAGCGTTTTTTTCCTTTCAGGAACGCACATCCGGCTACCTCCGCATATGGGACCTTCCGACTTTGGCAACGGTGCCCGGGACGGTTTCCCTTTTCACGATGGATCTTCTGGGTGACCGCAGCAATGTCATAATCGTTACGGGAATGAACGACCAGAACGAGCATACCATGACGGTTTTCCGGAGAAACCCGTCCAACAACCCTTCCATACCTTTCGACGTAATTGCGGACATACGGATAGACGGCTCCGTTGCCGTACGTGAGGTGCAGCGCTCGCTGGCTTACCAGCAGGGTATCGCACGGGGGCAGCCCTTTACCATCGTCGCCTCGGGAAGTGACCCCGATTCGGACAATATTCTCGACAGAATCGAACTTACCTATGCCTTCAACACGGCAAACGGGATTTACCAGCGAAGCGGCAGGGTTCGCATCCCCGGCGCGCGGCTCGAGCAGGATCGGGTGCGGCAAATTCTTTCCGGCTCGCCGGGGGTATTCGAAAACTTTATCAGCGACATTTGGTACCACGTTACCCCGGATGGAACCATCGACAGGAGCCAGTTTCTTTTCTTTGACCCCGAAAGGCGCACGATTGTCTTTTTCGGCGAGGAAAGCCAGCAGATTTTTGTCTGGAACCATTCAAACACCACCAGGCAGGGCATTTTTATCTCCAGCTACAACAGCACGGTAACGGCCATGCGCCGCCGAGTGAACATAGAACTGGAATCCATGGACAGCATACGTGTCACGGTTACAGACGACAGAAGGCAAAGGGTCGGAATTCCGCCTCCGTGGAGCGGCTCGTACCGCCGGGCAGGGGCCGTGCTTAGAACCATGGCGGAGGAAAACCTCGCCATGGCCCCTCACAAGGACGCAATCTTTGACAGCCCCATAGGAAGGCTGCGTTTCCTGCCCAACGGGGAATACGAACTGAGCGCATACGGCTCGTTTTCCAGGGGAAGGTACGCCTTTTTCCAAGCCGGGGGCATGGATCTTCTCGAACTTCGCCCGAATTTGGGTTACATGGACGCCTTTGCGACGCTCGTCGCCGCAAACGAAAACCACGACAACCGGCAGGTTTTCTACGTTGCCGGGATAAGCAGGAACGTGCATGGCCTGCCGAATGCGGCACCTGACTACATGGGCCTTTCTCGTGTGCGCCTTGGCGCCTCCGGCATCCACAGGCTAAACGAAGCCCAGATCATCCTGACCAGGGCCGAGTAAGCCCCGACCGCGTGACATAGTTTCCCCTCGTTTGGGTTCAGGATCGCTTTTTGGGCAATTCGCACTTGACAACTCAACACTGCATGTGTTTTATTTAAGACACTTCCAAAACTTCAATTTTGGAACAAACTTAGACAACGGCTACGTACAAATACAACGAAGGTGAGGTTTTGCAGGTAATTCTTGGAGCAGTAAAGCCAATCCCCTCACCTTTCCAAGGATGCCCATGATGCGAAAAATTAGCACAAAGCTATTCCTGATTTCTTTGGCCAGCATCATTTTAACCGCTTCGGTTATCTTGATCCCCACATTGATAAGCATGACGCAAATAATCAACGAGTCGGCTGGAGTGGACATGGAAACGTCCATGAACACTATCGAATCGGTTTTGTACGGCATGCGCAGGCGCACATTGGGAGCGTCTATGCTGGTTGCCAAGGATCCGAATATAGTGGCCGCCCTGCAAGCGGGCGACAGTCGGCGCATGTTGGACACGGTAAACACCCTTTTTGAGGATATTATCGTCTTTACGGAGCCATGTTTTGTCGTAATAACCGACGCGCAGGGCATTGTCGTGGCCAGAAAGCACAGCGCGGAGACCGGCGATAACATCGCAAATCGACGCGGCGTCTCTCGTGCCCTTAACCGCCTGCATACGTCGGATATCGAGCCAAACGGGGAGTCCTCTTTGGGCATCGTTTCGACGGTACCAGTTATCGCCAACGACGCTGTAATAGGCACGGTGTTTGTCGGCTACGATATGGGGAGGCCGGCTTTCGTGGACTATCTACAGCATATTACAAACACGGAAATCACGGTTTTCGCCTATGACATCTCCATCATGACAACCATCGTGTCGCCCCAGACGGGCCAGAGGTTGTACGGCATCCCCATTGCGCCCCATATCGCGGCCGTGGTTCTGGGCGAGCGGCGGATTTTTTACATGGAAACGGAAATTGCCCCACGTCCAGGCGAGTTGTTCCTTGCTTACTACAAACCCTTCCTGGATACGGACGGGGAAGTGTTGGGCCTTATGTTTTCGGGGAAAAACCTTACAACCGTGCGAAAAATCGAAAGGCAGGCTGTCCGGATGTCGCTGGGTTTTTCCGCATTGGTTATCGTGTTCGTGTTCCTGGTAAGCCGGTTTGCCAACAACAAAATAATCGTATTGCCCGTAAAACGGGCTATACACGCAGTAACCCAACTGTCGGAAGGTAATCTGCAGGCAGTGGATCTTACCGGTCAGACAAACCATTCAAATGATGAGCTTGGTCAATTGCTGTTCAGCACCCAACAAATGGCAACGGCCATTAAAACGGCCATGGAGGTGGAACGCAAACTGGGGATGAAACTGCATGAGCAGGAAATGAACGAACGCATCCAGCTTGTGTTCGATGCGGCACCCCTTCGCATCGAGTACTGGGACACAAACCATAACGCCATCGACTGCAACAAAATTACCCTCGATTTTTTCGGGTTTTCGCACAAAGAGGAATACAAAGAAGATTTCCATGCCACCACACCATATTTTCAGCCTAACGGCGTTCCATCGGTGGAGTATTGGAACAGCCGTTTGGATAAAATCTTTGAGGAAGGGTACGGCAAATTCGAATTCGTGGACCGAAACTCGAACGGCGATATTGTTTTCATGTCAATAGACGGCATACGCCTGAAATACAACGACAACATTGTCGTCATAACCTATGGCAAAGACATAACGGATCTAAAGCATGCGCTTGACCAGGCCCTTTCCGCCAGTCGTGCCAAGAATGCCTTCCTTTCCACCATCAGCCATGAAATCCGTACACCCATGAACGCCATCACCGGCATGGCGGAGCTTCTTCTTCGGGGGGAATTGTCCAGCGATTCCAGGGGCTATGCACGGGACATAAAACAGGCAGGGGCCAATCTGCTGTCCATTATCAACGATCTGTTGGATTTCTCCAAGATCGAGGCCGGCAAGCTGGAAGTGATTCCGGCAAAGTATCTTCTTGCGTCCCTCCTCAACGATGTTGTCAGTATTATAAGAATGAGGTTTGTTGAAAAGCCCATACGTTTTTATAGCAACATCGACAGCAACATCCCAAACAGCCTCATCGGCGACAATGTGCGGCTACAGCAGATACTGCTTAACCTCCTATCCAATGCGGTGAAGTATACGGACAGGGGACATATCGGTTTCTTCATTACCGAGGAAAAACGGACTGAAGACGCGGATTCGCCGACAATTTGGCTTAAGATCACCGTGACCGACACCGGCCACGGCATAAAGCCGGAAGACCTAAAAAAACTTTTCGGGGAATTCGTGCAGGTGGACACGAAAAAGAACCGCACCACCGAAGGTACGGGTCTTGGTCTCGCCATCGTCAAAAATCTCTGCACGGCCATGGACGGGAGCATCGAAGTAACAAGCGAGTACGGCAAGGGTAGTTCCTTTACTGTACGAATTCCCCAGGGGATTAGTTCACCGGAGCCTTTTGCGGCGGTGGAAGCCCCCCAGGGGAAAAAAGTACTGGTGTACGAACGCCGGGCAATCTATGCGCAGTCGGTGTGCTGGTCCCTGGAAAACATGAAGGTTCCCTATGTCTGGGTACAGTATATAGACGATTTTTCCGAGGCCTTATTCAGAGAGGAATGGTTTTTTGTGTTCTCCAGCTACGGTCTTTACAATGAAATCAAACCGTTGATGAATCGGCCCGATACGGCTTTCCCAGGCGGCAGCAAGCCGTCCCTGGCCCTCATGGTGGAGTGGGACATCGACGCCTATATCCCCAACATGCGTTTCGTGTCCATACCCGTGCAGTCGCTGTCCATAGCCAACGTGCTGAACGGCCAATCGGATCGCCAGGAATATTTCGAAAGTCCCGCCACGATACAATACATATACCCTGGGGCACGGCTGTTGGTGGTGGACGACATTCCCACCAATCTCAAGGTGGTAGAGGGGCTTCTCGCCCCCTACAAGGTTACGGTGGATACCTGCCTCAGTGGCGCGGAAGCCATCGATTTGATAGAACATCAGAACTACGACATAGTGTTCATGGATCACATGATGCCGGAAATGGACGGCATTGAGGCGACGGCAATCATAAGGGGCTGGAAAAAGGAATCTGAGGACAGGGAAACTGTCAGCAACGCGGTCACCATCGTTGCGTTGACCGCCAACGCCGTGTCAGGGATGAAGGAGTTGTTTATCGAAAACGGCTTCAACGACTTCCTCGCCAAGCCCATAGAAGTTTCCAAGCTTGACAAAATTCTTGAACGATGGATCCCCGATGCGAAAAGAAAAAAGGTTAAGGATTACGCTTTGAAAAACCCTGCATCATCAATCCCCGTTGTTTCCCACCTGATTATTCCAGGGGTTGACACCGCGAAAGGTATAGCCAAGACTGGCGGCACATTGAAGGGCTACCAGCAGGTACTGTCCTTGTTCCGCAAGGATGCGAAAGACAGGCTACCCTTGCTGCAGACAGTGCCGGATGATAAAACCCTGCCCATGTTTATAACCCATGTTCACGCCCTAAAAAGCGCATCCGCAAGCCTGGGGGCTCTGGAAATTTCCATGGAAGCGACCCAGCTTGAGACCGCCGGCAAGGCGAGGGACATGACGTTTATCGAGGAAAACCTAAGCACCTTTGCGGAACGCCTTACGGAACTGACGGAAAACATAGATGCCGTGCTGGATCTTCAGGATATGTGGGAAAATGTGGAGGATGAAACACCCGTTGATATTTCCACGTACCTTCCAATTCTACGCGAACTCGTCGAAGCCATGAAATCCCAAAACGTTTTCGAAACCGAACGTATTTTGGATGAGCTAGGCAAAAAACCACTGGATTCGAACGCAAGGAAAACGCTGGAAAAAATATCCGACGACGTGCTGGTGGCGGACTTCGACAGTGCCGTAAAAACAATCGACAAGTTAATTTGATTCGTGCTGAGGGGGGTTCGTTCATTACGGCAAACGGTTAGTTAACATATTTTCCGCTCTGGGAAGGTAGGACACCCCCGTCATTTCGGGCGGAATGCCAGTCTCGGCCCGTTTTCGCTATCCGGTAAGGTTCAGAATCAGATAAAGGTCGCCCCGACTACAAGTCGGAGGTGTCCGAGACAAGCTCGTCGAATTCTTCCTGGCCGATGGAGGTAAGCTTTTCCACAATCTGCACAGCAAGTTTCTTGCCCACGACCCCCGGTCGGCAGAGGAATTTTGGCTTGCTGCCGATGTTAAGCGAATACGGATCCCCGATGCGTGTATTGTACAGCCGGACGACATCCCCCGTACGGAGTGAAAGCACCTCACGAACAGGAAGGTTGATCCTGCCTATTTCCGCAACGGCATCGATGTCAACGGTTTCCAGCTTGTCCTTTAGCACGTTGAGGTTTTCGGACGTACTCGCCCTATGCGCCGTGGAAAACCAGAACTGGGTGGACAGCTTGCCAATAATCGGCTCGATGGTGATGTAGGGTATACAGAAGTTGATCATGCCCTCGACATCCCCAACCTTGGTTTCCAGGGTAACAAGAACCACCATGTCGGTGGGCGGGACAATCTGGGCGAACTGGGGGTTGGTGTCTATCTGCCCCAGCCTGGGCCGCAGATCGATTACCTGCGTCCACGCCTCACGCATATTCCCCAAGATACGGACTATTATGCCTTCCATTACGGACTGCTCGATGTCGGTAAGCTCGTGCTGGGACTTGGTGCCCTCGCCCGTGCCACCGAAAAGGCGGTCGATGATCGAGAAGGTTATCGCTGGATCGACCTCCAGAATGGCGTTGCCCTTGAGCGGATCCATGTTGATGATTGCCAGCGTCGTCGGCGTTGGAATCGAACGAATAAATTCTTCGTATGTAAGCTGATCGACCGAGGCAACGTGGACATGGACGACCGAACGAAGCTGTGCAGAAAGGCTCGTGGTGGAAAGGCGGGCAAAGGTTTCGTGCATCATCGAGATCGTCCGGATCTGTTCCTTCGAGAACTTGTCCGGACGCTTGAAGTCGTAAATTTTGATCTTCCTGCTGTCCGCCGCAGGTTTGAAATCCTCTGGTTCGGTGTCCCCGGCGTTTATCGCGGTTAATAGCTGGTCAATTTCATCCTGGGACAGTACTTCCGTCATTCCATGTTCCTCCCGTGTACGTATACTTTAAGTTTACGGTGTTTTCCTTCAGGTGTCAATATTTCACGATATCTTGCGGAAAATTCGTGCAGACTCCCGCAAAACGAAAGCCCTGCGGGAGCCTTTCCCCCTACTTAACCTGTGCCAGCGTCACCGCGCAGGTGGTGACTATGTCATCGACCGATGCCCCACGGGAAAGATCGCTTAGCGGCTTGGCAAAGCCTTGCAGGAACGGGCCGTAGGCCTGGGCATTGGCAAGCCGCTGCACCAGCTTGTAGCCGATGTTGCCGGAGCCAAGATCCGGGAAGATAAGCGTGTTCACCCTGCCCCTGACGGGGCTGCCCGGTGCCTTCTGGTCGGTTACCGAGGGTACGAGCGCCGCATCCGCCTGAAGCTCGCCGTCGAACTCGAAATTCGGCTTTCGGGATTTTAGGATCTCCAAGGCCTCCTGTACCTTGCTTACGTCCCCGTGCTGTGCCGAACCCTTGGTGGAGAACGACATGAGCGCCACGACGGGATCCACCCCAAGCATCGCCCTACAGGACTCCGCCGAGCTTTCGGCTATATCGGCAAGCTGTTCCGGCGTCGGATCGGGTATAACCGCACAGTCGGAAAAAATAAGGGAGCCGTTTACGCCCCATTTCGGATCAAGGCCGGCCATAACAAAGCAGGACGAGACGTTTTTCAGGCCCGGAAGCGTGCCTATGATGGAAAGCCCGGCGCGCAGCACGTCGCCCGTGGTGTTTATCGCACCGGCGACCATAGCGTCGGCCTCGCCGTGGCGCACCATCATCGCACCCCACCTTAGCGGATCGGTGATGTCGATTTTCGCCTGTTCCTCGCTTAGGCCCTTGTGTTTGCGCAGGTTGTAGTATTCGTTGGCGTAGCCGTTGACGTGGGTGTCGGCATGGGTGCATTGGATATTTATGTTGGAAAGAGACACCCCTTCCCTTTCCGCCGCTTCCTGCACATCCTCGACGCTTCCCAGCAGGGTCACGCTTGCCGCAAGCGATTCGTCCACGATTATCCTCGCCGCCTTGATCGTTCTGACATCGGTTCCTTCCGGCAGTACCAGGGTTCTCTGCGCAGAGTGCGCCCTAGCCTTCATCGACTCTACAAAATCCATGATTGTCTCCTTCCTTGCGATATTGTATCATGGTAAGCCGATATTGAAAAGGACGCAAGCGTAAAGTGTAAACCAAACGGACTCTGTTCAGAAATCCGTTTGGCTTTGGGGCAGGCTTGGCATTTTGCACGTTTATGTGGCAAATTCGAGGATATTAATTTATAATGACTCATGTCGGGGTTGTCTTGAATAGCAACCCTGGACGAAGGGGGAATGCAATGACCAATGTAAACGGTGACATTCTAGAAGACGAGGATTTCGACACGGTTCTTTCGCAGGACATTGATTTTTCCGGAACGCTTAGTTTCGAGGATCCCTTCCTGATTCGGGGAAACGTATCCGGCGACATCGATGCCAAGGGACTTCTCGTCGTTGACGAGGAAGCGGTGGTAAACGCCGGCATAAGAACCTCGCGAGTGATAATCCGAGGGCTTGTAAGGGGGGACGTAATCGCCTCCGAAAAGGTCGAGATTGCCAGCACCGGCAGGCTCGAAGGGGACGTAACCACGCCGCAAATATCCATGGAAAACGGCTGCATGTTTAGCGGTCGCTGTACCATGACGGGGGAGAGTGCCAGCTTATGACGCGACGCCTGACGGGGCGGCGCTTAATTAGGCGGGCTAGTGTTATCCCCTTTGTTGTTTTCCTGTTTTCCGCTTCCGCTGTTTTCTCGCAGACCAGGCCGGACGCGCTTGTCGAGTTCCGTCTGGGGAATTTCGAAAGGGCCGTCGAGATAGGCCTGAACGAAATCGCCGCCAACGGTCGCAATATCGATGCGTATGTTGTCCTGTGCTGGTCGCTGATCAGCCTGGGCCGTTACGAGGAGGCCCTGCGTTTCGCCAATATCGCACGGACCATCAACCGCCACGATCCCCGTATAATCGAGATACTGGGTGAGGTTTACTTTTTTCTGGGTAACAATAACGAGGCCCTGCGGTACTTCCAGCACTACATAAACATCGCTCCGGAAGGGAACCGCATTCACCTGGTGTACTATTTCATCGGGGAGATTTTCATACGGACGGGGAGGTTCCGCCATGCCGACATCGCCCTTTCCACGGCTGTCCACAAGAGGCCAGGGAATGCCGAATGGTGGACACGGCTGGCCTTTGCCCGTGAAAATGCGGGGGATCTTGCCCAAGCGGTTGTCGCCTACGAAAGGGCGCTTGCGCTTAATTCCAGGCTTCCGGATGCGCAGCGTGGCCTGGATCGTGTGCGCATGGCCCTTAGCGGCAGGTAGGTGCTTTGTTTCCGGTAACCATCTGCACCATAGGATGCAAGCTTAACCAGGTTGAAAGCGAGGCAATCGTCGATTCCTTCAAGAAGGCCGGCTTTACCATCCTTCCCTGGACGACGAAGATCGAGGGGCCTGGGATAGTCATCCTAAACACCTGCACCGTAACCTCGAAGGCGGATCAGAAGACCCGTATGCTTGTGCGCAAGGCCCTGCGGCAAAACCCGGGTTCATGCGTGATTGTTACCGGCTGTTACGCCAAACTAGATCCCAAGGAAATCGAATCGCTAGAGGCCGAGGCCGTTCCCGACGGCGAGACTGTTGGTATCCGCAGGCTTTTCGTTCCGCATAAGGGGGAGGAAAGCGTGGGCGTGGACAAAAGCGCCCTGCTTGAACTGCCGGAACATATACGCACGGCGACTTCGCAGGGAAACGACATTTTCGGGGCTATGGAACTGTGGATTTCCCGTCGGGACGGGGGGAACGAAAGCGGAACCAAAGGGGATCCCTTCGGGTTCAGGCCAGGGGAATTTACCTTTCATTCACGGGGCTACCTTAAGGTACAGGACGGCTGCGACAATACCTGTACCTACTGCCGAACACGTTTTGCCCGTGGCCCAAGCATCAGCCTGCCCGTGCAGGCCGCACTTGCCGAGGTTCGCTCCCTGGAGGAAAAAGGCTGCGCCGAACTGACGATTGCCGGCGTGAACATAATCCAGTACTGGCATTCGGGCTTCGACCTTGCGGGGCTTCTGGAATATCTTCTGGAGGGCAGCGAGACCATTGCCCTGCGCCTGTCGTCCCTCGAACCGGAGGGGATCACCGACGAGCTTGCCTCGGTATTTGCCCATCCCAGGATACGCCCCCATTTTCACATATCGGTGCAGTCTGGCAGCGATTCGGTGCTGCGAAGGATGGGCAGGACTTACGGTGCACAGGCCGTAGAGGAAGCCGCCGCCCTTTTGCGTTCCGCAAAGAACAACCCGTTTCTTGCCTGCGACGTGATTTCCGGCTTCCCCGGCGAGACCGAGAGCGACTTTGATCTTACCCTTGCCCTTTGCGAAAAAATAGGCTTTGCGTGGATACACTCGTTCCCATATTCGCCACGTCCCGGAACGCCGGCATCTTCGTTTGATGGCCATGTCCACGAGTGGGAGGTAAAGCGTCGGGCGGATATCCTGATGAAGCTGGCCTGGCAGGGAAGGCGGGAATATACCAAGGCCTGGATTGGCACGGAACTGTCCGCGGTTGTGGAAAAGGGACAGAGATGGGGTCGGCAGTGCCATGCCGTCTCGGAAAACTACCTAAAGCTTATCGTGAACTGCAAGGACATGAACCCCACTCCAGGTTCCTCCATACGCTGCACCCCCGTGTCGTTGTGCCTTGGGGCCAACGGCGAAAACCCCGATGCCTTCGCACGGATATCCGTTTGAGGTAACACGCCCACACTTGGATACCCTTGTTTTTCGAGCCGCCCGAGTTTTGCCCCGTGCATATTCCCATTGCCCATCCCCCTCAAATACATCCGAAAACAACCGATAATAGAAAAGTATGAATGCGCTCCTGGTTCTATATGCCGGCAATTTGTCCGACGAGGCATCCGGATCTATCCTTGGCGAAAAAAACAGCCTGTCCCTTGCCCTCGAACAGGCCAGAAATTTTCCCGGAGTGGGTAAAACGGTGCTGCTGGCTGGACCATCGCAAATCCCAGGTACCTTGCCCCTGGAAAATGTCATAATCGAAAGCAAGGACGAACCCTGGACCGTCAAAACACTGCTTGAAGCTATCGCCATACATTCCGTGGGGTTTGATTTCAGCTACTTCGCATGGGCGGACTGCCCTTTCCTTGACCCCGTACTTGCCGGAAAGATTGCCGAAAGGCATCTTCGCTACGCCGCCGAGTACTCCTATGCCGACGGATGGCCCTATGGCCTCGCCCCGGAGCTGCTTTCCCCCGGAACCGCCGCCATACTTGCCAAGATTATCAGCGGCAGTGGCGGCGATAACGACGGAGGCCCCGTGGGACGGGATGCGCTGTTCTCGGTCATTCAAAAGGACATCAACGCATTTGACATCGAAACAGAAATTTCCTCCGTTGACCTGCGCTGCCACCGCCTAAACCTCTGCGCCGATTCCAAGAGGAACCTGCTTATGCTACGGCGTTTTATCGCTAGCAAAGGCCCCGGAACGGAAGAGATACCCGACACCGCCGCCGTTGAACGCATAATTGCGGAAAAACCGGAATACCTAAGAACACTGCCCGCCTTTTACCCCATACAGGTTTACGGCGGCTGCCCTCAAACCTGCGCCTTCTGCCCCTGGCCCCTGGTTGCAGGTGTGCCCGTCACGGAAAGACGGGACTACATGGAAGCCGGGCAATTTGAGGCCCTGCTTGAAAAAATAACGGCCTTTTCCGGGGATGCGGTTATCGACCTTTCCCTGTGGGGGGAACTCTCGCTCCACCCCCAAAAGATGGAATTAATCGAGATGGTTCTGCGCCGCCCGGAACTTGCCCTTGTAATAGAAACTTCCGGCATAGGCTGGAATAACGAAGAGATTGAGCAAATCGCCGCACTTGTCGAAAAGGCCCCAACCCGTCGCAAGGCTTTTCCGGCAACGCTTTCATGGATTGTCTCGTTGGATACCGCCGATCCTGCACGGTACAAGGAAATACGGGGGCCGGGATTCGCCGAGGCAAACGATTGTGCAAAAAAACTTCTCTCCCTTTTTCCCAAAGACACATACGTGCAGGCGGTTCGGACAAAGGGTGCGGAAGACGACATCGAGCGGTTCTATCGCTCATGGAAGGAGACATCCACCGCCAATACCATTATCCAAAAATACGATGATTTCTGCGGAATGTTGCCCAAGAGACAGGCTTCCGACCTTTCCCCAGTACAGAGGCAGCCTTGCTGGCACATTATGCGTGATATGCCTATCTTGATTGACGGTACGGTTCCCTTATGCCGGCAACAGATTTGCAAACATTCTGATGCCACAATATTGGGAAACGCCTTTAGTGAACCACTCGAAGCAATATGGGAGCAGGGCCAGCGGCATTACGACGAACAGGCCTCCGCTTTTGCGCACGAAAAAACAGGTGCAAAATACGATCCTCTGTGCGAAGGGTGCGATGAATACTATACCTACAACTTTTAACGAGATGCTACCATCGTACACTGTCATAGGCGGCAGGGAACGCCTTGGTTCGGCAGGCCTTTCCGCCATACTTTTAAATCGGGGCAGACACTATAGCAGGCGAAATTTGTTTCATGACATGGAAAAAACAGGTTTCGATACCGTCATATCCGTAGAGCCGCCGCCAGCCCAGTACGATCTTGATGAACTGACAAACCAGTTTCCGTTTGTTCGTTTCGTGTTGCTAAGGGAACACCTTACCCTGGGGGAACAAATCAACCTGGCGGTGTCCGAGTTGGATACCCCGTTGTTCTTCGTCCTGTGGAGCGATCTGAGATTCGTAGCCGGGGGTGGGGCCCACAGAATGGTTGAACGACTTAGCTATTCCACAAACAACGGGGACCAAGCTGGGGAAAGCAGTCCCTTCAGACGACTCTGCACCGTTCCCGTTATACAAAGCTCACGGTTTGAGACACTTCCAACAGTGATAGCCCCAGCCCTGCACCGAAAAAAGGTGCATACCCGTGTTTTTAGTCCTGTGCGGGAAGGGCTTCGCACCCTGTATCCTTTTGACGGCGTAGGCATATACGACCGTGAACGTTTTATCCGCATGGGTGGATTCGATGGAACGCTAAAAAGTTGTTACTGGCAGTTAATGGATTTCGGTTTCCGTGCCCATCTGTGGGGAGAGGAAATATCCGCAACCCAGATGCTAAAGCTTTCCTACGAGGTTCCCACCCCCGTCGAGGATAATTCGACAGGCACGGACTATCACCGTTTTTACCTTAAGAACCTTGCCCCCGTATTTCATAAAGATTACGCACATCTGCCCTTGCACCGTTTCCCGATTTTTTTGTTACAGTCTGGGGAAAATTTTCTTTCGGCCTTCGAAAATTTTTCCGAAGGCCGCCGTTGGGTAAACACGAACCGCTTTAGGTGGAGGTGCGATCCCAGAACTATCCTTGGTTTTTGGAACATGGATAATGACAAGGAAGGCCTCTCCCTTTTGGAACGGGAGTCTTCGGCATGACTGGGTTCCCCGATTTCGCCACACACTAAAGAGGCTGGTTTTGAAAAAAACAAAAACAGGAATTGTGTTGCAGGCTCGTCTTGATTCTTCACGCTTGCCTGGAAAATCATTGCTTCCATTGGGGGGCAAGCCGCTCATACTAAGGGTAATGGAGGCCCTTGGAAGGGTTCCTGCGGAAGTGAGAGTGCTGGCCTGTCCCGAGGATTCCGTCGCTGCCTTTGAACCGTTGGCCGCCGAGGCAGGGTTTGCATTGTTTGCCGGCCCCAAGGATGATGTTCTGAAACGCTACTGTCTTGCCATTCGATACTTCGGCATAGATCATGTGATAAGGGCCACTGGCGACAATCCATTCGTGTTTACCGATGCCGCCGTTGCCATTAGTACCCAGGCCATTGCCCATGATGCGGACTATGCAGGGTACCTTGGCCTCCCCCTAGGGGGGGGGGTAGAGGCAGTATCCGCAACAGCCCTGTTTCGTGCGGAAGAAAAATCCGAAAACATCCATGAACGGGAACACGTCTGTCCCTATCTCTATGGTCACCCAGAGTTGTTTATCTTACACCGTGTCCTTTCCCCCCGTCATTGGCAGGGGAAGGATATAAGGCTTACCGTTGACACGCAGGAAGACTATAGACGGGCGCAATTGCTGTACAAGGCACTGGACGAACGGGAAAACGCTGGGGGACTATTCGATGGGGAACGATACAATGGGGAAGTGATAATCGATACTTACCTAAAACTCTTCCGGCAAACAGACGGTCGAAGGTCGGACGGAGGGGAATCTACATGAGTCGGGGAGCAATACTGGCAGTGCCGGCTTGCAGTCCGGGCCTTGGTGGTGGACACCTGGTCAGATGCGCGGCACTGGTACGGGAACTACGGTCGCTGGACAGGGATGCCCTGCTTTTTCTACCAGCCGGTGTTGACGGTGCATCTTTTCAGGGCCTTTTCGACACCCAGCGTTTCGATTCTGCCTGGATCGCCACAGAAGCCGACCTGCAAGGCAAAAGCTGGGAATGTATCGTCCTTGACCGTTTCCGGACACCGCAGGAGGAATACATCCGCTGGACGAAACTGGCCCCTGTAATTGCTATTGACGAGGGCGGCTCTTACCAGAACCACTTCGATTTCCTTATTGACATTCTCCCAGGTGTTAACCGTGCGCAACCAAACATCTCAGATCCATCCTTGTTGCCCCTGCCCAAAAAGTTCGACCCTAAAGACACTGTTTTTGACGTTCCCATCAAGGTGTTAATCAGCTTTGGGCAGGAGGATACCGCAGGGCTTGGATCCGCCTCCGCAAAAGCGCTTGCAACAAAGGCCGGCGGAAACTTGGAGATAACCTTGCTTAGGGGTGGGATGGGGGCCACGAACCTGGAAACGGCAACTAGGGACCAAGGCCTTAGAGTAATAGACAAAATACCAAACCTAAATGAACACCTTGGCGAGTACGATTTGATTGTTACCCATTTCGGGCTTACCGCATTCGAGGCGTTGTATGCAGGAGTTCCAGTACTGCTGGTTTCGCCTACCAAGCTCCACGAAAAAGTGGCACGAAAGACGGGGTTCTATTCGCTTGGTGTCGGTAAAGGTAGCGCAAAAAAAATTGCAGGGTTGTTGCTCGAAGCAGGTGGTATAAACCGTACATTTCTTTGCAGGCTTAAAAACCGTTGTAAGACCCTGGCCGCAAAACACAATATCGATCAGGCACCACGGCAGAGTCTGGCGGAATTGGTAAACGGCCTTGTGCCCGATTCTAGCCGGAACTGCACTGCGTGTGGCACGGAGCTGCGTACCTCCCCCATCGCCCGTTTTACCGATCGCACATACCGTCGTTGCAACCGTTGCGGAACAATAGTCATGAACAGGCTTACCCCACCGCCCATTGAGTACGGCAGAGAGTACTTTTTCGAATTTTATCAAAAACAGTACGGAAAAACCTACATCGAGGATTTCCCGAATCTAACCGCAATGGGAAAGCAACGGCTTGCCATGATTAAGCCCTTACTACCCACCGGCACCGACACGCCATCTCTGCTGGACATTGGTTGTGCCTACGGCCCTTTTTTGGTTGCTGCACAGGACGAGGGCTTTTCCCCTTACGGCCTTGATCCTGCGGAAGATGCCGTCAACTATGTAACGCGAACCCTTGGTATTCCTGCCATACAGGGCTTTTTTCCCTGTGCGACCAGCGATCGGGAGCGCAAGTACGACGTGGTAACGCTCTGGTATGTCATCGAACATTTCCGTTATTGCGTTCCGGTGCTTGCGGAAATACGAGAAACACTAAAACCTGGAGGGGTATTGGCTTTTGCGACACCCTCGTTTTCGGGAATTTCAGGCCGTAGTTCGCAAAGCTGTTTCCTAGAGCGTAGTCCTGCGGATCACTGGACGGTCTGGTCCCCTGCGGCCTGCAAAAAGGTGCTTGCAATGGCAGGCTTCAAGGTAAAAAAAATAAAAGCTGTCGGGCATCACCCAGAACGTTTCCCGTTTCTGGGAAGATATGCCCGTTGCAAAAAAGGCCTAGTGTATCGAATCCTGCTTGCGGCAAGCAGAATTTTTGCATTAGGCGATACATTTGAAGTCTATGCTGTTCGGGTGTGAACAGCATTTTCTTACCCCATCATGCAAACCTAAACCATTTAAAGTCGAAATTGCACCCAGGCAAAAATATAAAGCTTACCTTTTGCCTGCCGTTCACGTTCTGCAAAGTAAATTCCTGGACCTCAAAATCCACGGCTTTTGAAAAACCTACCATCTGCACATCGTTGCTGTCGTCAAACTTTACCTGTATGGAGTTTAGGTTTAGGGGGGTGCGACCACAGATATACAGCTTTGTGGCTTCGGCTTTTGAAAAATCCATGCCGTCAAATTCGATGCTAACGTTGTTGCCTATCTGTTCAATTGCCTCCTGCGTAACCTTGTAGGAATCTCCGTAAATGACGGAATGGTCCTTCGCATTAAGCTGCTCATAGGCTTTTTCGATTTTTTTGAAGCTAAAGCCCTTTATGTGCACCTTTTTGTGCAGCACGAAGCAAATGGTGGTAACACCTTTTAGCCTTGTGGGCAGTTTGTAGGTTTCCTCCACATAAGTGTTCCATCGTGAAGGGCTTGTATAAGTAAAGGTGGCCAATTTTCTGCTACCGCTATCATCGGGCATACCCTCCCATACTTCAATGGGAAATGGCTCATTGTTCAGAGTGAATATCGGTATGGTAACCTCATCCGCACCCACGGGCCCAAAGTCCACGCCCTCGAAACCGACATGGCTTACATCGTTCCTAAAAGTTGCGACCCCCCTTTCGTTGCCGTTTGTCAATTCGGCGTTGCTCCTGTTGTACAAGCCGCCGGAGATAAAGCCATATGGGTTAAGATAAGCCGTACCTAACCCCACAAAACTAAAATCTAGCTGCGAGTAAAAAACAACCTTGCCGCCGCCGTTTTTTGCGGCGCATCTTACGTAAACATCCCCGTCGCCAACCGCCGTGATCCTAGCCGTACATCCACTTGCGCTTAAGCTGGCAATACCCGAGTCTATGCCGGCTTTGTTGGTAACCCTCCATTCCAGTTCGCTATATGTTGCGTTCTTGGGATACACATCGGCCTTAACCGATATTTCGTTGGGGCTGTTTCTGTCGCCCGTCAAATGGATTTTTCTGATGGGGATCTCGTCATTTGGTGCCGACTTTTCGCTGGGGACAAAAGTTGTTGAAATGCCTTTGCAAACATTCGCCGCAACGGATCGCAACACGATTGTCTTTGATGGCAGCCCAGGACTTTCCGCCGTTATCCTTATCTCACCGTCTTCAAGCGTACTTGCAACAATCGCAAGAAGCTTTCCCGAAAACAGTCTTTTGCTGGTTCCCTTGTATTGGTCATAATCTGTGCTGTCGCCATTGTCAAGGCCCGTTAAATATCCAACCCCTTCCACGGTTATGTTTATCCTGTTGTTGGCATTTTCCACGGGTATGCCGCTTTCATCGATAGCGGATATTTCCACAAAAACCAGATCTTCGCCGTTTGCCAAAAGGCTTGTTTTGTCAGGATTTAGAACAATTTCCGAGGCATCGCCAAAAGAAGATTTTGTCGCTTTCGCAACGACATCGCCGTGCGTATCATATGCCACCGCAAGCAAGGTTCCCTTTTTGTAGGGTAGTTGCCAGTCCCCTATAATTTTTTCGCCTCTGCCGTGGTCTATGTCAAAAGTTCCCAGCGAGCGCTGGCCTTCGTTGTCGGCAAAAAACAGTTCTATTTTTGGCGCATTTGACACGACCCTAATATCGATTGTCTGCCCCTCGGAAAAATCCCAATACGGGAAAATATGTATCATGGGATTTGTCTTGTAGTCTGTCCATGCGGACTGGAAAATGTAGCAGGAATCTTTCTTAAAGCCTGCCGTGTCGATTTGCCCGAAGTAGGAATTTTTTGTGTGATAGGGCGTAGGTTCCCCAATGTAATCCGTACCCGACCAGATAAACTGACCTGCCGAAAAAGCGGCATCCCTATCGGATATAATGCAGGCTTCGGTGCTTTTTGCCCCCCAAGATGTCGAACTGTTGCCCAAAGAGGAACACTGTTCGTCGTCATCGGCCAAGACGGACTGGCTAAGCGGAAAATGATAAATACCCCTGCTTTGCACGACTGAACAGGTTTCGCTGCCGTATATTATCCAGTCGGGATATTTTTTGTGATGATCATTGTACAGATAATCCGCATAGTTGTAGCCTGCCAGTTTAACGACATCAATACATTTTTGCGTGTTTTCCCACGGCAGGTAGTTTGAGCCTATGGTAACGGGCGCATGGCCTTTGGGATCATGTTTTTTTACCATGGATGTTAACATCTGGGTAAGTTCCGTTCCTCTTTTGGCATCCGCATGGGTGTCGTAAATCTCGTTTCCAATAGACCACATTATAAGGCTTGGATGATTGCGATCCCTTCGTACCCAACTTGCCACATCCTTTTCCACCCAATCGGTAAAGAACCTTGCGTAGTCTTTCGATGTTTTTGGCAGTTCCCACATGTCAAAGGCTTCCGATACTATCAAAAAGCCCATTCTGTCCGCCAAGTCCATCAACAAGGGATCCGGCATATTGTGCGCCGTCCTTATGGCATTGGTTCCCATCTCTTTCAACAGACCAAGCTGACGTTTTAGGGCCGTAACGTTCATCGCCGCTCCCAGTGCCCCCAAATCATGATGCTGGCATACACCTTGCAGTTTTATCCTTTTGCCGTTCAGCAAAAAGCCGCTGTCTGGGTCAAATTCTATTGTCCTGAAGCCAAAATCATTTTCTTCCGTGTGAACAAGGCTGTTGGCCAGATAAACTTCGGTTTTGAGCGTGTAAATGTTTGCATCGTCTATGTGCCAAAGGCACGGGGCATTTACCTTTATGGTCTGGTTATCGTGAAAAAACTCTTCGGTGCATGTAAAATCGTGTTCGACGTTAGCCACGGTATTTCCCTTGGGGTCATGAATTTCATGCCTGACCTTAACTGGTGAATTTTCGCCCCCGATGTTTATCTCCGAGTCTACCGTAACCTCCCAGGAGCCATCCGACAATTTTGTTGGAGTGATGTACACGCCGTCGGACGCAATGTGTGTTTTGTTGAGCGTTTTAAGCCATACGTTTCTGTAAATTCCCGCACCGGAATACCATCTGGAATTGGGGTTTTCGTAAACAACCCTGACGATGATTTCATTGCGTCCGTCCTGAATAAAATCCGTAATGTCAAACTCGAATGTGGAATATCCGTATTTCCAATCACCCACATGGGTACCATTTACATATACGGACGAATCCATGTACACGCCGTCAAAGCGAATGTGGAAGAGCCTTCCGTTTTTTGCTATGTCGAACTCTTTTTTGTAAAACCCCACCGAGGACGCATAGAGGTTTTTAGTGTCGTAAATCAGCCAGTCATGTGGTACATATACAGGTTGCCAGTCAAGGGCTATTCCAGGGGGAGTGATGGCATTTTCTGTTTTTGTGTCAAGCTCAATTTTTTGCTTGGCAAACAGCCAGTTATCGTTAAATAGCTCGCATGTATTTAGCATTTTTCGGCCTCCTTGCGTCTTGGGTATCAGCATAACATAGTTCTGGGGCAAGTGCCATCTATGCAATTTCCCTGTACCAATTGTGCTGGGTAGTGGATTTTTTTAAGAATTCCCTTGACAATGCCCAAAAAGAGGGGTAAACTACCACATTGTTCCAATTGGGGGATTGCGTGTTCGGGGCCTTGATAAGCCCATAGTATGCGGTGCAGTGTATGTATCGCTATCTGATGTAATGGTGCGACCTGCATCGTTAGTCCTTGACCTTGGTCGGGGAGCCACTGGCTATAAAACAGGGGCGACCCGAAAGCCGTGGGATCATTCATACTATGATTTATCAACTCCCTGACCGCTTTCTCCAATCGGTTTTTGCAATAAAACAAAGGAGATGGTTATGGATATCAAAAGAATTTTGGCATTGGTTGGTGGGCTTGCCCTGTTGTTGGCCTTGGTTGCCTGCCCATCGCCTAACGACGGCCGCGAGCCTGGCAATGGTGGTGGCAGCGGAATAGTAATCGACCCCGAATGCGACCTAGAACCGGAGCCCGAGATAGAAATAATAGAGTTTAACGAAGAAACAGACGATCCAACTTTTCTGGTCAGCCTTGGCGGAATAAGGTTTTATGCGAACAGCGTAGAGGTTGATCGAGAGGCTTTTCGAAAAGAATTGAGCACATTGTCACCTCGGCTAATAGTCGCAGTAGCCCCTTATATTCAAAGTTATAAGCGCACTTACATATTCTTCGGTGGAGTCTTGGGGCACCACAGAGATCCGGATACCGGACGCGCCGTAGTAAGTAACGGTGGCCTTCATTTTAATACTCCGGACGCACTTTTGCTTGTTGCGAACATATTTCACTCAGAAATGGCGGCCTCGCGGACAGCGGCACCCCACGATCGCGGCCCCCGTTAAACCACCCCTGCCATTGCAAGGCTGAATTCGTCCTGTCACGCACCAGTGCCAGACACCAAAATGGCCCGGTGTACCTGGTCACCCTACTACGCTATATATGGCGTAGTAGGGGCAACGGTGTACGGCCTATGGTATCAAGTTTCCGCTGGCGAAGCTGGGAACACGGCCTTGCACCTGTTTTTCCTGAATGGGTGCAAGGTTGCCCCAGTCGGTTCGCCGAAAAAGCGGTTGGTGGTGTGATTGCCTACGAAGGGCACATACTGCCAACCACCGATCACTAGCCACTTCCCCGAACCCAATCCCACGGAAGCAGTCCCCAGACCTTTCGGCGGAACCCCGTTCCGTCACTCCCTGGGTGGGCCGCGCACGTCGCAGGCATTTTCTTCCATGACTGAGACGTGTGCGGCCCACCCAGGGAGTGGTGGGATTGAAGGCTTGGGGGTGGTACCCTTGCGGAACAGTGCAGACTTTTTTTACCCATCTCGCCAACTTTTTCCCAAAACACTAATGCATTTCGCAAGTTTGCGTCATATATAAGGGTATGGGACACAGTATGGTGTTCCACGCACATTGCGGTGCGAACGTACCGTTGGTACGGCACAAGCAAGCTTGACGGCTGTTCGGCCCGAGAGTATATTCAACCTAGGAGCAAAATATGGTAGCAACATCAGTTGCCGAGCAACCCCCTGCAACCCCCGAGGAAATCTGGGCAATCCTGCGAGAAACCGCCCAGCGGCAAAGGGAACACGAGGTGGAGACCGCCAGATGGCGGGAAGAAGACGCCAAGCGGCGAGAGGAAGATGCCAAGCGGCGCAGGAAAGCCGAGGCTGAGGATGCCAAGCAGCGAGAGGAAGACGCCGAGCGGCGCAGGAAAGCCGAGGCTGAGGATGCCAAGCAGCGAGAGGAAGACGCCGAGCGGCGCAGGAAAGCCGAGGCTGAGGACGCCAAGCGGTGGGAGGAATGGGCAGAACTCAAACGGGGGTTCGCGGAAACCAAGGAACTGTTTGACCGTACCGATAGGCAAATCGAAAGGAATAACAGCGAAATGGGCCGTCTGCGCAACAGTTTCGGGGAAGTCATCGAACACCTTGTCGCTCCCGGAATAAAGGAGCGTTTCTACGACTTGGGCCTGGACTTTAGCTTAGGCAAGATAGCCACCAATGTGCGGGTAAGCGAAAGCGGAAGGGACATAGCCGAAGCCGATCTCTGGCTTGAAAACGGCGAGACCATCCTGGTCGTGGAGGTAAAGGCCAAGGTAAAGATAAAAGACATAGGCAAGCACAAGGATCGGCTGGAAAAAATACGCAGGGTACATGACGGACTCAACGACCGGCGCAGGATTATCGGTGCGATGGCCGGTGCGGTCTTCGGCCCCGAGGAAAGGGAAGCCGCCCTCGATGCGGGCTTTTTCGTGCTGGCACAGACCGGCGACACGATGCGCATGGATATACCCGAAGGCTTTAAGCCCAAGGAATGGTAGAAGGGAAGTGAAACTTTGAATTGCTGTTTCGTGGCGTGTTTATCGGCTCCCGATTCCCAGCACCCCAGCCACGGCACGTTCCCTTCCAGGAGGGAAATTCCCATGAACGGGGGTGTTTACCACCCGAACCTCGCCGTTTGGGAAACGCATGGCAAGGGAGGTCGAGCCGCCGCCGTCAAAGTTGATCCCCTCGGCGGCCCCCAGCGCCCTCAGCAGGAGGGCCGTTTCCGCCTGGGTGCTGCCGACGCTGCCGAACCGCCGTCCGTCTATTGCCAAAAGGTACAGGAATCTGCCGCAGGGGGAAATGCCTGCGGCACTGCGTGGATGCCTGGGCTGTAAGTCCAGTACCCTGGGGACAAGTTCGTTGTTTTCCAGGATCCGGCGAAAACCACCCACGGCATTCGCAATGTTTTCCGTGCAGCAGATTTCGTACTGGGCCTTTATCGCCACGCTTCCGTCCGTAAAAAAGACCAGTGCGTCAAATCCAGGGTTGGGTGGCGAAACCATCCTGCCGTCGGCAATGACAAGACCTATGTTGGTTCTCGGCTCCCCTTCCATGTCGGACACCGGATCGAACGGCAGGGCGTTGATACCGGCCAGAAGATCGTTGTCACGGACAAAACTGCTTACCTTTGTGCTAAGGACTTCGTCCTCCAGGCCGCCGACCATGCCGCCTGCCGCCATTATCCGCAGGGCCGGACAAAAAAGGTATACCCGCAGTGCGTGGAATTCAAGGCGTGGCTGAGACACCCTCCCGGAAAAATAGGCAAGGCAGAAATCGGCGGCACCGATATGGTCGCAGACTTCGCCGCCAGGGCCAGGGAAAGGCTGCCACAAAGGCAGAACATCCCCAGGAAGGGCCGCCACGGCGACAGGCTGTCCGTCAATCGGGGAAACTGTGACACACGAGGAAAAAAAGAGGGAGAAAACGACGATAGATACTACCGAAGGTAAAAACCAGGACACAGAAAAACCGATGCGACCACCGCCAGGGTTTCCCCTGACGGCGAGGGAATCAATATTCCGCACGGCCTTTTCGTGTTTTCTTCATCAGCTTGCGGGCAATGGCCTTTTTCTTCCGGTTAAGGATGGTAGAGGGCTTCTCATAATATTCCCGCTTCTTGAATTCGCGGATAATGCCTTCCTTCTCCACCATGCGCTTGAAGCGCTTGATGGCTTTCTCAAGAAGCTCATTGTCGTCGATAACTATATACGCCAAAAAAAATCACCTCCTTTCCCGGGGGTAAAGATTGATAGGCCATGCCAGGCACGGCCCCTAATAACCCAGCTTACTTAAAAACGCGGTTCTGTCAAGAAGGGGCCTGGAAACAAAGGCGTCGGGATCTGTGTTTTCCCCAAAAACCCTCAGTTCCCAGTGAAGGTGCGGCCCGGTGGCAAACCCGGTCGCACCGCTTAGGCCCAGGACGGCGCCGGTTTCAATCATGTTGCCCTCGACGACCCCTATCGAATCCAGGTGATAGTACACAGAGTAAACCCCGGGCAGGTGCTCGATGATCACGGACTTTCCGGAGACAATCCTGTCACGGGCCAACACCACCCTTCCGGCTCCGCTGGCGAAAACGGGGGTTCCCGTCGGCACGCCATAGTCGATGCCGGCGTGAATCGACGTGCTGCTGCTGCCGTCCACGTTCACGAATATCCTGCGGGCGGCGAAAAGGCTGGTGCGACGGGTGGACTCGACCGGGCGGACAAAGTAGTCGAAAAAATACGCCTCGTCCCCAACCCTGTTAAGAACCGCCCACAGATGCTCGGACTCGGCGATCCTCTGGGGACTCATGTCCCTTTGAATGCCAGTGAGCGTCGGGGTAAGACGAATCGTCTCGGAGGGGAATTCCCTGTGGATCACTTCCAGGGGGATTTCCGCCGCCGTCCCGTCTCCGGTTTCCAGGAGGATTGTTGCACGGCCGGCACTTGCCGTCGTGGGCACGGTCAGCACCGTGGCCTTGAACGTCCGCACCCCGTCCTCGCAGGTCACGGGGAAGAACGTGGCCCTGCCAAGCCTTCTTTCCCCGATCATCAACACGGCCGCTTCAATACCCAGGCCGTACCTTACCCCAATCGTCACCGGATCCCCCGGACGGGGATTTTCGGGCATTAGGGCGTAGCGTAGGTATACCTCACGGGGTATGTACGGTTCGACTTCCGGTTCCGGAACGCCAGGTGCCGGGACCGTGCTGCAGCTAAGGGTTATGCATAGAAACAAAAACACCAAGGCCCTGACAGCCCTGTGCAGGCGCATAGGCGTGGTTTCCGACACCGTTTCCCTCATCGACTCCTCCTTAAATCGGTTATCATCATCTGTGGCGTGGCAATGCCTTTGTACCAGTCACGTGAGATGCTGAACACCACGTCAACGGAATCCCCCTTGCCGAATTCCTTTTTCAAAACGCGGCTTGCGGCATCCCAGAAAAGGGCCGGCCACTTGTGCTTTCCTCCGGCAAGGGTCATTTTCAGGTGCTTCGACTCGGTTTTGCCTATAAAGTTGATATCCTCCACGACAAGGTTTTTCGCAAGGAAAGTCAAAGGTTCGTTATCGTTCCCGTATGGGGCGAAGCGGTCTATCAGGTTGAAGAGCAGGTCGGGCTTGAGGTAGTCGGGCGGAAGCTCGGCGTCTATGGCTATGCCCTTCTTTTCGCCGTCCTCGGAAAACTCCATCGAGCGTGCCACGGTCTTGAGGCGTTCGGTAAAGCTTTCCCAGTTGTCCTTTACCAGGCTAAAGCCCCCGGCGAATTCGTGCCCTCCGGAATCGATGAAGAGATCGCCGCACCGTTCCAGAAGACCGCTTATGATATAGCCCCTTGCCGAGCGAACGGAGCCGGTGCAGACATCGCCGACAAAACAGACCACGATCGCCGGGACGTTGAAACGCCTTGCCAGACGCTGGGCGATAAGACCCGTAACGCCCCTGTTAATCTCCTCCCCGTAAACCAGAACCAGCTTGTCGCTATGATCGGCAAGGGAACGGTATGCCATCGGTTCGGCTATGCCCCAGATCTCGTTCTCCAGATCCTTCCTCTGCCTGTTCATGTCAAAAAGTTCCTGGGCGAGCTTCCTTCGCTCCATGGGATCCTTCTCGAAAAGCAGGTTCGCGGCCTTTTCCGGGCTGCCCATCCTACGGGCGGCGTTGATTGTCGGGCAGAGTTTCCACGAGACATCCTTTACGTCGAAGCGGCTGCCGGAAAGCCCCAGCTTTTCCAGAAGCTCGGCGATACCGGGCCTTGGCCCTACCCCGGGGGGGGCACCGGAAGCTCCGTCCGGCGCAAGCGATTTAAGCCCACCCCTGATGATGATCCTGTTCTCGTCGAGAAAAGGCATTATGTCGGCTATGGTTCCCAGTGCGGCAAGCTGCAGATCGCGGCTTTCGTCCGTGCTGGGGATTTTTTCACGCTTCCATATGTACGAACGAAAAATATTGACGAAAACGTCAAGCTCGCTGACCTCGTTGTCGGAGTATTTCGCTACCGTCGAAAGTTCCTTTATGCGAAGCAGGCTCTTCCCCGAGACCTGCGGTATTTCCTTCCCTATTTCCTGGGCAATGTCCATCATCTCGATTTCCACGCCGGTGCCGAAAAGCTTTGTCATTGCCCGTTTCTGCAGCGGTGCGTCCCAGACGAGTATCTGCTGCCCCTCGAGAAACGCGGGCAGGCGTGTATCGCCTATGGAAACCATTTCGGGCATTATCGTTTCGGTAAGAGTTCCCATCACGGCGAGATTCCGCACCCTGGCGACCTCGACGACCCAGGCGTCGTTCACCGGACGGGTGTTCAGAAGGCAGATCGGCTGCCCGTACAGCTCGCTCTTCTGCGCGAAGCGCAGGGCGGACACGAGCTTGTAGGCGACGCCGCAGCCTGAAAGATCCTTGAAGGGATATGTGGTGTCCCTGAGCTTCGGGTTGAGTATAACCATGGCCTCGGGAAGCTCCTCCTGCGGCTCGTGGTGGTCCGTGACGATTACGTCCACGGCAAGCTCGTTGGCGCGCCTGATTTCGGCGAGCCGGGATATGCCGCAGTCAACGGTTATGATGAGGGTTCCGAAGTTTGCGGCGAATTCCTCGACGGCCTCCATCGAAAGCCCGTAGGGATCCTCGCCGCCGGGAATGCGCCAGGTTACGTCCATGCCAAGGTCGGCAAGGTATTCGGTAAGAAGCACGGTGCCGGTTATGCCGTCCACGTCGCTGTCGCCGAAGACCAGTATCTTTTCGCCTTCCTCCTTCGCGGCAAGGATGCGCTCGACCGCATCCTCCATGCCCGGAAGCTCGAAAGGGTTTCGCAGGTACCTAAGGTCGTCCTCCAGAAAGAATTTTATCGAGTCCCCCGAGACTATCCCCCGGCGGGCCAAAACCGAGGCCATAAGCAGGTCGCAGCCGTATTTCGCGCTTATGTTCTTGACCTGCTCGCCGGAGATCGCTTTTTTTTCCCATCTCATGCTTGCTCCAAAGTAGCCTAATTATGGACAATTGGCAAGCGGTGGGTGGGGCGGAGATTAGAGGGTTTCATTCACACGGACGACCTCGCCGTCCGTGCCTTCTTCAAATAATCCCATGCAACTACTGCATTACAAGGGTCGGGCCAATCCGTGGGGACCTCAACTGGGCGGCGGCACGTACCTGCCACTCCCCCGCACCGCCTTGTGCGGCGACGAAGCCCCACAGTTCCCTGGCACGGGCGGCCCTGCCGTTGCCGAAAAGGGCGTTGCCAAGGTAGAAGGCGGTTCTGAAATACTCGGTTTCATCGACATAGGCCAAAAGAAACGGGTCACGGCTGATTTCCATCATCAGATCCGCCAGGGTGGTAAAGGCGAAGTCGAAACGCCGGCGGATAAGCTCGTCGATGATTACCGTGTTCTGGATCAGGAACGCAAACATAAGGTGTTCCTGCGCACGGCCATGCCTGCCGTCGGAAACGTAGAAAAATCCAAGATCACGGTGGGCACGCAAGGTCTGGCTGTTGCCGTAGCGATACAGGGTGATGACTCGCTCCATGCCGTTGGTTTCCAGCGTCCGGGTCATGGCCTGCCTTGCGAAGGTGCCGGCCTGCCAGCCATGCCCATCGTCCGCAGCCCACAGGGTGCTTTCATCAAGTATCGAAAGCAGCACCCGTTCCATTTCACGGTATTCCTGTCGCACCCTGCGTGTCTCGGCGATTTCATACAGAAGCTCCGTCACGATAACGGGGTTCTCAAAACGCTCGCGCTGGGAAAGGGCCAACTGGAACTGCCGCAGGGCCAGGCCGTGCTCGCCCCCGGCGAGAAAGGTCCTGCCTATCCACATCTCCGCTTCCGGGAAATACCTTAGTGTTCCCAGGGCTTGCAGTGCGGCGTTAACCGAATTCCCGAAACGCTCCCTGGGAATGCGGAAATACAGCTCGTCGAGTGCGGCGGCGGCATAGGTAAAATGCCGATCCCTTATGTGGCGTTCCACCCAGTCAAGCGAATCGCCAAGGCGGCGAACCTCGGGCAGGGAAAGCACGTCGATTAGATCCCGTTCCATGCGGTCGTACATTGCACGCCTGTTCCGCCGGGCATCCTCGAAGGTCATCAGGGCGTTTCCGTAGTCGCCCTGACTGAACATCAGCGTGCCACGTTGAAGGGTATACCACCAGTCCCGAAGGCCAGGGCTGCCGGCAAAGGCGGAATGGGACACGAGTAAAAAGGCGACAAGAAGAAGAAGCGGCCTTTTCAAAACTGTGCTAGTTTTCACGCCTGCTCTCCATTGTTGCCGTACCCGTTACCGTTTTCGTAAGCATTTCCCCCATTTTCATCAAGCTGTTCCACTGCCTGGACTTCCTGAACAGGTTCCCCGTTGCGGGCCTGGCGACGTGCCCGTGGGGTAAACCAGTATCGCAGACCCAATTCCCCACCGACCGACCAGTGGAAGTCTGGCCCATCGTGACCAACATACATACCAAGGCTGGGGACGATACCCAGGGCCACTTCCCCCCATCTTACGGCACGCCAGGACATTCCCACGGGTATGCGAAAGCCGAAGGCAAAGTCCGGGCCACTGCCGGGGCCACCGAAAAGAAGATTGGCAAAACCGCCCAGGCCGGCAAACCAGTCCAGCCTAAGGTGGTAGGTATACCCTTCGTCGTCGGTAAGCGTCTCGTCCCTAAAGTTCCGGGTAAAAAGGTAATGATCGGCAGTT
>Ga0209755_10001640_pt1 | contig 33905 bp, 30 predicted proteins | sample TergutCo191P1_FD_187301 | JGI IMG/M metagenome (GOLD analysis project Ga0209755, IMG submission 187301) | Cornitermes sp. P1 segment gut microbial communities from Petit-Saut dam, French Guiana - Co191P1 (SPAdes) (version 2) | ecosystem: Host-associated > Arthropoda: Insects > Digestive system... | reverse complement strand
GGCCGCACACTCACCATCCGCAGCGCAGACCCTGATAAGCCGGTCACTCTCACCCGTGGCGTTTCTGGCGCTTTGTTCACCGTGTCCAACCGAGCCACTCTTATATTGGAGAACATCATTATAGACGGAGATTCCAAAGGCAGCTTTGAGAATGGCGGCGGCGTTCTTGTGACCATCAGCAGCGGCGGCACTCTTGTCACAAAAGACGGCGCAGTCTTGCGCAACAACGCCAATTCATCATCCACCGGTGGCGTTAATGTGTCCAGCGGCGGCACCTTCGTCATGGATGGCGGCGCCATAACAGGCAATTCGACTGCCGGCACGAGCGGCGGCGTAGCCGTCTCCGGCACTTTCACCATGAACGGCGGCATAATCAGCGGCAACACCGCCACCACAGGCAGCGGCATCCGCCGATCCAGCGGCACCGTCAACCTTAACGGCGGCGTAGTATCAGGAATAGGCGCAGGAATCAGCAATGTGGTCAATGGCACATACACCCTCAATGCAGGCGACGGCACACCCAACAACGCGGTGATAATAGCCTGGAACAAGCCCACAGATGGTCCATACATTTATAGTCAAGGCTCAAGTACCAATTTGGTAACATCGCAGGGCGTAACAGCAGTTTGGGGAAATAAAGATAGCAAAAGCGGAATTTTATACAAAAATAACGATAACGAAAGCTTTATAGAAATCGCAGGCGTAATGATCATAACGTATGGAACATCGGCAATTCAACCACAATTTGCCAAAACCATACAAGCACACTCCGCAAACAAAACCATAATATTGCAAAACCTGCCAGCTAACGCAAAAGTAGAAGTGTACAACCTAAGCGGCAAGTGCATATACTCAACAAATTCTGAAAATTCAAAAAGCCTGAAAATAGGAGTTCAGACAAAAGGCGTTTACATTGTGAAAGCAGGAAACCAAACTCTTAGGGTAGCAGTGAGGTGATATGAGAAAATTTATCAAATTTGTAGTCGCAATTGCTTTATTCCCAATTTTTACCTTGCCGGTTTTGGCGCAAGAAGCGGTTGTTGGGTCGCAGTTGCAGATGGTTTTGGGAACCCAAAACGAGGTAGAATGTGATGCCTTCTGTCAATTTACATTGCAGATAGCAAGCTATCCAATGGCGAGCGAAAATGTAGTAGTTACGGTATCTCAAGATTTTCCGCTCCGTTCACTCATAACCATACCCACGCTAACAGATGCAGGTCGCACGCTTACCATCCGTAGCGCAGACCCGAAAGTTCCTATAACTCTCACACGTGGTGCAACTGGCAATTTATTCACCGTGTCCAACCGTGCCACTCTTATTTTGGAAAACATCATTATAGACGGCGATTCCAAAGGCAATTTTGAAAATGCCGAAGGAACGCTTGTAACAATAAGCAGTGGTGGCACTTTTACTATGAGAGGCGGCGCAGTGTTGTGCAACAATGCAAATTTAGCAGCCACAGGCGGTGTAAATGTTGCGACTGGCGGTACATTTACTATGGATGGCGGCGAAATAACAGGAAATACGACTGCCTCTACCAGCGGTGGCGTAGCCGTAGCCGGAACATTCACAATGAACGCTGGTAAAATCACAGGAAACACAGCTGGAACAGAAGGTGGCGGAGTGAGAGTTACGGCTGGCACGTTCACTATGAACGCCGGCAAAATCACTGGCAACGTTGCTGGAACTGATGGCGGCGGCGTAAGAGTGTCAGGCAGCAGTACTGTATTTACCATGAATGGCGGTGAAATAAGCGATAACACTGCCTCCACAGGCAAGGGCGTATATCGAACTGGCGGCACAGTCAATCTAAACGGCGGCGTGATAGCCGGAACAGGCACGGCAATCAGCAATGTAGTTTCCGGCACCTACAACCTAAACAAAGGTGAAGATTCTCCCAACAACGCAGTAATATTCGCATGGAACAAACCTGCCAGTGAAGGTCTATACACTTATGAACGGGGTACAAGCACGAATTTAGCCGTATCATCGGACGCAACAGCCGTTTGGGAAAGCAATGATGACAAAATCGGTATTTTATACAAAAACAACGATAGCGAAGGTTTTTTGGAGATAGCCAATGTATCTTTGATAGAATGCGATGCCTTCTGTCAATTTACATTGCAGATAGCAACATACCCAACGGACACAGAAGATATAGTTGTCGAGGTCGCTGAGAATTTTACACTCCGTTCCCTCATAGCCATACCCACGCTAACAGAAGCAGGTCGCACGCTAACCATCCGCAGTGCCTATCCGGAAACTCCTGCAATCCTCACCCGTGGCGTAGTCGGCAATTTATTCACAATACCTACTCGTGCTGCATTAATTTTAGAAAACGTCATTATAGACGGCGATTCTGACGGCCATTTTGCAAATGGCGGCGGCACGCTTGTAACCATAAACAGTGGCGGCACTCTTGTTATGGAAGACGGCTCAGTGCTGCGCAACAATGCGAATTTAGCAACCGGCGGTGGAGTATCTGTGTCCGGAACATTAATTATGAACGCTGGCAAAATCATTGGCAACACAACCGGAACTAATGGCGGTGGCATGAGAATATCCGGTGCAAGTGCGATATTCACCATGAACGGCGGTGAAATTAGCGGCAATGTTGTAAACAGCAATACGGGCGAAGCTGATGGTGGTGGAATTATAATGTCCGGTGGTACATTCATAATGGAAGATGGCAAGATCAGCGGCAACACTGCCTTAGACGGCGGTGGTTTGGATGTATCAGGCAGCGGTACTGTATTTATCATGAATGGCGGCGAAATAAGCGGAAATATAGCCACTAGCATAAGTGGCAATATAAACTCCGGCAGAGGTGGCGGACTGACAGTTTGGAATAACGCTAAATTCACAATGAATGGTGGCAAAATTAATGGCAATACTGCTGCTGTTAACAGCGGCGGCGTATACATGTCGGGCAACACTATTTTCACAATGACCGGTGGCGAAATTATTGGCAATACTGCCCCTGCAAGCAATGGCATACATCGAGCTGGCGGCACAGTCAATATAACCGGCGGTGTGATAGCCGGAACAGGCACGGCAATCAGCAATGTAGTTTCCGGCACCTACAACCTAAACAAAGGTGAAGATTCTCCCAACAACGCAGTAATATTTGCATGGAACAAACCTGCCAGTGAAGGTCCATACACTTATGAACGGGGTACAAGCACAAATTTAGCCGTATCATCGGGTGCAACAGCCGTTTGGGAAAGCAATGATGACAAAATCGGCATTTTATACAAAAACAACGACAGCGAAGGTTTTTTGGAGATAGCCAATGTATCTTTGATAGAATGCGATGCCTTCTGCCAATTCACATTGCAGATAGCAACATACCCAACGGACACAGAAGATATAGTTGTCGAGGTCGCTGAGAATTTTACGCTCCGTTCCCTCATAGCCATACCCACGCTAACAGAAACAGGTCGCACGTTAACTATCCGCAGCGTAGATCCGGAAACTCCTGCAATCCTCACCCGTGGCGCAACCGGCAATTTATTCACAGTGCCCAATCGTGCCACGCTTATTTTGGAGAACGTAATTATAGATGGCGGAGCAAGAGGCCATTTTGCAAATGGTGGCGGCACGCTTGTAACCATAAACAGTGGCGGCACTCTTGTTATGGAAGACGGCTCAGTGCTGCGCAACAATGCGAATTTAGCAGCCGGCGGTGCCGTGTATATAAACTCTAACGGCATATTCACAATGAATGGCGGCGAAATAAGCGACAACACATCAGCTACTACCAGCGGCGGCGTAGCAACATCCGGCACATTTACAATGAATTACGGAAAAATCAGCGGCAATGTTGCCAATACTGAGGGCGGCGGCGTGAGAGTATCAGGCGGCACATTCGCAATGAATGGCGGCGAAATCATAGGCAATACTGCTACCACAGGTGGTGGTGTGCGTAGATATAGCAGCGGCACTATAAATCTAAATGGTGGCGTGGTGGCCGGAACAGGTGCCAACCTGGCAGCTATAGTTTCCGGTGAATACAACCTAAATAAAGGCGGAGGCTCACCAAACAACGCCGTAATATTCGCATGGAATAAACCAAGCGGCAATGGTCCATACGTTTATGATCAAGACGCAAACACAAATTTAACCATATCGCTTGGTGCAACAGCGGTTTGGGAAACCCAAGATGACAAAATAGGCATTTTATACAAAAACAGCGGCAACGAAGGTTTTGTTGAAATAGCGAACATAACACTCATAACACGAGACTACATAGACATCACGCTAGCAAAAGCAAAGATTGAGAGTGCGAACTTCGAGTCTGTATCGCAGGAAGTGCTGAACACACAATATGAAGCAAAGGAGTATGTAGAAGACATCATTGCTGCGCTTGAACTCAATGATGTTGATGTAATTGTTGTGGACGAAGATTTTGCAGAGGCAAATGCAGGAATGGTTAGCAATCTAAGTGGTACAAACGGTAGTTACACTTTCACAGTTAAACTGAGCAAGGGAGATGAAGCGGAGCAAATTACGAAAACATTAACTTTGACGATTTTGGCAATGCCGTATGACAACACGCAGGATAACGAAGATATCATACTTGCGAAGGCAACGATTGAAGAAGAGGCCTTCTTAGTAGCACAGGAAGTGCTGAACACCCAGTTGGCAGCAAGGGAGTATGTAGAAGATATCATTGCCGCACTTGAACTCGATGGCGTTGATGCAATTGTTGTGGATGAAGATTTTGCAAAAGCAAATGCAGGAACGGTTAGCAATATTGATGGCGTAAATGGTAATTATACATTCTCAGTGGAACTGAACAAGGGAGCCGGTGATGAGCAAATTACGGAAACATTAACTTTGACAATTTTGGCAACGCCGTATGATAACACGCAGGATAATACAGACATCACGCTAGCAAAAGCAAAGATTGAGAGTACGAACTTCGAGTCTGTATCGCAAGACTTGCTGAATACACAATATGAAGCAAAGGAGTATGTAGAATACATCATTGCCGCACTTGAACTCAATGGTGTTAATGCTGTTGTTGTGGATGAAGATTTTGCAGAGGCAAATGCAGGAACGGTTAGCGATCTAAGTGGCACAAATGGTAATTATACATTCGCAGTGGAACTGAACAAGGGAGCCGGTGATGAGCAAATTACGAAAACATTAACTTTGACGATTTTGGCAACGCCGTATGATAACACGCAGGATAATACAGACATCACGCTAGCAAAAGCAAAGATTGAGAGTGTGAACATCGAGTCTGTATCGCAAGAAGTGCTGAACACACAATATGAAGCAAAGGAGTATGTAGAAGACATCATTGCCGCGCTTGAACTCAATGGCGTTAATGCTGTTGTTGAGGATGAAGGTTTTGCAGAGGCAAATGCAGGAACGGTTAGCGATCTAAGTGGCACAAATGGTAATTATACATTCGCAGTTAAACTGAGCAAGGGAGATGGAGCGGAGCAAATTACGAAAACATTAACTTTGACGATTTTGGCAATGCCGTATGACAACACGCAGGATAACGAAGACATTATGCTAGCAAAGGCAACGATTGAAGAAGAGAACTTTTCAGTATCGCAGAACTTGCTGAACACACAATATGAAGCAAAGGAGTATGTAGAATACATCATTGCCGCACTTGAACTCAATGGTGTTAATGCTGTTGTTGTGGATGAAGATTTTGCAGAGGCAAATGCAGGAACGGTTAGCGATCTAAGTGGCACAAATGGTAATTATACTTTCACAGTAAAACTGAATAAGGGAGCTGGTGATGAGCAAGTTACGGAAACATTAACTTTGACGATTTTGGCAACGCCGTATGACAACACGCAGAATAATACAGACATCACGCTAGCAAAGGCAACGATTGAAGAAGAGAACTTTTCAGTATCGCAGGAAGTGCTGAATACACAATATGAAGCAAAGGAGTATGTAGAATACATCATTGCCGCACTTGAACTCAATGGCGTTGATGCAGTTGTTGAAGATAGTGTTTTCACTGAGGCTATCGCCGGAACAGTAGACAATACCAACGGTACAAATGGCAGCTACACATTTACAGTGAAGCTGAACGGTGATGCAGGAACGGAGTTAGTGACAAAAACATTAACGATTATCGCAACGCCATACTACAACACTCAGGATAGCATAGAGATTGCGCAGGCAAAGGCAACGATTGAAGAATCGGATTTTGGTACCGTGACACAGGAAATGCTGAACACCCAGGCGGCTGCAAAATTGTATGTAGAAAGCATAATTGCAGAACTTGAACTCAATGGTGTAAATGCAGTTGTTGTAAATGGAATTTTCACAGCGGCAATTGCTGAAACGGATGATGATATCGCAAACGGCAGTTACAAATTCACTGTAAAGCTGAATAAAGGCGTAGGGACAGAGCAAGTCACAGAAATATTAACGCTGAGGATTTTAGCCGTACCATATAGCACACCGGCAATACCACCGCAACTTGCCAAAATCACCATACAAGCCAGCTCCGCAAACAAAACTATAGTGCTGCAAAATATGCCTGCCAACGCAAAAGTCGAAATCTACAACCTGCAAGGCAAGCGCATATACTTTGCTAATTCTGAAAATTCTAAAATTCTGAGAATTCCGGTTCAGACAGGGGTTTATATTGTGAAAATTGGCAACCAAACTTTGCGAGTAGCGGTAAGGTAAGTTTACTATATTAAAAAAACCATGGTCAAAAAAACAGTGCGTTTGATTTTGTGCAGCTTCCTGGCTTGCATCGCAAACACACTTGCCTGGAACCCGACTCCGCAAATAATTGAGGCTCAAGCTCCGCACACAGCCTTCATGCAGCTCAATGATTTTCAAAATGCAGCACGGCCCGAATACGATGCCTATCTATTTGTCGGCATAATTTATCTGCCTCTACCTACTCAAAGCGAATTAAAAACTCAGTGGGGAACTCACGAGGGCTTTGCTTTCAGGCAACGCTTGGGGATGTGGCTTACGGATAAGGTTAATGACAAAGATCCCTGGGGATTGAAATACGGATTCGTATGGTTCGGAGAGCGGCACGGATGGGATAGCGAAGATTTTTTGTTACTTCCGCATAGAGGAGAATTTTCGCAGGTAAACCAGGTTCATACCTTTGGCTTTACTGTCGCAGATAGCATAAAGCATTGGCTGCTCGGCGGCGGTGTGCAATACGTGAATGCAAATGACGAGAGTCTCAGATGGTGGCTTTTGGGAACATGGCGCAGATTTTCCGTAATGCCCGCTTTTAATAAAGGAGATTTGCAATTTGTAAATGCGCAACTGTTTTTGCAAACCAGAAAACTCCGGGGAAATAAGGATTCATGGCAAAATTACCTGCCGGACTTGGAATGCACCTATTATTCCAAAGATTCCCTTAGAATGTTTATCTCTCAAAATATATTCAAACAGAGGTTTTACCTAGAAGGGGCCTATAGCGATGATTTTACATGGGCTGCTATTAAATATTACCCTGAGCCGTCACGCTTTATCCTTGCACTGGAAGCTACAGCTACCAAAAAAGAAAACGGGGATTTTTATTTTGGAGGAGGCATAACTTTACCCGTTTTGCGAGTAGCATACAATCACGCAAACGACTACGAAACCTTTTTCAAAAGCCGTGGCCTATGGACTGTTGAAATTCGCTTGGCTATCGGAAAATCCGGCGACTCATTCTTTGCATTGAATGCTCCCAAAGCTGCCCCTACCGAAATTAGCCGTGCACCGGTGAAAAAACGGGAATTTAACCCGGAGAAAGAACAATGAAATTAGCATTATTGGCATTTCTTCTCACATCTTGCACCCACTGGCTCATAGACACTCAAACCCGTATTCAGGTGGAAAACAAGACCAGCATGCAAATTTATGACTTTTCCATAGTTTCCCAAACAGGGCAAGTCAAATATTTGGTACGGGATGTCATTGAGCCGGATAAATTTTCGCGAATTTATGAGCACGATTTGGCAGGGGAGTTCAATTTTATTGTTTTTTCAGATGGAATTGCAGACTATTTAGGGGTTCACAAGCTAAAAGGGGGCATGGTTTTGGTGCGAATAACTGAGAGAAATGGTAAGTTTGCTATGGAATTCAAATAATTTATTTTTTGTAGATTCCATGTTCACATGAAAAAGATCTTATATTTTTTACTTTTTTTATGCTGCTGGGCCTTTGGGCAGGACGAAATCTACGGAAAAATTATCTCCGTAATAGATTCTCGAGACAATCAGCGATATACGGCAGTTAAAATAGGCGGTTATGTGTGGATGACAAAAAATTTAAATTACGATCCGGGTATTTTCCAAAAATCCTGGTGTAATGATTGCAAAAAATATGGTCGTTTATATGATTGGGATACAGCAAAAAAAGTTTGCCCCGATGGTTGGCATCTTCCAAGTCGCATGCAATGGAATGATTTGATAAGAACAGCCGGCTATGCCAGCAGGCTAAGGTCTTCCAAATGGGGTAATGGCGGAGATGATTTTGAATTCGCCGCATTGCCCGGCGGTTATCTTTTTAGCAGCGGTTTAATGGGAGCAAATTATCATAAAACAGGTGATGCCGGCTATTGGTGGACTTCTACTGATGATGGGAACGGTACTGCCGTTGGAAAATATATGGGTGCCGATTACGATGATGTCCCTGAATGGTCCCAAAGAAAAACTCAAGGCTTCTCGGTGCGGTGCGTTAGGGATCATAACTAAAATTTTCTACATTCCTTTTTGTGGCAGCAAAACAATTTTATAAAGAAGGCGGCAAAAGCGGTGATGGCTCTCCAAAGCCAGCAATGAAAGTTTTTGATATACCCGGGCCAAAAAAAGCTGCAATTTTAATGGTGACCCTTGGGCAGGAGGCTAGTGCCCATGTATTCAAATCGTTAAGTGAAAAAGATATTGAAACCCTGACAATGCAAATTGCCCGCTTGGAAGGTGGCGTAACACCGGAAATGCGTGAATATGTTTTGCAGGAATTTCAGCAGATAAGCAATGCACAGGAATATGTAAATCAAGGTGGTGTTGATTTTGCCCAGTCTATTTTGGAACAGTCGCTGGGTTCTCGCCGTGCCCGTGAAATTCTGGAAAAAGTGCAGAACAATATTCGCACTACCGGTTTCAACATGCTGGATAATGTGGATCCTTCGCAGCTCATATCTTTTTTGGCAAAAGAACACCCTCAGACTGTGGCTCTGTTGCTCGCTCACATGAAACCGGAAAAAGCAGCCGCAACAATTTCTGCTTTGAATCCGGATATGCAGGTAGAAGTTGCAACCCGTATAGCCACAATGGAAAGCATAAGTCCGGAAGTTTTGCAACAGGTTGAGCAGCAATTGTCGCAGATTTTAAAAACCATGTTCACAGGCGATACCGCAGAAGTCGGCGGCGTAAAGAGCGTTGCAGAAATGCTTAACATGGTGGATAGAGGCGCAGAAAAAAATATTTTGGGAACTCTCGAAAGAGACGATCCGGAGCTTGCAACGGAAATCAAAGCTCTTATGTTTGTGTTCGAAGACATGCTTTTGTTAGACGACAAAGCTATGCAAACCGTTTTGAAACAGGTAGATTCAAAGGATTTGGCACTTGCATTGAAGAGCGCAAACGAACAGGTTGCAAACAAGTTCTATTCAAATATGTCTAACCGCGCTGCGGAAATGATAAGAGAAGAAATTCAATACATGGGACCAAAGAGACTGCGCGAAGTAGAAGAGGCTCAACAGAAAATCGTGGATGTTGTTCGTCGTTTGGAAGCAGACAACGAAATAGTGATCAGCGGTCGTGGCAGCGAAGACGATATTGTTGTATGAAACACTTGTTTTTTGTATTTGCATCGCTTGTTCCCCTTGCTTTTGCTCAAGGCTCAGATTTGCAGAAAGGTGATTCCTATTATGAGTTTCGTGCAGAGAACTCGCAACACAATGCGGCAGACAATAAAAATGTAAAAGAAGCTATAAAGCATTATGCTCTGGCTCTTAAAAATTCGAGCGAAAGAGAAGAGGCTGCATGGAAACTGCTCAGAGCTTACTATTTTCAAGGTTGTTTTTCCATGCCTATAGCCAAAGAGCGCGAAGCCTTTTTTAAAAAAGCAAAAAATGAGGGCAGATCTTTTTGGAAAGAATTTCCGGATAATCCGCAAATAGCTTACTGGTATTCGGTTAATTTGGCTCTGTGGGCTGTGGAGGCTGGCCCGCTAATCGCATGGTATGACGGCAGTTTAGGGGAAACAAAAAAAGTAGCTCAAATGTTGCTGGCAATGGAAGCAAAAGACGATAAAATATCTGCTGCCAGAGGCAGTCAAATTCTTGGCAGAGCGCATCAAAAAATACCGCATGTAAAATTTGTTCTAAATTGGGTAAAAAGAGACAGCGCAGAGTTTTATTATAAAAAATCCATGAATCTGAATCCCGATGATCTTGCAACCCGTCTTTTTTTAGCAGAGTATTATAAAGAAACCGGCAAAATAAAAGAAGCCCAGACATTGCGAGCACCGGCACTTAAACTAAAGCCTCGCCCGGAAGAATATCTGGAAGACGAGAGAAATCTTACAAGAATACGAGAACTTTTCTAAATTATCATTCATGTCAGTAGAATCCATTGCAGAAACGCTTTTAGAAAAGCTAAAAACCATAGCCAAAACAGAAACCGTAATTGGCGATCCGGTACGCTCCGGAGAATCAACCGTTGTTCCCGTTAGCAGAATATCCATAGGAATGGGCATGGCTGGGCATACCGGCAAAGGCGACATAGCTTCAAGTGGCGGTGGTCTTCGCATAGATCCGGTTGCATTTTTGGTGCTTAAGGGGGATGATGTCAGAGTTTTGCCTGTAGAAAGAGCGCAATCCACGCTTTCAAAAATTGCAGACTTAACGCCGGACATGGTGGCTCTGCTTTTAAAGAATCTTTCAAAGAAATCAGAAGGAGATGCTTCAAAATGAAACCGCTTAGACTTTCGGATAAAGATAAAAAAATAGCCGGTGTTTGCGCGGCATTTGCAGGAAGCTTTGGGTTGGACGTTACTCTTGTTCGCATAATCTGGGTTTGTTGCGTTATTTTCGGTGGCTTTGGATTTTTAGCATACCTTATATGCTGGCTTGTTATCCCTAGAGAATCTTAGAACGGTTGGGCAATTAAACCAAAATTAATCTGTAGTCTTCTTCCTGAGATATCTACGCTTTTCAAACGATCATAATACTCGGTGATCCATCTGTGCTCGGCCTCAATAATTATTGCTGCGAATGGCGAAAGCAAAAATCTGTGCCCAATGCCAAGCCCCCATTCATTCCATGCAATTTCCGTGCTTGGGTAGTAGGCTTTACTTCTGACAAATGAACCTGCAATATAAGGTCTCTCGGGGCCAATTGCGGAATATCCTATTTGCATGGAAATGTCAAATCTTTTTGTTTCTTCCAAAGCTCCGTTTTGGTCAATTTCTTTTTTATTGTTTGTGCTGATTCCAACTCTGGCAAACCCTATGTTGTTTATCCATACCCCTAAAAAAGGCGTTATTCTCACTATGCCATTATCATAAACATCGTTTTCAATCAAGCCCGAACCGGTTTCCAAAACAGCACCCAGCACAACAGGTACCCCCTGCGCATACCCATTGTTCAGCGAAAAAATAAAAAAAAACGGTAAAATTGCGCAAAAAAATGCATTTTTCTTCATTATCGCAATTTAGAAAAGATAATTTATTATATTTATATGCTATGATTAAAATAAAATTTATTGTTTTGTCTCTGGTGTTGTTTGCTGTCTCGGTTTATGCCGGTGAGGGGAGTTTCAACTATTACGGGCAACTGGGCTATCATAAAACGCAAAGCGCGCAAACACTTGGGCATGGTCGCTTTGGCTTGGGCTTATTCGTAGAAGGAATGGGCTTGCACTCTTTGATAGGAGATGAACAACAGATTTGCGTTCCTGGCGATACCGAGATATATGCTACTTGTAATGATAAGGTTGCTCTGGGCTCTACTTATATTGGCATAAACGGATATCCATTTGTTTCGCTCGGGCTTTCCGAATACTTTGATTTTGCAATAAGCATACCTATTTATGGAGAAATGATTGGAATTAGCAACCCGCCAAGAAATGACGGTAACGGCTGTTTGGTTGGAGGCCATGAATGCCCGGATAACATAAATGCTTCAGGTCAAGGAAATTTGCAACTTTTAACCAAATGGCGCGTACCTATTGACAATTCTCCTGTAGATGTTTCTTTGATTGTAGGTGGTGCTTTAGGCACAGGTCGCAAGGATTATTATGGGCTTTGGATTCGTGATCCGGCATTTTTGAATATAAACGATACATCTGCTTCTCCGATGATACCCGGTGCATCCGGTTATACAAATGGTGGTTCAATGCTTAAAATCGGTGGTGCGGCAACTTTTGATCTCAACAGATTGAGAGCGGAAATTCCTTTGATGTTGCATTTTAACTATATGTATAGAATGACTTTGGGCGGATCCGGCTCTGAGTATCCTAAAGTTCAAAGCCTCTCTGCCGCTATAGAGTGGACTCCTTCTAAATTTATATCGCTACTCGGCGAATACTACATGGATATGCTGAACAAGTTCCCCAAAGATAAAGAAACCGGCGTAGAAGGTTATGCGGCTACTTCCACATTCACTTTCGGCACAGCTTTGCATTTCAACAGGCATGTTGACTTGCAGTTAGGCGTTCAAATGCTCACCGGAGACGCAGACAAATACATAAATAATCTCTCCATTCCTATGAATGGAGATAGATACGGAACTTACAGTGCTGCTTTAATTCCAAAATATCTGGCTTATGGTGGTTTAACATTTAAAATCTTTATGATAGATCCTGAACCTGAAGAAGAGGAAGAAGAAACCCGCAACCATGATACGGATGGAGATGGAGTTTGCGATCCCTGGGTGGCGAGAGAAAACAGACAGCGTGAATATGCACGCGATTGCCGAGGCATAGATTTGTGCCCCTACGAAGAAGGTACGCTTGAGAACAAAGGTTGCCCTGTGGAAGAAGTGGACGAAGATGCTCCGGTCATAAGATTTGATGTGAGCGAGGAATCTATTTCTTCGGGTCAGTCGGTGAACTTAATATGGATGGTCAGCAATGCCGATGAAGTTACCATAGATCAAGGTGTGGGAGCTGTTGATGCTGAAGGCAGGAGAAGGGTCAGACCTACGGAAACAACAACATATACTATTACTGCTGTTGGCCCCGGTGGTACAAGGACTAAAAGCATAGATATCACTGTGGAATCAGCTGCCGGCCCATCTATTGATTTTAGCGCAAGTTCGGAATCCATCCAAAAGGGTCAGCCGGTTACGCTTACATGGATGGTTAATGGTGCTACTGAAGTTAACATAGAAGGCATAGGAAATGTAAGGACTAGTGGCTCGCGGACCGTTAAACCTTCAAATGTTGGAATTACAACTTTCACCCTTACTGCTATCGGCCCCGGCGGCACAAAAACAGCAGCGGTGGAAGTTGACGTACTGGGTGGACCGGCTCCTGAAATTTCATTCATGACAAGTTCGGAAAGCATTCAGAGTGGGCAAACTGTTATCTTGACATGGCAAGTGACAAATGCTACTGAAGTTAGCATAGATGGCTTGGGCAAAGTTCCGGCTAAAGGCACAAAGAGACTCAAACCGATGGAAACTACGGTTTATACACTGACTGCTACCGGAGATGGCGGTACGCAAACAGCATCGGTTGAAGTTGAAATTGAAGCTCCGCCACCGGCACCTGTCATTGAAGCCAAGGTTAACTTGCAAGGTGTTACGTTCGGCAGCGGCAACGCAACTTTGACTCCGAATGCAAAGAAAGTTCTTGATGGCATAGCGGAACAGCTTTTAGCACACCCGAATGTTAAAATTGAAATTCAGGGTCATACGGATAATCAAGGCAATGCCAAGTCTAACCTTGAGCTGTCTGAACGCAGAGCAAAAGCTGTTGTTGGTTATCTGGCTATCAAAGGCGTAAAGATGAGTCGCATGAGCGCAGTTGGCTTTGGGCAGGATAATCCTATAGCAGACAACAGAACCAAGGAAGGCCGTGAGCTTAATCGCCGCATTGAAATGATTAGGGTAGATAATTAATTTTCTATTTTACTCTAAATTCAAAAAGTGAGGAGATTATGGCTAGAAAAAAAATCGCGCTTGTTGGCGCAGGGCAAATTGGTGGTACAATGGCGCTTGTTCTGGCGCAAAAGCAGCTTGGCGACATTGTGCTTATAGATATCGCAGAAGGGGTGCCTCAGGGCAAGGCTCTAGACATAATGGAAGGAAGGCTTCCGCTTAATACCAGTGCGGTGTTGACAGGTTCAAATAATTACGATGATCTTGCCGGTTCGGATGTAGTTATAGTCACTGCAGGTGTTCCGCGCAAACCGGGCATGACCCGTGACGATCTCTTGGAAATAAATTACGGCATTATCGAAAAAGTCGGCACAGCCATTAAGAAGACTGCGCACAACGCTTTTGTCATAGTGGTTACCAATCCTCTTGATGCAATGGTATATGCCATGCAAAAAGTTACAGGTTTTGCTCCAGAAAAGGTAGTTGGCATGGCAGGTGTTTTGGATAGCTCTCGTCTTGCTTGCTTTGTGGCAATGGAACTGGGTGTTGCAGCAGAAGATGTTCAAGCTCTTGTTATGGGTGGGCATGGTCCTTCCATGGTAAGCTTGTATGACTTTGTTTCTGTTGGCGGCATACCGCTTCCGCAGCTCATGAGCAAAGAAGTGTTTGACAAACTTGCAAAACGTACTGCAGATGCAGGCACAGAAATCGTCAACCTCTTGAAAACAGGTTCCGCATTCTATAGCCCGGGTGTTTGCGCAGTTAAAATGGCAGAATCATACCTGTTGGATAAAAAGAATGTTCTCGCTTGTGCGGTTGAACTCAAAGGCCAGTATGGTGTTAATGGCTTATACTGCGGTGTTCCGGCTGTTATAGGCTCTGCCGGTGTTGAAAAAGTCATTGAAGTAAAACTGAACGCTGACGAAAAGGCTGCATTTGATAAATCCGTGGCTGAGGTGAAAGTTAACGCTGATTGGGTAGATAAGAAAGTAGGCTGATAATATTTTCTATATTTACGCACGAACTTTATAGAGGCATATCTGGAAAGTAGATCAAAATTAGATTCTTTAGTGCTTGGCGCGTGTGAACGCGCCGGCGTTGATTTAGTTGAAAACGAATTGGTTAGCGCCGGCAGACGCAAAATCTTGAGAATCTTTATTAATAAAAGCGGCGGTGTCAGCGTTGAAGATTGCGCCAGCACCAGCCGTTATTTAAGCGAAGAACTGGACAAAGAAGAAAACGAAAAGCTGATAGATTCGGCATACACGTTGGAAGTTTCATCCCCGGGCATAGACAGAGCCCCTAAAAAAAGGTAAAAGATGGCAAAGAAAACCGCAAAAAAAACGAGCTTGATAAAGTTAGCTTTGGAGCACCTGGCAAAAGAGAGAAATGTTGCCATAGAAGATGTGTTTGAAGCCTTTAAGGAATCCCTTATAGTTGCGGCTCGCAGGTACACCAAACTGCACAAAAACATAGAGGTTGATGTTGATCCAGAAACCGAAGACATAAAGGTTGTGCTCAGAGTAGAAGTTGTAGATGACTTCCCGGATTATGATCCAAATCTTACTCCTGAAGAAGTGGAGAAAATGGATGAACATTATATGCTTGAGGCTGAGGCTAAGGAGCATCACCCGGAAGCTGAAGCCGGCTATCTGTTGGAGATAGAGCTTGATTACGAAAAATTCGGTCGCACGGCTATGGAAGAAGCTCGCCGTCGCCTGAAGCAACGTGTGAACGATGCGGTGCATAGCCGTATTTATGATCTTTTCAAGAATAAGATAGGTACCTTGATAAATGGGTTGGTTTTGAGAGTTGAAAAAAACAATGCCATAATTTCCATAGGCAACATAGAAGCGGTTCTTCCGAACAGCGAGCGTATGAGCAAAGATCGTTGGAAAATAGGGCAGTCTGTAAAAGCTGTAGTTTCCGGCATTTCGGAACAATCAAAGGGCTTGGGTACACAGGTAACCCTCTCTAGGGTAAATAAGGATTTTGTGAGCGAATTATTCAAACAGGAAATTCCGGAAGTTTATGATGGCACAATAGAAATAAAAGGCATAGCTCGCATACCGGGGTTCCGCGCCAAGGTTGCCGTCTATTCAAGAGACGACCGTGTTGATCCTTCCGGGGCTTGCATAGGCGTTAAGGGACAACGCATACAGGCTATAACAAGAGAACTCAATAATGAACGCATAGATGTTGTGCATTGGGATCCGGATCCGGAAATTTATTTCCGCAGAGCTTTGTGTGCAACCAGCAACATCAACATAATAAAATCCTTTGAAGTTCCCGGCTTCAATCCTCCGCGCACAATAGTGATAGTCGGCGATGAAGATGTGGGAGTTGTTATAGGTGATAAAGGGCAGGCTGTTCGCCTTGCCGGACAATTATTGGGAAAAGAAATTTGCGTGTTCAGCGAATCTGACTGGGCAAATCATTCCGAAGAAGAAAAAGAAGCTCTTGTGCATTCTCAAGATCCGCGTACCGTTGTGAAAAAGTCGGCTTCTTTAGATACGCTGTTTAACCCTTCTCCAAGTGAGGCAACAAACTCTGATGAGTAATGAACTGATACCGGTTAAGACGTGGATAGAAAAGCACTCCTTTGATCAAGGGGATACATTCAGTTTTTTTGTTGGGAAAACTCTGGATGGTGTGACTATTAAATCCGTAAACACAAAAGTTTCTGAAGCTGCTTTGGATTCTTACATTAATGATGTTCGCGCTGCTCAAAAGAGAAAACCGGCTAACAAAGGGATTAAAAAAGCTAAAACCGAGGCTGATAAATCTGCAAAATCAGGCAGCAAAAATATAACGCTGAAAAAGATAGCAAAACCAAAAGCTCCGGCAAAACCGGTAGTTGCGGTGCCAAGTGAACCGTTGGCTCCTGTTGCGCCTGTAATGCCTTCTCCGGTTAAACACCCAGTTGAATCCCCCGTTGCAGAGCAGCCGAAAGAAGCATTGCAAAAAGAAGAAAATGTAAAAGCTGTTCAACCTGAAGAGCCAGTTGAGTCGGTCAAACCCGAACCGTCTCTTGGTTTGCCTGTTCAAAATGAACCTAAAAAAGCTGCATTCACGGCAAATGTTTCCAAAGTTGTGGATCCTGCGGTGCTTGCTAGAATTCAAAAGAGCAGGCAGCAAGAAAAAAATGCGCGTGGCGGTCAAAAAGGTTACAAGGGCGGTGGTGGCAATAAAAATCAGGCTAACAAAGGCGGAGGTCAAAAGCAAACTTCAGCAACCGGATACAGCGGAAATTTACGTGCGCAACCGAGGCAAACCGAAAACAAGGCTCAGGCCGGCATACAAATTCGTCGGCCGGGTTTCGGCACAACGCTTCAGGATGTTTTATCTGCAAACACTCCTGCGCATAAAGACTTTTTAGACAACAGAACCCATGGTGGCAGGCACGATGACAATCGTGGCAAGCGTGGCAAAAAAGGAAAGGATGTTCAAAAGGAAAGGGAAATTCAAAAGGAGAATATTGAAAAAGCTCAAAAGCGAGTTTCCGATGTTCTGGTTTCTCTTTCAAAAACTCCTGCGAAAAAAGTTTACAACAAAGATAAAGTTTCTACCGAAGGAGATGCTCCATCAAAGACTATCAATGTTTCAGCATTCGTTTCTGTAGGTGAACTTGCCGGTCTTTTGGAACAACCATCTGCACGTGTTATAGGCAAGTGCATGGAAATGGGCAAGATGCTCACCATTAATGAGCGGTTGGATTTTGATACCGTGCAGGTGATAGCAGATGAATTCGGTTTTGAAGCCAAGCTGATGGAAGAATATCAGGAAGAGACTTTGGGCATTAAAGACGATAACGAAGTCAACTTAAAGCACAGGCATCCTGTTGTGACTGTTATGGGTCACGTGGATCACGGAAAAACATCACTGTTGGATTATATTCGCAAAACAAATGTTGTGCGTGGAGAATCCGGTGGCATAACTCAGCACATAGGTGCTTATGAGGTTGAAACTCCGAACGGAAAAATCACATTTTTGGATACACCGGGGCACGAAGCGTTTAATGCAATGCGCGCTCGCGGTTCTCAGGTTACCGATGTTATAGTTTTGGTTGTTGCTGCAGATTCCATGGTTATGCCGCAAACGGTTGAGTCTATTGAACTTGCGAAAACCGCACATGTTCCGATTGTGGTTGCCATTACAAAAATTGATTTGCCAACGGCAAACACAGATAAAATAATGTCTCAACTTTCCGAAAGGGGAGTGCAGGTTGAAGAATGGGGTGGCAGCGTGAGCTGCGTGAAAGTATCATGCAAATCCGGCGAAGGCATGGATAAATTGCTTGAAACGCTTGCGCTTGAATCCGAAGTTATGGACTTAAAGGCAAATCCCGATTCCAGCGCAAGAGGCACTGTTGTGGAAAGCCGTTTGGATGCGGGCAAAGGTACGGTTGCGACTATTTTGGTGCAAAACGGAACTTTGCGTGTTCGTGATTGTTTTGTGTGCGGAAATTACAGCGGCAGAGTTCGTGCATTGTTCAACGAGCGTGGCGATGCGTTAAAAGAAGCCGGCCCGAGCACACCTTGCCAGGTATTGGGTTTCACAGGCACGCCGCAGGCGGGCGATGATTTGGTTGTTGTGGAAAGCGATCAGGCAGCATCGGAAATTTCAGCGAAGCGCCAGCAAGCTGCGCACGAAAGAGCACTCCGTTTCAGAGCACGTATGTCTTTGGAACAGGTTTACGACGAAGCTAAGAGCGGAAAAATATCCGAGCTCAATTTGCTTATCAAAACAGATGTGGCAGGTTCTTGCGAAGCGTTGGCAGAGTCTTTGGCAAATCTTTCCAACAACGAGGTGAAGATAAAAATTGTTCGCAAAGGTGTTGGCGCAATCAACGATGACGATGTTCATTTAGCGTCTATTTCCAATGCGATTATCATAGCATTCCATTTGATGCCTTCTCATGCCATAAGGGAACTTGCGGAGCAAGAGGGTGTTGAAATTAAAACCTACCGTGTTATATACGATGTTATAGATGAAATAAAGGGCGCAATAGAAGGCTTACTGAAACCGGTTTCCAAAGAAGAGGTAACAGGCGAGGCGGAAATTCGCCAAGTATTCAGAATTCCGAAGATCGGTTTGATCGCCGGTTGCATGGTGAAGGCTGGTTTGGTGGACAGGGAGTCTCAGGTTCATGTTTACAGAGATGGCGTTGAGCTTGGCCTTACAAAGGTTCAGTCGCTGAAACGTGTAAAAGACGATGTTTCTTCAGTGAAGTCCGGCCTTGAATGCGGCATTGGCCTGAGAGGTTACGATAATATTCAAGAAGGCGATGTTCTTATATTCTTCAAGCAGGTGACTGTTGCTCGCACTTTGGCAGATTTGGCAAAGGAGAATGATAGCAAATGAAGTCTAAAAGAACGGTGAGGTTGGGGTCTCTTATACAAAAAGAGATTTCCCTTCTTCTGCACAACGGCTTGAAAAATCCAAATGTAGGTTTAGCCTCAATTTCCAGCGTTGATGTAACCGCAGATTTATCTTATGCAACGGTTAAAGTTTCCGTTATAGGCACAAAGCAGGAACAGATGAAAAGCCTGAACGCATTGCAACAATCCGCAGGCTTCATCCGTTCTCAGTTAGCCAAGTTGATAACCATCCACAAATTCCCGGAGCTTCGTTTTGAAATAGACGCAGGCCAGCAGCATGCAGCTCGCATAGACGAGATTCTGCATGGGCTAAAGGAGAAAGGGGAGTTGTGATCCTCATAGACAAACCGCCCGGCATTACGTCATTCAAAGCATTGTTCGCAATTAAAAAACGGTTTAACACTAAGCGGGTTGGACATGCCGGAACTTTGGATCTCTCGGCTAGCGGGTTGATTGTTGCGGCTATTGGTAAATGCACAAGGTTGTTGCCTTATATAGAAGCTCAGGATAAAACTTATTCATTCGATTTGCATTTGGGAATTTTAACAGATACGCTTGAACCAACCGGGAACATATTAAAACAAGATGACAATGCCGCACGAACCGCAGAAGAAATGGACAGAGTTTTGCAAACATTCATAGGAGAAATAGAACAAGTGCCGCCGATGTTCAGCGCAATAAAAATTAACGGCAAAAGAGCGAGCGACTTGGCACTGAAAGGTCTGGATGTTGAGTTAAAATCACGTAAGGTTTTTATCCGTGAATTGAGGCGAACAGGTGAATCTTCCATTTATTGCAAATGTTCCAAAGGAACTTATATTCGGTCGCTGGCACGAGACATTGCGGAAAAATTGGGAACTTATGGCGTAGCAGGTAACATCAGGAGACTCGCCATAGGAGGCTTGTCTGTGGAACAAGCTTGTGACAGACTTATTCCTCCGCAAGAACTTTTTGACTGGCAGATTGTGAATGTTGGGGATGAAGATGCACGAAAAATTTTAAACGGGATGCCTGTACAGGTGGCTGGGGAAAATTTTGTGTTTATAGCCCAAAATGGTCACATTATTGCTGTAGCTGAGGCCCAAAACGGCTGGCTTATACCTAAATTTCAATTGTGAATTTTCTAATTTACTCTCCATATGTTAGTAGAATTATTAAAAAGCAAAATCCATAGAGCTACGGTAACCGATGCTTGCTTGGATTATGAGGGGTCAATAACTATAGATAAGGAGCTTATGACCGCGGCTAATCTTTTGCCCTGTGAAAAAGTGCATGTGCTGAACATAAATAATGGAGAACGTTTTGAAACTTATGTGATAGAAGGCAAGGCGAAGTCTGGAGTTATATGCTTGAATGGAGCTGCGGCACGCCTTGTGCAAAAAAATGATTTGGTGATAATAGTGGCTTATACATCGATGACTCCTGAAGAAGCCAAGAGCTGGCAACCTAGGGTCGTTAAGGTTAATGCTAAAAATAAAATTATAGGTCGTTAGGGTTAAACTTTGCGACTGAATAACAAAATTGAAATTAGGAAGGGAGGAAAAATAAAATGATTAACGGGAATTATGAAGATCCTTATACCGAGCTCAAAGATGAGTGTGCTCGTATTTCTTTGGAAATAACAGAGGCATCTCGTTTTACCGGTGAAAGGCGCGCAAGGGAATACCAGAATCTTTTAAACGAGATTTTGGCATTGAAAAACCAGGACCCAGACAGTGAGGTTTTTGAACTTCATTCGCTTTTGGGTCTAATGTTTTTGCGAACGGATCAGCAGAGAGCTGCGATCAGTGAGTTGCAGCTATCGCTGAAACTTGCAGAGGCAAATGGAAACTCAAACAACGACGTCGCAGGCGTTTGGTACAATATGGGCATTGCCTATATGGAGCTGAATCTGTTTGATGATGCGTATAATTGTTTTCAATCATCGCTTGCGCTTAGGCCACATAACATCAAATGCTTTACCTCTATGGCGGTGGTTAAGCAAATGCAGAGAGATTTCAAAAAATCTTATGAGATTCTTTGCGATGTGTTAAAGTATGAGAACCCGCAAAATTCTGATATAGAAAAAGTTTTCATATCGTTGGGCTACACTCTTTTTCACTCGAAAAATTTAACCGAGGCAATGGAGTGCGCAAATAAAATTTTGCAACAGGTAAATGAGAAAAGCGAAAAAGCGCTCAAGCTAAAAGGCACTATTTTTCATGCGCAAGGTAATTATGACGCTGCATGGAATTGTTGCGATTTGCTTTTTTCTCAGTCTCCGTATTCTTCGGAAGGACATCTGTTGGCTGGTGCGCTTGCATCTTCGGAAAAGAATTATCGCAAGGCACTTTTGCATTACAATAGAGCGAGAAAAATAGGGCGAATATATAGCTTTACGCTTTATAATTCAATCGCTACTGCGCTTTCCAAATTGCAGAAGTTTGCTATGGCGCTTAAAGTGTATCGCTACATTTTATCCATAGATCAAAATCCTGCGCACAGAAATTCTGCAAGAAAATCCATAAACTTTTTTGAGAATATGGCTGCTCGCAAACAGTTGGAAAGCATTGATGCTGCAAATCAAAAAGACGAAACAAGGCTTAGCCTGCCGGCTTATGAAATTTTCAAGGAAGCTTCAAAAATTTTGGATGCCGGAGATTTTGAAAAAGCTCTTGACATACTGCAAAAGGCAGAGAAAACCGAGGGTGCAGACAGAGTTTGGGAAATAGAAAACGCTATAGGACGCATATATTATAAAATGCGGAAATTTCCTGCGGCAGTTCCTTATTTTGAACGCGCCGTGGAAAAATCAAATAATTCTGTTAGCGTATTGCACAATTTAGCATCTGCTCTTGCCAGAAACAACGACTACGAAAGGGCGTTGACTACAATAGACAGCGTGCTGAAAATACAACCGGATTCTCAGTCTGCAAAAAAAATGCGTGCTGTTATTTTGGGCAAGCTCGGCAAATATAACGATTCTGTTGAGTGCTTGAATGAACTGCTTGAGAAAGAACCCAGAGATGCAAACTCGCTTATATCCATGGGACGTGTTTGGCAAGAGAAAGGTGATTATCTTAAAGCGCATGAATGTTTTGTGCAATTGCTTTCCAGAGAACCGGAAAACGAAAAGGCTGTTATGTCTATAGCCATAAACTACAGCAGAGCCGGTGATTTGAAGCAAGCGATCAATTTTACAAAATCGTACTTGAACAGAAATCCTTTGTCTTTTGCATTGAACTTGACAATGGCAAACATTTTGCGTTTCCATAAAAAGTTCAGTTATGCAGAGGGCTATTACAGGAAGTGCATTCAAAATTATAATAGAGAAGTTTACGAAGGTCTTGCAGATTGCATATGCCAGATGCGCAGGCTTGATGAAGCTTTGGTCTATTACGAAAAAATTGCGGAGATGGAAAAAGATAATTCATATTCCGTTTCTGCAAAAAAATCAATTGCCTTTATTTATCGCTTAAAGCAGAATTACACAAAGGCTCTTGAGATTTACAAGGAAATAAATTGGGAAGCAGATTACTTCTTTTCTTCTTGGCGAAACGTTGCTCTTTGTTATGCAGCTCTTGCGAGCAAACAAAAAAATGCAAACGGCACAGCGCGACGCGGCACAAATTATTTCGCAAAGGCTTTAAAACTTTACGAAACAATAAAGGAAAAAGAAAAGGACAATCCAAAACATTGCGCAAGAATAGATTCTCTTGTTGCGGAGCTTTACGCAGAGAAAGGCGAATATGCTCAGGCTTGCAAGATATACGAGGTTGCAATGGAAGGTCCATATTATTTTATCACATGGAAAACTTATGTGAATTGTTTGATAATGCAAAAACTTTTTCAAGAAGCTTTTGATGTATGCGCAAAAGCTTTGGAAAAATTTGCAACGGATAGCAAGACCCGCAAGCCTTCGGATGAATTGTTTATATACAAGGATCTTCTGGAGCAAGCTTTGGGTGGAGACTCTCCTGCAGAAGAAAGGCTTTTGCAAATTGTCACCGATAAGATGAAAAACAATTCCGATTGGTTGGTATCGGAAACTTAAAATATATGAGTACTAAAAGAGCTATTTTGCTTTCGCTTATCAGTTGGACGCTTTTAGCTCTATGTTATCCGCCGTATCCGCTTGGGCCTCTAGCCCTTGCGGTGCTGGCTCCCTGGTTTTATGTTTTAAAAACTGCAAATAAAAAAGGAGCCTTGGGTGCAAGCTACCTTGGAGCTTTTGCATTTAATGCGATTAGCATGTACTGGCTTTATCATGTTGGAGAGGTAGCACCACCGGCTCTAATTTTTTCCGGACTTTTTTTGGGCATTGCCTATTTGAGTTTGTTCCCGTTTTTGTGCGCATGGGTTTTTGTTAAAATCAAAGATTCACGTTTGCTTTTTCTGTTTCCGTTTTTTTGGTCTGGCATAGAAGTTTTGCGAGCTAAAGGAGATATGAGTTTTCCGTGGTTTTCTTTGGGGCTCGTGTTTGGCAATAGCGTTGAACTTATGCAGGTGTTTACGCTGCTGGGAGTTTTTGGTACTTCAGCGTTGATTATAGCATCAAATATGTGCCTTGCAACCAAAAAGAAAAAGCTTGTATTTGTGCCTGTTGTGTTAGTTGCAATTCTTTATGCCGGCGGTGCTCTTGTGAACAAGGATAGTTCCGCATCGAATACAATGACTATAGCTGTGGTGCAACCGAGCATTCACCAGACGGAGAAGTGGAGCAGAGAATATTTTGATTCTGTTATGAATAAAACATGGGATTTATTTGGAACTCTTGATCCGAGCGGAGTGGATTTGATTTTATTTCCGGAAACTGCTATTCCGGCTAATATGCATGTCAGTATAAAAGAGCATGGATTTTTGGAAAGTTATGCAACGGAAAATAATTCGGCAATTGTTGCAGGAGCTTTGAGTCGAGCTAGAGGTGGAGACTCTAAGAAAAAACTTAACATATACAACTCGGTTTTTTTATTTGGCTTTGGTTACCCTGCTGCGGAGTACAGAAAAATACATCTTGTTCCTTTTAGTGAAAGAGTTCCTTTTGAAGGTATTTTTCCGATCATAAATTATGTGGATATAGGAGCCGGAGATTTTTCTCCCGGAGACAGTCTTGTAATATGGCAGCCTGGTAGTTTTAGCCCGCTTATATGTTACGAGGCAATTTATGGCAGTATTTTGAGAAAAGCGAAGCAAAAAGGAGCAAAATTTATCACAAATCATACAAATGATGGTTGGTTTAAGCGTAGTATAGCTCCGTATCAGCATTTTAATTTGGTGCGTTCCCACGCTGTGGAGACCGGAATTGGCATTGTGAGGGCAGCAAATACCGGAATTAGCGCATTTATTGAGCCAAATGGGCGAATTATAGAGAAAACCGAGCTTTTTGAGCAGAAAATTATAGTTCGCGATATGCCTTTGGAGCCTCGCTGGACATTTTATTCGATTATCGGAGATTACATTGAGTGGATTTTACTTGTGTTTTCGCTGGGCATGATTGTCGCGGCGAAAATAATTAGAGTTCAAAAATAAAAAGGACCCCTAATCTTTCGATTAGGGGTCCTTGAGTATCACGTTATTTTTTAGCAGCAGCTTTCTTTTTAGGTGCAGCCTTTTTAGGTGCAGCTTTTTTAGCTACAGCTTTTTTAGGTGCAGCCTTTTTAGCTACAGCTTTTTTCGGCGCAGCTTTTTTAGCTACAGCTTTTTTTGCTTTAGCTGGTTTCTTAGCTGCGGGCTTGATAACGGTTTTTGTTGCCATGAGGAATACTCCTGTTGTTTGTGAATGTCAGATATAAATATAGATTTTTTTTTGCGTGATGTATATTTTTTTTTGCAAATTAATTTTTTTTTTCGTTCACCCAACTTTTATAATCGCAAAAAGCATTCACTCCCATGTCCCAAAAGTTCGCAAAACTTTTTGCGAAAGGTGGAAGTTTAAATGGATGCATTCTCAAAACATCGTGCATCACCAACACCTGACCGTCGGTATGCGATCCGGCGCCGATACCGATTGTAGGCGTATTTGTAGCCAGCGAGATTTTTTTTCCGAGTGCTTCTGGGATGTGTTCCAAAACTATTGAGCATGGTTCCAGACTGTCTAAAACTTTTGCCTGCTCAAAAATTTTTTCTGCTTCTTCTTCGCTTTGACCAACTTGTTTGAAGTTTGTTGCTGTTTGAGGAAGTAAACCTAAATGACCAACCAAGTCTATTCCTTTTTCTCTGATCGCTCTGAGAGACGGCAAAGGAAGTCCTTCTATTTTTACTGCGCTTGCTCCTGCTTCTATTAGTCGTGTTGCATTTTGCAACGCAAGTTTAGGTTCGTTGTCTGAACCAAAAGGCATGTCGCTAATAATGTAACTGTTTGGCGCGCCGCATTTTACGGCGGTTGTGAACAAGCACATCGCCTCCATTGAAATGCCGGCGGTTCTATTCATTCCCAACATAACATTGGCTGCAGAGTCTCCTACGAGTAACATATCTATCTTCGCCGCTTCTGCCATTCTTGCGAATGCTACATCGTAAACAGTGACCATGGAGATGGGTGTGCCTTTTTTTTTCATGGAGTAGAAGTCTTCTTTAAGCATTTAGTCTCCGGGTTTCCAGCAACCAATCCCAAGTTCTCAAATTTTCCAGAGCACCGGTATGAGTTTTGAGGTGACCCAGAAAGAAACTCTCTATGCGCTGAGTCTTTTGCTCCCATAGCTGTGTCTTTTGAATTGGAGAAAGTCTTGGCGCATATCCCAGAATATCGCAGAGATTATTTAGCCAGAGAGATAGAGAGTTTTCTTTTACGCAGTTTAACTCTAAATATTCCAGATTGTTAAGCAACCATTTGAATTCTTTTTCCGAGAGAGAGTTTTCGTTTCCCAGCTTTAGCAAAATCTCTGCCATGAGTTGTGCGGAGGCAAGGCTTTGCAAGTTTGAGCGCATTTTTGGAAAATAATTTTGCAGCGATGCTTCTTTCGGGATTATTAAAGACGAATTTCCTTTGTGCCGGTTGTAGCGAATTTCAATTTCGCTGTGAGCAAGAGGGTCTATTCCGGCTTTGAACTGCGAATTTTTGGATTTCGCTCCCTTTACCAAGAGTGAGAGCAGACCGACATCGGGGCTAAGAGCTTTGACTATCCAGGAACTGTCTCCATAAGCGTAGCGGTGAAGAACTATGATCTGTGTGCGCAATGTTACCCCGGTGGCCAGTAGAATTGTTTTTTTCCTAATGTGTGTAAATGCAAGTGGTTAACTGTTTGCCCGCCATCTGTTTTGCAGTTAATTACAAATCGTGCTCCTTTTTCTTCGCAGCCTTCCTGCTTGGCAACTTGTTGTGCACAAAAGAGTATATGTCCGAGCAATTCCTTGTCGTTTTCTTCTATTTCCATCAAATTTTCAATATGTTTTTTGGGAACTATCAGGAAATGCACCGGCGATTGGGGAGAAATATCTTTGAATGCCATAATCCGGTCGTCTTCGTAGAGAACTTCTGCCGGAATTTCATGGTTGGCGATTTTACAGAACAAACACATGGGGTTTAATTTAGAAAAATTTCTATATTTCTTCTCAAATGCTTGAATCCTTATTTATTTTTTTCTCGCAAAAACCCATAATAGAATGGTGCATAACCATTGCTAAGTTCGGGTTTATTTTTGTCCCTGTGATATTTATCCTGTTTATGATAACCCTTGAGCGCCGAGGTGCGGCTTTTATACAGGACAGGCAAGGACCTAACAGGACAGGCATTCCGCTTTTTCCGTTTCTAAGCCACATTAGACTGTTCGGCATTGTGCAGAATGGTGCAGACGGGCTGAAACTATTTACGAAAGAATTGTTTGAACCAAGAGAAGCTCACGGCTTTTGGTTTAAATTTGCTCCTGCAATTCCGTTTATGGTGGTGTTTCTATCGCCGGCGGTTATTCCGTGGTTTGGGCCAATGGCTTTTAACTGGGGCGAACAAGCTGTACTTATAAGCGGTTCTATTTTAAATCTCGATGTAGGCGTGCTATGGCTTTTTGCATTTGGCTCACTCAGTATCTATGGTACTGTGCTTGGCTCTTGGGCTTCCAATTCCAAATATTCGCTTTTGGGTGGAATGCGCGCCGGCGCAATGATGATAAGCTACGAAGTTTCCATGGGGCTTTCACTGCTGGGTATGTACTTATTAGTGGGGAGCTTCAATCTGCAAGATATGGTTGCATGGCAAGAGGTTAATGGCTGGGGAATTTTGGTTCAGCCTGTTGCCTTTGTTGTTTTTCTCACATCTCTTATTGCGGAGACTGGTCGTGCGCCTTTTGATGTTGCAGAAGGTGAATCGGAATTGGTTTCCGGTTTTCACACAGAGTTCAGCGGAATGCGTTTTGCGATGTTTTATATGGGTGAGTATGCGCACATAGCCATTAACGCTGCTTTGCTCGCTACCTTGTTCCTCGGTGGATACAGCGTTCCTTTTGTAAGCACGGAGATGCTTAGAGAAAATTCAGCTTTGGTTCTCGCTGTTGTTTGCGGACTATTTGTTTTTGGTGCGCTTGCGTTTTTGCATCTTATGTACCGCTATGCAAAGTGGTATAAGAATTCCGATGCTGCAGACAAAGCAATTCGCTTAAAGGAATGGGGTTTATATAAGGCGGTTGCCTGGGCTGCAGTGCCTGTTCTTATAATTGTCGGTATTGCATCTTTCTTTTTTGCAGATATCATCGCTTCGAATTCATTTATAGCAGCGTCTATAGCTGCGGCTGTTCAGATTTTGGTGTTGCTCTTTAAGATGAGCATTTTTTGCTGGCTGTGGATTTGGTTCCGCTGGACTTTGCCACGCTTCCGCTACGACCATGTTATGCACCTGGGCTGGATTATTCTGTTGAATGTTGCTTTGGTGAATTTGGTGGTTACTGCGTTTGTAGCGAAATTGTTGAAATAAGCAGGTTTTTATTTTCAAGCAATTGCTGTGGCAACCGCACGGCATTTTTTTCAGTTATCACAACCGGCAAACCCAATTTCAACGCTTGCTCCACTTTTTTGCTAATATCAAAATGATCCGGGCAATCTATTTTTTTTACTACTCTGTAATTTCTCTCCAACCCGATAAAAAATCTTTGAGAACGAGCTATGCCGGCAATCGCTACTATCTCCGAGTTTTTTGGCAAATCCAGCTCCATTGAGAAAATTATATCCGCCTCTTTTTCTTCCCAGTCCATTGCGCAGGTTTTTATGCAAACTATTTCAGGATGATCCTTCCACAGACTGCGGCAATTTCCGTGGGGGATTATGTCTCGCACGCTTTCTGCTCGCTCGCCCCAGGTTAAGCATACCCAAAAAGCGTGGCTAAGGCGGCGGTCTTCCAGGCCGTCGTCGCTAATTATCAAGTCGTATTTGCCGTCAAGCTTTTTGCAAAGCTCAAAGCGATTGCCTGTGAAAACCTCAAACCCTTTTTTGGCATACCATAAATTCTCATCACCTGTGTTTTTGCATAAAATGGCAATGCTAAGTCCCTGGGATTTAAGCCTTTGCGCCCAAAATGCGGTGTATGGGGTTTTGCCTGCGCCACCGGCTAAAAGGCTGCCTATTCCCAAAAGCGGCGTGGCGAAATTCACATTTTTTTTAGGTGCAAGCCTTGTTTTCGAATCGATTAAATAGCCCAAACGCCAAAGTGCAGCAGCTAGCAGCGTTATCATGATAAAAAGATAGAAAAATAATTTCTATCTTTCCCAAAAATGATCCTCACACGCTATGTCCTCAAAGAGCATATCGCACCGTTCTTTGCGGCGCTTTTTGTGACTACGTTTCTATTTGTGATAAATTTTTTGGTAGATGTGTTGGATAAAATTCTCTCAAAAGGGATTCCAGCGCAGATAGTTTTGGAGATTTTTGCGCTTAATGTGGTTTGGATGGTGGGGCTCGCAGTGCCAATGTCTGTGCTTGCAGCTACGCTTATGACCTTCGGGCGATTTTCTGCAGACAGAGAAATCACAGCCATGCAAGCGGCCGGAGTTTCGCCGCTCTCGCTTATGAGGCCGGTTCTCATATTTTCTGCACTGATTATGACGCTCCTGATAGTTTTCAACAACTGGCTTTTGCCGGAAGCGAACTACCGCAGCGCAATGCTTATGCAATCCATAAGTCGCAAAAAGCCGCACGCCATGATAGATGAAGGCAAACTGATAAACCAGTTCCCTGGAATTCAACTTTGGGTCACTCGCATAGACAACCAAAACGCAATGCTTTATGGTATAAGAATTTTTGAAATAGGTGGTAGTTACCCAAGAGTTGTCACCGCAGACAGTGCTTCCATGGAATATGTGGATATGGGCGCAACCCTAATGCTTCACTTGAAAAATGGCGAAAACCACTTTGTTGATCCTAAAGATCCCGAGCGATATTTCAGGATTCGTTTTGCAAATCAGGATTTTGCCGTGCAAAATGTTGATGCCCGTTTTGAGCGCACAGACACAAAAAGCCGTGGCAGCCGTGAAATGCCAATAGAAATGATGATGCAGGCATTGGAGGAATCCAAAGTCAATATGCAAAAATTGGCAGAAGAATTCACTCCGTTGGTTTGGAAAAATGCTCCCGATATAAGATGTACGCTTGATATTCCGAAAACGCGTGTGGAAATGGTAAAGCGTGAAGAGGACGAGGTTTTGACGCATATCAACCGAATGGAAATAAGACGGGAAGCTTTTTACAGGCAAATCGCTCAATACAAGGTTGAAATCCACAAAAAAATAAGCACCGCCGTTGCTTGCGTTATATTTGCGCTTATAGGCGCGCCGCTAGGCATAATAGCCAGGCGAGGCGGCATTGGCCCCGGCACTGTTTACAGCCTTGGCTTTTTCACTGTTTACTGGGTGTGCTTGATAGGTGGGGAAAATTTGGCAACTCGTTTGATAATTTCGCCGGAAATTTCTATGTGGGCGTGCAATGCGTTAATCGGGACAATCGGTTTATTTTTAACATGGCGGGTTGCAAAGCGATGAAGTTTTCCTTTTATCTTTTTTGGAATTTTTTGAAATCCTTTGCTTTAATTTCAATCGGCAGCGTTGTGGTTTTTGTTATAATAGATTTTGTCGGCAATATAAAAATGTGGCTTTTGAAGGGAATGGATCAGGTTGCGGAATATTATTTGAATTATTTGCCGTATATAATTTACCTTGTTTCTCCTGTTGCGATAATGTTAACGGCGATAGCCAGCGTTGGGGCTATGGCAAGGCACCTGGAAATTTCTGCGATGTATGGTGCGGGCAGAAGTCCGTTCAGGGTTCTTTTGCCGGTTCTTGTGAGCGGCGTGGTGATAACCGGGCTTCTTCTTGTTATAAGCGAAATTATTTTGCCGGATGCGAATTTTCGCCGTTTGGAGATTGCCGAGACCAGGATTGAGCAGAGAAAAAATCCGAGAATAAAGGAGAAGCATCAGTTTGTGTATATAGGTTCCGACCATTCGGACTGGTATTTCAAATATTACAACGGAGTGACGAAGAAAGGCGACAGAATGTCTTTGGTTTTGCAAAGAGACGGCAAGCCATCTGCGCGTTATGATGCGAAAAATATAGAGTGGCAGGATTCTACCTGGGTTTTATTTGACGGCTGGGCTAGATTTTTTGCGTTGGATGGAAGTTTAACCGCATATGAATTTCCAAAGCTGAATGTTGGCCTGCAAACCAGCGTTTTGCCGGAAGACATAATAAATGAGCGTCAAAGTCACGAGGAGATGGGCATAAGGCAGATCAGCCGCCGTATTGAAATTTTGAAGCGCAGCGGTGAAGACACAAAAAAGATGGAAACCCAGTTGCACTTCAAGTTTTCCGGTCCGGTGACGGCTTTGGTAACTTTGATTATGGCGCTTTCGCTTTCGCACAAATACAAGCGGGGTGGTTCTCTCAGCCACCAATTCGGCATAGGCATAATTTTGACATTCAGTTATTACATTGTGATAAGGGTAGGAGTGCAAATGGGCGAAAACGGCATTTTGGAGCCGTGGCTGGGGGCTTGGATTGGCCATATAATTTACGGTACGGTTGGTTTGGCGATGTTGCTACGTTCGTTTAGGTTGTAACCCTTGACACGGATGATTTTTTTTTCTATATTTAGGGACCTTGGCTCTGTAGCTCAGTTGGTAGAGCGTCGGACTGAAAATCCGTGCGTCAGCAGTTCAAATCTGCTCGGAGCCATTATTTAAAAACCTCTACTATTCCCGATTTAGAGCATTTGAAAGTGTAGCAAATATCTAATCCATCACATGTGATAATCTCAATGCAAGAACAGTCCTCATGAATATTTTCTTGATCCTCGTATGAGCTTTCAACAGGCGCAACTATGTCTTCTGCCGAAGATTCATGCGCCGCATTTATCTTATTGCATTTTTCTGCTATTGTTAAAGGCTTTTTCTCCGATTTGGTTGGCATTTTTTTTAGTGTTGTCTGACTTTCCTTCTTTGTGTCACTCGCAGCTTCCTTTTTAGTTTCCTTTTTTATGTCTTTCTTTATATCCTTCTTTATTTCCGCCTCTTGTGATTGTTTCTGCCCTGCGCATGCAGTCAAGACCAACACTGCTAGAATCAAAAGTTTTTTCATATTAATAATTTATAAAAATTCCGGTTAAAATCTGCTCGTAGCCACCAAATAACCCTTTAAATACATCCCTTCCGGGAAAGAACTCAAAACAGGGTGATCCTGCGCTTGCCTGAAACTCTCTAAAATCTGCACCGGACGCTTTGCATCAACTGCGGCATCTGCTACTATTTTTTGGAATAACTCCGGGCTTATGTGCCCGCTGCAACTGAACGTTGCCAACATTCCTCCCGGAACAAGCAGCTTGATCGCCAGCAGATTTATGTCTTTGTAGCCCTTTGCGGCTTTTTCCACCTGGCTCACAGACTCCGCAAATTTTGGCGGGTCTAAAATTATCAGGTCAAAAGATTCGCCCCTGTCTCTGCATTTGCGCAAATATGTGAAAACATCTGATTCTATGTACTCAATGGGCGTTGATAAATTGTTCAGCTCTGCGTTTTGCTTTGCGAGCTCCAGCGCAGGTGCGGAAACATCCACCTGTTTTACCGAGTTCGCTCCTCCGGCAGCAGCGAATAAACCAAAGCCGCCTGTATAGCAAAAGCAATTTAGCACATTTTTGCCTTTCGCAAGTTCACCGATTCTCTTTCTTGCGTTTTTTTGGTCAAGATAATAGCCGGTTTTATGGCCCTTATACAAATCCACCAGAATTTTCAAGCAGTTTTCTTCAATTACAATCGGCTCTTTTGGAACATCACCAGATAGAATTTGCACAAGCGGTTCCAAGCCCTCTTTTGTGCGAACATCGGAATCGGAGCGTTCTATGATTCCTTTGCAATGCGGGAACACTTCTTTCAGGCATTTCACCAGCGTTTGCCTGTGAATTTCCCATCCGGCAGATAACAGTTGAACGCTCAAGTATCCGGCGTAGTAATCCACTATGCAACCGGGCATGCAATCATTTTCTGCGTTTATTATGCGGTATGCTGTTTGCGAATCCGGGTTTGTTACCGCATTATACGGGGCAACTGCCAAGGCTGCACCTACAACACGGTGCATAAAAAAGTTTTTGTCGATTATGTCTGGCTCGTTGAAACTCCAAACTCTGGCTCTTATCTGTGAATTTGGCGAATATGCGGCCCAAGCAAGGAAATGGCCTTTGCTGTCTTTAATCTCTACGGTTTCGCCGAGCTTTGGGTTTCCTGTGACTTTGTCTATTGCGCCGCTGAATACCCAGGGGTGCAGGCGGAGCAGGGATTTTTCGCGATTGGGCAGGAGAGTTATCATTTTATGTCCATCTCATCTAAGATTTTTTTTATGGTTGCACGCAGTTGCGCAATGATTTTGAAAGTTTTTCGCAAAAGATCGGGTATCTGCTTTGCGTCTATAAATATCAGCATCACTACTAAAATCAACAGAATTTCCGAATAACCTATTCCGCTAGTCATTTTTTCTCCCGGCGAAAAAGGCTATGAATATGCTAAGCCCGTAGAGTATAAGCAATGGTATGGCGAGCATTATCTGGGAAAGAACATCCGGTGGGGTCAAGATGGCTGCCGCTATGAATATGAGCACAATTGCGTAGCGAAAATTACGTGACAAAAATTTGTGGTCAATTAAGCCGATTCTTGCTAATACAAAGGATATTACCGGCAGTTGAAATGCAAAGCCAAATGCCAGAGCCAGTTTTATCAAAAAACCGAGGTATTCGTCTATTTTGAAAAACGGGTCAATTGTGCCGGCAGCGAATTCGGTTAAGAATTTCAGGGCGAGGGGCAAGAGATAAAAGCTAAAAGCTATGCCGCTTAAAAAACAGACGGTGGAAGCGAGGGCTGTGGGTAGCACCAGTTTTTTTTCGTTTTTGTAAAGCGCAGGAGATATAAAGCTCCAAACCTGTTGGAACAGGATGGGTGAGGCGAGTGTTAAGCCGCATACTATGGCTATTTTTATGCTCAGCATCACTGTTTCTGCCGGAGCGGTGTAAATTATATGCACTTTAGATTCGCATA
>Ga0209755_10001639_pt1 | contig 33908 bp, 34 predicted proteins | sample TergutCo191P1_FD_187301 | JGI IMG/M metagenome (GOLD analysis project Ga0209755, IMG submission 187301) | Cornitermes sp. P1 segment gut microbial communities from Petit-Saut dam, French Guiana - Co191P1 (SPAdes) (version 2) | ecosystem: Host-associated > Arthropoda: Insects > Digestive system... | reverse complement strand
TTGCATTTTTTTGTACCTTGCGGCCGTAGGCCGTCCCCCCCCTTTGAGGCGTTGAGGCGGGTTTTGCGTAGCAAAACCCTCATATTTTCTTCCCCCAGGGGGGGAAGCCCGCCGGCGAGGGGGGGATATTATCGTTGGCCCCTCCAATACGCCACCCTACTATCCGCATATAACTAGGTTACTTGGCCCTGGGCGGGCCTACTATCCGCGGCTCCCCACGGTGCCTACACCCACGCACCGCTTTCAAATGTACCGCGGCCTCTTGGCTCTTGGTATTGCAGGGGGAATTGCCAAATCCGGAAAGGTCTTGTCAGTACCGGGAAAGCGGTGCCGATAGTTGGCCGTCTCCCCGTAGGGGTGGCGGCTTCTGGTCGAAACGCAGGGTTGTGGGTTTTGGGATGGCTGGGGAACCGGGCACCGCAGAACATCAGCCGGGGACTGCAACTGGAAACCGCGCCAGGGATTGGCCGTCTCCCAGGAGGAGTGGCGGCCTTCTGTCTAAATGCGAGGTTGTGGATTCTGGGAAAGCCGGGGAACCAGATACCGCAGAAAATCGGCCGGGAACTGAAACAAGAAACCAGTGCCGGGGATTGGCCGTCTCCCCGTAGGGGTGGCGGCTTCTGGTCGGAACGCGGGGTTGTGGGTTCCGGATAAGTCCAGGGAACAAAGCCAGAGAACTGGACACCGCAGAAAATCGGCCAGAGATTAAAACCGAAAACCTGTGCCGCTGATTGGCCGTCTTCCCGGAGGGATGGCGGCCTCCGGTCGAAACAGAGGGTTCTGGGTTCTGGGGAAAGCCACAGAGAAAAACCAGGGAATCGGATACAGTGGAACATTGACCGGGGACTGCAACCGGAAACCAGTGCCAGAGATTAGCCGTCTTCCCGGAAGGATAGCGGTCTCCGGCCGAAATGCGGGGTTGTGGATTCTGGGAAAGCTGGGAAAAAGGTCGGGGATCCGGAGAGCGCGGAACATCGGCTGGGGACTGCAACCGTAAACCGCGCTGGTGATTGGCCGCCTCCCTGTAGGGGTGGCGGCCTCCGGTCGAAACGCTGGGTTGTGGGTTCCGGAGAAGTCTGGGAAACAAAGCCATAGAACTGGACACCGCAGAACATCGGCCGGAGATTGAAACAGAAAACCTGTGCTGGTGAATGGCCGTCTCCCCGGAGGGGGGCGGCCTCCAGTCGAAACGCAGGGTTATGGGTTCTGGGGAAATCCAGAGAGAAAAGCCAGGAAACCGAACCCTGCGGAACATCGGCCGGGGACTACAAGCGGAAACCGCGCCTCTGATTGGCCGTCTTCCCGGAAGGATGGCGGCCACCGGATAAATCACGGGGTTGTGGATCCCAGAGAAGACCAAGGAACAAAGCCAAAGAACTGGAGAGCTCGAAACCTCACTGGGGACTGCAATCGAAAACTGCGCCGGTAAATGGCCGTTCTCCCGGAGGGATGTCGGCCATCGGCTAAAATACTAGGTTGTGGTATCCGTAGAAGACCGGGGAACAAACCCAGAGAACCAGACACTGCGGAACCAGTGCCGGATTAATAACCGAGGAGTGTGTGGCAAGCCTTGGAGGGGCAATCTGCCTACGCCGGTGGAATAATCCATCACGTTAGCCGTGGGGCAAAATACGCATAGCCATTTATGTCGTTTCTAGCTAGCGGTCATACTACGGCCATCTGCGGTGGAACGTAGGGCTTTTAGTTAGCCCGGAGTGGAGCCGCCAAACTACGCTTAGCTTGCAAATTTCAGAGGCCATAGCGGTCTGATACGATAAGCGCCCCGCGGTTCATGGAGTTGGTATTTGAACGTAACTAATAAGTAGGATGACTTTGGAACTGTTCGTGGCTAGTGCTGGGGAAATTGCTGATGGGGGAACCAGGGACAGGACTTTGTAAAAAATGCGGAAGTATGACATCAGGAATGACATCATATTTTTTGCATAACCCTGATAAGTTATGGGTAAACGTGATGAACCATGAGAAGAGCACTTGACGTAATTTCTTGTCTGGTATAGACTTATGAACAATAAAGCATACCACTGGGTAAGCAAGAGGAAACTGAATTCCTTATGACATAAGGAATTAGCTAATCATGCCTTGGGTTGAAGCTGGGCATTTGGTGGTCATTATAGCCGTTTTTCGGGCTTTGTCCACACACTCCCATTTCGCATCCAAAGGCATACCAAACACTATCTAGGCTCATTTTGGCTTAAAATTCCGAATATGTCAACCTATATCTGAAATAAACGCATAATTTGGCCTATTGGGGCTTGTCTAGGCATAGTAAGATGTGCCATTTCTTGTGCCAGTCTCATTGCCAGTTGCTAACCTACAGCATATGATATTTTGCTATTGGTGGTTAGTGTTGATCGTTGGCGGCCTTCTTGTGGATTTCCCGCGCAAGTTATTGCAGTGTAAAACATCCCGAAAATATCACGTTTGCGGAAACTCTGGACTTTCCCGGTTTTATCTCCGCAGCCTTTCCCGCCGGTCAGAACGCCGCAAAACTTCCCGCCCGCTTCACACTTCTGGAAACTCCGGGCTTTTCCCGGCTTCTGTTCCGCAACCTTTCCCCAAAGCCACAACCCCGCATTTCTGCCAAAGACCGCCACCCCTCCGGGGAGACGGTCAATTGCGGCAGTCCTTCCCCAGCTTTCCACGCCAGCCAATTCCGCGGTTCTGGTTTCCGGGCTTTTGTTCTGCGGCCTTTCTCCAAAACCCACAACCCCGCATTTTACCCCAAACCCGCAACCCCTCCGGGCAACCGCCCAACTGTCGCCGAGTTTTCCCTAAACCCCAGCCGGCCTTTCCCCAACGAACACCAACCCCGGCATTTGTAAATCGCAAACGCATCACTGGGTTTTTGAAATACGCACTGCAACAGGCAAGCGAAAAGCCCCCGCAACTTAGAAAGCCGGCGGTATTTGCAAGGCACCGGGGGAGCTGCGGGTTGTTGCCCGCCCAAGGCCAATTAACTTAGAACTCCGCGGGTAGTCGGCGGCGCAAAGGAGGCACACTCTTTCTTTGGCTTCAAGCAGTAACCAAAACAAGGCCGTCATTGTAAAAATTACTGTCAGGTCTGGCAGTACCGGCGAGGCGGCAGCGAAGCATAACGTGGCATTCTGTCTACTTGGGCTAAAGCCCAAGCCGGCGCGGTTCCCGCGCCTTAGACAGAATGGACGTTATGCATAGTTGCCGCCCAATGTGTGGCTTGTCGTATTTCATGGACTCCGTGGGGTTGGTTTGAGCATTTCCCACATTGTCTGTCCGTGAGGTTTTCGGTCGGCCTCCTTTGCGCCGCGGCCGGCTTGGAGTTGCCCCGCCCGGGCTTTTCTCAACTTACAAATCCGCGGGTGGTAGCCCCCGGCTCCGTGTCGCCTTATCCCCAACACCGGCCGAAATCCCCGCCACCCTGCGAGGGTGGCGGGGCAGTTGTCGGTAACGCTATACAACCTTTTCCCCTGCGCTTATCGTAATAACCTATCCCCCCAACCCAAAGCCGACAGCCAAAAGGCAGACGGCCAACCCGAGGGCTTTCCCCAAGCACCGGGCAGACTGCCTTACGGCAGACAGCCCTCCCGATGAACCCGATACCCCAACCCAAGGCCGACAGCCTAAAGGCAGACGGCCACCCCGAGGGCTTTCACCCAAGCACCGGGCAGATTGCCTACGGCAAACAGCCCTCTCCGTGAACCCAATACCCCAAACCCGAGGCCGACAGCCAAAAGGCAGACGGCCACCCCAAGCCCGCCCAAGGCAAAGCCCGAACCATCCAACGGATTGAGCAACCCGACAAATGCCGCTAATGCAGCATCCAACCCCCATTTTAAGAAACCCCCTATATATACATTAATTTATTTAGTTTTCTTTTTTTTAGAGTAAGCATCATAAAAGAAAAATATATAATATATAGAGAGCCAAAAACGTGCCTCAAATCAACACAAATACCATGTAGCTTTCCCCTTCCGCAAAACTGCAAAATCCTACAGCAACCGGCATCCGCAAAAACAAAAAATATTTTCGGGGGGAGCGCGCGCCCCGCTTTTTTGCGGCTTTTTTCCATCGTTTTAATCCTTCGGTGTAGTTTTCATTTTCATTCAACACTTTTCATCGGCCCGTGAAAAAAAAACACCTCCCCCGCGCCGCAAATCAACAGAAAAGACGGCGCGAATGGAGGCGTAATTTCCTACCCGTGTACTCACGAACCCAAAAACAAAGGGGGCATGGGGGAACCACCAAGGCGGGCAGCCGGAAAAAAACTAGCCCGGCCTCTCCCTCAGCGAAACGCCCTGCCAGTACCGCCCGTCGCTGCTCCGCTTCTGCTCCACCCCAAGCTCCTTCAGCCTCAACCCGAAAAGCCTCTCCGTGCATCCCCGCTCGTTGTTCTCGTCGCACCAGTCCTGATAGCACTTGAAAAGCTCGCGCGCCCTTATCGAATAGCCGGCCTTAAACTCGCACCGGTCCCGCATGAAGTCGCCGATCACGTCCATCTCCTCCCGGTACTCGTCGGTCGCCTTCATCACCATGCGCGGGGCTTTCAGACCCTCCGCGCTCCAACGCCGCGCCCCGTCAAGAAGCCAGTTCAGAATTCCCGGCCCCTCAAGCCTCAATTTCTGCTCAAGCTGCTTGTCCTGCCTCTCCTCCTCGATTCTTGTCAGAAAAGGTATCAGCTTTATGCGCCGCCAGATGCCGTGGTCGGTTCCCTTTATCACCGGCTTGTGGTTCGTCGCCATGAAAATCTTGAAGTTGGGCTGGAAGGTGAAAAACTCCCCGTACAAAAATCTGGCCGTTATCCGGTCGTTCCCGGTGATCTGCTTGATCAGCGGCTCGGAAAGCCGCTTCCCCTGCTCCGTCTCGGTGGTCGTTACGAAGCGCGCGCCGCGCAGCCTTGCAAGATCGTTCGTCATCTGGTCGCCGTTCGACTTCCTCATAAAAGTCGCGGTCGGCGTGGCCGAAGCGTAGTCCCCCAGCAGGTTCATCACGGTATTCAGGAACGTGCTTTTGCCGTTCGCCCCGGTGCCGAACAGTATGAACATCGTCTGTTCCGACGTGTCCCCGGTTATCGCCCAGCCCGCCGCCTTTTGCAGGAACATATACATTTCCTGATTCCAGCCCATTATCTCAAGCAGGAACTGCCGCCAAGCGGGGCAGTCGGCCTTCGGGTCAAAGTCCACGTTGGCGCAGTGGGTGACAAGGTCGGCGGGGTCGTGTTCGCGAATCGTTCCGGTACGCAAATCGATCGTGCCGTTGCGCACGTTCAAAAGCCAAGGGTTGGTGTCCAAGTCGTCCGTCTTCACGTTCAGGCCCGGTATCCAAGAGGCGACCTCTATCAGGGCTTTTCTTCTGCGCGCGCTTTCGCTCTGCATGGCGTGTTTCTCTATGTCCAGCCTGTCCCGGTAGTCGGCGGTCTTTAACAGTTCGGCGTAAATGCCGCGGATCATCCGCAAGCCGCGGTCGTGGATCAAATACCCATCGTCAAGGCTCCAGTGTGTGCCGTTCCACACAAGCCACTTTTTCCACACGGCGTTATAACGTATGTCTTTCCCATGTTCGGTCATAAGCCGCTCCGCGTTTGTCGTGTCGGTGAACTGCAACAGCCCTTTTTGCAACTGGTGCAACCGTAGATAAATCCCCTCGTCCCCTATTCTTTCAGGCATTAGAATACTCCTATTTCCCGTTTGCGTTAGCAAACAATTTTAATCGGAATTCCTGACCCGCAAGGTCAGGAAACGCCCCCCTTGCCCAATACATGGGCGTATGCTTTATATCTATAGCGCAGCAAATCAAATGCCATCTCCTTTTCAACCTTCGTAAACTCGCCCGCCCATTTCTGGAACGTCTCATAGCACAGGGTAAGCGAACCGGGCTTGTGCAGATATTCCCTGTTCAGAAAAAAAGCGCACGCCCGATACTCGTCATCCGGCATATCCTTTTTCAAAGCCCTGTACCAAGCGGTCAGGTGTTCCGCATACTCGATTTCACTTGTCGCGTATTTCGACAATATTTTTTCCTGATTTCTTATGTTGACAAAATACCTGTCCTCCGCAGTCAGCCGCATCATCAGCCCCCCTGCCGCCTTACGAAAACCCTAGACGTTTCCCCCACCGCGATGCGACCATCCCCCATCGTTACCACCGCCCAGAACGACCACCATCCGGAAACGTCAATATCGCCGGCGATGCAGTCATGGTGTATATTCCCCTTTGCGTTTTCGTCAACGACCGCCGCAAACTCCCCAGCCCTGCCGTTGGGCTTGCTGTATTTTATAACCGCCTTTTCAACATTCCCAAGGTCGCGGAAAGTCCGCAACGTTATTCTCAAGGCCGACTGCCCGACAAAGACATTTCCCATTTCCCAAGCCCCCAAGTTACTTTATTTTACTGTCAAGAATAATCTTGACAACGATTTTTGATTTCAATACGATTTCGCTTCTTAGTTTGAACAAACGCCCCAGCGGTGAATCATGCGGAAATATTTTTGAAATAACATTTACTATAGCGGACAGCTTGCGCCGTATGCTTATATGTGCCTGTATACGCTCTATTAGCTTTCGTATGTAAATCCAACCCAATATAACTTGACAATGTATTTTTGAACATTCGGCCAGCACCCGAAAGAACGCGGTTTTATTGACAACTGTTTCATTTGGTTTTATCGTTGCCATCAAAAGCCGCAATGCAAACACGGCACTGTATTTATTATTAATGCCATTAGCCGCATCTTCCACACGTTTAATATAATTGGCAATATTACCGCTTTGTGTTTCGACGCCGATTCTCTGAAATGTTTTTATATACAAATTTGCGGTTCTGGCATTACGACTTTCCACACCCGCAATCTCAAAAGCCCTGCGCCCGTAGTCAAGCGCGGGCTTCCGCTGGTCGCCAATCGTTACGCCTTGCGTTAAAGTCCTTCGGTAATTCCTTGGCACGGTATATGTGAAGTACATCGAAAGTTTAAAATCATAGTAAAATTCCGGCGCGAACATCGGGTAAACGTCCAGTATCTCGTTACCAATCCACCACCAATGATGCCAGTAGCATTTTTGTCCAAAGTCAAAGCGGGGGTAAAAAGTGTCGCAGAAAAGAGCCAGCCAAATATTGTTACCACCTGCCACCGGTTCGGTAACGTCAAAACCGGCACTGCGCCATCCCGCGGGGTTGTTGGCATTCACCTGAAAATTAATGCCGCCTTCGTTGACGGAAAGCCGGCGCGTGGGTATGCCGCCCTCATCGGCGTATAACACGGGTTTAAGCCGGCCCCATCCGACAGGCAAGCCGGCGTATACATAAGCCGTAGCCCTGCCGTTAAGCGTTTCAGGCAAGGTAAAGCGGTTGGTGGCCAGCGATTCCCAAAGCTCCAGCAAGACGTAATCGCCTTCGTTCCATTCGTCAAACCAGTATTGCTGACTTCCCACCGAGGTAGTACCAACGACAGGATCAACGACCACGGGGTAAGCGGCTTCACTCAAGAACCGTTCCGGCACGGTTATCTCCAGCCGGTCGCCTTGTATAACCAAATCCCCCCAACACCGCCGCCCCCTTGCGTCTACAATCTCCGGCCTATTGATGTGGCACAGTTTCCCGGTGCCTTCGCCTAGCAGGGTTTCCTTTTTGTATACGGCGTAAGACCCGGCAAGAAACGGGTCTTTTATATAATCTGGCTGTCGGAAAAAATCGTACCTTTCCGCTCCTTCCATGCGCAGGGTTATCTTGTTGCTTTCTGGTTCCCGAAGCAAAATGCAGTCGTATTCAAACGCGCCATCGGAAAGGATCGTAAACCTGTGCGACCGCTTGCGGCCTTTGTAGACAAGGCTCTTTTTGTCCCCCCGCACCGCGTACCGCTCGTCGTCCACAGGCGCGAACGTAAGCCCCGCATCGCCGGCCCAGCGGCTCAATCCCCATTTCGGCTTTTTGCTTCCAACGCGCACGGCAAGGGGAAAGTCGTTTGCGGACTGCACAAATACAATCGAGCCGTCCTTTCCCCGTCCGTTACCTCCTACTGCCCCAAAATCGTGATTTCCCATAGCACTTGCAGGGTATCGTCAGCCGTCATGTTCACCGCCGGCGCAATCTGCGCGTACGCCATGCAGTCAGCATCAGTGCCGGAGCCGTTCAAAAGACAAACCTCGTTTATGCCTACGGCGTTTAACGAACCAGCGCCAAATGTAGCCCTGTAGGTTACGGTGTTGTCCCCCGCGCTTCCCCATGCCGCTTTAAGCACCGGAAAGCCTCCGTCAAGCGGCCTCACATCGCCGGCAGGGGCGTTGCATCTTGTGTTTCCCTTCGCGCCGCTACCCGTCCAGCCGGTGCCGACCTGCATAAACCCGGTGTTTGCCGTTACCCTGTTTCTTGTCGGCGTTGCCAGCATGGAATCGGCGATCAGCGCGTCCCCCTCGCGGGTTACTATGTTGTGCCGCCGGTACACCATCAATCGGCCGGGCAAGCCCAAAAGCCTTCCCAGCAAGCCCGGCCGTTCCCGTTTCAGGCATCCGTTGCCGTCCATAACCCGCACCGTAACCATGCCCCTGATTCTTATTCCGTCCCTCATCTTCTGCTGCCTCTCCCCTTGATTTTCCTTTTCAAAAGGCGCACCACGGCGCGTGTCGCCATCCGCACGATTTCGGATTTTATGCCCTCCCTGTTTATGGAACCGGCTTGAAAAGTATTGGCAAGAATATTCCCAATACCGCCGCCGGTTCTTAGGTTCGAGCAGTTCGGGCAAACATCCCCGCCGCCGGTCAGTCCCGACAATGCCGCCATCCCGCTTTCCCCTTGGCCGGGGTTCCCGCCGTCCGCATCACCGGCGACGATACCCGATTCGTTGCCGGCATCCGCACCGCCAACATTAAAGTAACGGTGAAACTCCGCATCCAGCCCCCAAACCGCACCCGCATCCGCGAGCCTCTCCAACGCCGCGCGGTCAAGCCCCCGCACCACCACCTCATGCCCGTTCCTTGCGTACCAGTCCGAAACGTCGCTTGCCCGCCGCAGTCTGGCGGTCGGCTGTTGCGAGTTCAAGATAACACCATCGTCAACGAACCCGGCTATGTGCGTGGCCGTTCCCGCCGCCACAAGCCGGTCGCCGTGCTTCCTCCCGTTTTTCGTAAGGTAGAACACAGCCCGAATGTCCCCGGCCCTTGGGTTCGCCTTCGTAAAGACCCGCCTCAACAAATCGTCCGCGGTGGTGCGTACCAACAGCCCGGTCGCCGCATACAAGGCCATGCACACAGCCCCCGAGCAGTCCGAGGCCGCCGGGTTCTCGTTCCCCCATCCGTAGGGGCTTCCGTACTGCAAAAGCAGAAAGTATACAAAGCGGTCGGTCTCGCCCATCGCCTCGAACTGCCGCCGCTCCGTCTCCATCAGGTTTTCCCATCGTATGTGGCTCATCCTAGTTGCTCCCCTTGATGTAAAAGTTGACGGCGAAATTCACCGCCAACGCCAAAAAAGCTATAACCACGCTGATAATCGCCAGCTTCTCCTTTCCCCGCTCGCTCTCCTTCGTCTCCAGCTTTTCAACCCGGCCGACCACGTGCTCCTTGAACTCACGCATCTCGCCTTTCAGTTCCCGCATCTCCGCCAGCGTCTCCACCAGCAAAAGCCGCTCCTCGTTCGTCATGGTCTCCTCCCACTAAATGTTTTCTTCGCAAATATCTTCGGCGACGCGGAATGTCGAGACAAACGCCGCATCGCGTCCAAACCTGAATGAAAAAGCCTCCACCGTTCCGGTCGCCTTCACGCCCTTTACCGCAATGCCCACCTTCGCGCCCACGCGGGCATTAAAAAGCCCCTGATGCGTCCTAACCGTAAACTCCCGCCTTTGCCGGGCGCGTTCGGCAAGCTCCCGCGCGACCCAGTCAACGTAATGCGGCCGGCCGCCCACGTCGTGATCCGCAAAGTAAGCCCCGGTAACGTTCAAGACCTTCGCCCCGTTCCTTGCAACGCTCTGGGCATCCCGCATGAAGCAAGACCGGTTAAGGTCAAGCACGATAGGCCGCCCGTGTATCGAGGCGTTGTAAAGATACCCGCCGCCACCGCTGTCAATCGTCAGAAAAGCCTTGTCGATACCGCTTTCAACGTCATAGTGCGTATACGAGAATGACCCGCCCGAATACTCAAGCCGCCTCCGGGCATCTTCCCGGTTGTCAATATCGTCCGCATAAATCACGGGACGCTTTGCCCCGCTTTCCCCATCGATTACCGAGTACATGGCCGCATACCGTCCCCGCTCTATCTCCCGCAAGTGCGAAGCCCCGAAAGGGTAGCGCGGCCGCAAATCATCGTCATACGTCACCGGCGGGTTGTCGTACCGCCAAATCTCCCGCCGCGAGAGCGACACGGGCATATTCACTTTAAGCCGCACCGTGTTCCGGTACAAATCAGCCCGGTCGCTTTTCCCGAAATAAAAAACCTCGCCGCCCTCGAACAAATGCGAGACACCGTCAGATGCGACATTTTCGACCTGATACGGCGAATTCAGAAACTGCAACCTACCGTCCGGCCCGCACTCCAGATGACAGCGGCAGGCGGTCGCAAGCCCCGAAAGCTCCCGCCACACGTTTTCCCTAAGCCGCACAAAGGGGTAGGCGATGGGAACCGTGGAGCAGTCTATCCCGTCAAACCCCACCCCCGCCCGAGCCGCAATCCCGTGCACGAGCGACTTCCCCGGCCTTTCCCGGTCGCAAGCCACCGAGTCCGTGAACACCGCCGGCGCCGCCCAGTCCCTTGCCCCGTCCGCAACGCGCAGCCTTGCGGAAAAATCCCGCAGGGCGATGCGAACGCGCCGCCTTCGCCCCGGCCCCCGCTCCGCCCGTATTCCCCTGTCGTCAATCAAAAAACCAAACCGCCTGAAGAACGGCAAGCCCTCGCCGGCCGAAAACGAGACGACAACCAACGACCCCGGCCCCGCATCTTCGTATTCGTAAATGCCGATTGAGTTGTCAAGGACAATCTCGCCCCTTGCCGAAACGCCGCCCGCCGCCTCTTTCATCCCGACAAAATACGCCGAGACAATATCCCGCTCGAACACCGCCTCAAAACGCCCGCCAAGCTCAAACTCGATTTTCAGGCGCGCGGCGTTGCCGGCGTCATTCATTGCTTTCCGCAAATCGGGGTCAACGTCATAAAACCTCATCGGCCTAACTCCTTGGGCAAATCCCGCTACAAAACATTCTCGCAACCGCCGAAAACCTCAGCCGCCACAGTTCCAGAAACGTAATACCTTACCGGCCCAATAACGGCATCGGCGGCGTTGACGTTCGTCTCGTCCGCAACGCGCACAAGTTTCTCAAACCTAATCCTGAACGTGCCGAAATACCGCTTGTCGTACCTGTCCCGCACCAGCTTGGCGGTAACGGAAAGCTCGTCAATCAACTGCGGTATGTCCGCACCCTTGTTCAAAGCCCTTTTAACCCAAACTTGCGTCCTCACGCTTCCCTTTCTCTTGCACGAGACAATCAGGCCGTAAATCCCCGCGGCTTCCTTTCCGTTAACGCTATAAACAACATTGTCGCCGCCAAACCTTTCGCCGTCCTTCCTTGCGGTTCTGTCCGCATAAGGGTAAGGCCGCGGCGCGAATTCCCCGCAAACGTCCAGCCGCAACTTTACCGCCTCCCCCCGCGAGATCCGCAACTCGAACCCCTCCACCCCGCAGCTTTCGTACAGCGTCCTTTCGCCGCCGCCCCTGTCCTGCACGATGTCGAACCGGTCAGCGTCCTCCATCGGCGCAAGGCAAAGAAAATGCCTGTAGAAATCCCCCGAAACCGAAAGCTGCACGCTCTTTTCCACCGACCCCAAGGCAAGCCCAAGCAAAAGCGGGGCGGCGCCGATTGTCAAAGGCGTAATCACGCACCCGGCAGTGCCCGTAACAAAACCCGAAACCTTGCGCCCGCCGTCCCCCTCAATCGAGGCTTCCCGCTCCAGAAGCGAGACCGCCCCCCGCACGGTCTCGTCCGAGTACGGAATATCCGTCTCGAAATGCTCGGTTCTAATCACAATCGTACAATCGCATCCGTTAACCATCATTTTTCAATCCTTCCACGGTAACGCGCAACCTTGCCGCCACAATCCAATGGTCACCGCAGTACCGCCGCTTTGGTCTCACATATTCCATTTTCGTGATAACAGCCCTGTCAACAATCCCGCCCAGACTGTTATCAACCCCAACAGCCCGCTCTATAGCCGCGCCGTAGTAATACGCCAATGTCTCCCCGTCCCATTCCCGCAAATCGTCAACGGGAATCTGTATCTCCACCGAATAGGCGTTTACCCGAACAATGCGCTCCTTTTCCGTCCGTTCGCTCGCCGCAAGCGATACAAGCGGAACCACCGCCTCCCGCCCGCCGCTATCTCCCAGTTCAAGGGACGGAACATGAAAACCAAGCCCGTCCAGCAACCCGTTCACGTCGTCAACAAGCAAAGCCCTAACCGCGCCGCGAATTTTTACCTCCATCGAAACCGGCCCCACGCCGCTCATATAGTCCTCCTCACGTAAGGCTCAAGCAAAGCCCGCACGTTCTCCGGCATGGACATCTCGAAATGCTCCCCGTCCCTCCAGTTGCCCGCCACGCTCCCGGTCATGCCCACCCGCCGCCCGCGGTAGCGGTTCAGGTTCCAAGAGGCAAGCTCAAGACACGCCGCGGAAAGGTCGGCGGGAACGGTCGCCAAGGTGTAACCCGCCCTGTAGTCAACCCGCGCGGCCACAATACCCCGAAAATTCCTAACGAAAGGGGACAGCGAAATACCAAAGGGAACGTCATTCTCGATACCGCAATCCGGAACAGCGTCAAAATATCCCGGCTCAATCCGCGACTCCCCGCCGTTCCCGATTAAACGAACGCCGCCAACGCTAGAGACGGGGTACTCGCCAAGCGGCAGAAACAGGTCGCCGTTAAACGCCAGCCGCTCGTCGTATCTTTTGCGAAGAAAACGCCGCTTGCAGAAACCCTCGATGCTTAGGGTGGAGGTTACAAGGCAAAACCGGGTAATCCGCTCGTCCCGGGCGTCAACGCCCATCAGGGACATAAAGTCGTCAAGGGAAATCAAGGTATGTATCGCGCCGTCCCGCCGTGTCATGCCTCAAGGTTACGGCAAGCGCAAGCGGCGATATATAGGAGTTATGAGCAATTTTTGTTTATTCGGGAGCGGGTCAGACCGTCAAAGCCTTTTCCTGTTTTTTCATGTAGCTCTTTTCCGCGACCGAAAGATTGGCGCGGCGTTGTTTAAGAAGATTTTTTTCTATCGTGTCGATTCGTGTCGATCCCCGGCGAGCGCAAGACGTTGCGAATCCTCGTCTTGTGCGCGCGACAGGCGATGTGGAAAGCGTCCTTTATTCGGGGAGCGGGCGCAATGCACTCGATTTATATGATGCACCATCTGACAGCGTATAATAATAATCTTGGAAACGACGGGGACGCAATACAGGATCAGCAACGCGACATGGCTTTTCCTGTTCCGCGATGGATTTCGTTATGCCGATTAATATTTGTGTCATTTACCCGCTTAAAGCTCTCATGCCTCCCAAGGCCACGGCGTTTTGCCAACATACGTTCCATTACGGAGTGCTTCCCATGCGTCCCCTTTTTCATGTCTTGATTGTACATCAACGGCCTTGTCCTTGTCGATTTTCAGACGGTGGTAACGCATGATTCGGTCCAAACCCGTTTGGATTAAACTCCAAGCCAAATGGATTCAAAGTATTGTTTGTAAATCGGTCTGATGTAACAAAATCGCCAAAGTGACTGAACACATTATGAAGCCAATCGTAACCCAAATCAAAATCATCATCAGTGAGGCGAATCTCTTCCCCATTAACAATATAAGGTCCAACAGTAAATATGTTATGGATGGCAATTCTGTGGAATTCTTTTGCCTGATCAACGGTCATACCGGGAATACAAGGTATAAAACCATCTGGTGACATCATACCCGGGCTACCTCGTTCAATGAATTCTTCGTGAATTATCATACCTGAACCGATTGTTCCGGGGCGTGCAAAAGAGTTGCCGTCTTGTTGTAGAAAGTTAAACCCAGGAACAAGTGAATGTCCTGCCAAATTTTGCAAATGAACCGCATTTTGCGCAGGAACTTGGAGTGCTGTCGGGTGCTGAACTACACCATTAGGAAAACCCGCAACGTTAGACGGGACTAACATGTTTGTCAAAATAAATGGCCACTTTTGTACATCTTGCCAACCGGGGAATTCTGCATTTCTTACTTGTATTTCGGCGGCACGGATTGCGGCTGTGATCATCGCCTCTTTCCATTGACCCCAGTTTTGATAGCCACTTGGCAATCTATCACCGAATACAATACCTGCGCCGAATCTTTCTTTGAATGACGCGATGTTAGGGTTAAATTGCGTCGACCCAGACAAGTCAGAGTCAAGTTGGAACTGGTTGTTTACTTCTGACAATGAGCGTACTTGGATACTGTGGTTTCCTACTCCCAGTGGTGGTGTTAGGTTCGAGAGGTTGAAACTTGTTGCGTTTGCTGTGGTTGTGTGTCTTCTGATTCCACCTACGTAGATTGCAAAACCGTGGTTTCCTGCTACGCTACCCCATGATACTGTTGTTCCGCTGATTGTTACTGATGCAGGCGCTGGGAGGGTGACTGTTGGTGGGTTTACTGTGAAGTTTGCTGAATCAGACAAGTCAGAGTCAAGTTGGAACTGGTTGTTTACTTCTGACAATGAGCGTACTTGGATACTGTGGTTTCCTACCCCCAGTGGTGGCGTTAGGTTCGAGAGGTTGAAACTTGTTGCGTTTGCTGCGGTTGTGTGTCTTCTGATTCCACCTACGTAGATCGCAAAACCGTGGTTTCCTGCTACGCTACCCCATGATACTGTTGTTCCGCTGATTGTTACTGATGCAGGCGCTGGGAGGGTGACTGTTGGCGGGTTTACTGTGAAGTTTGCTGACCCAGACAACTCGGAGTCAAGTTGGAACTGGTTGTTTACTTCTGACAATGAGCGTACTTGGATACTGTGGTTTCCTACTCCCAGTGGTGGGGTTAGGTTCGAGAGGTTGAAACTTGTTGCGTTTGCTGCGGTTGCGTGTCTTCTGATTCCGCCTACGTAGATCGCAAAACCGTGGTTTCCTGCTACGCTACCCCATGATACTGTTGTTCCGCTGATTGTTACTGATGCAGGCGCTGGGAGGGTGACTGTCGGTGGGTTTACTGTGAAGTTTGCTGTATCAGACAAGTCAGAGTCAAGTTGGAACTGGTTGTTTACTTCTGACAATGAGCGTACTTGGATACTGTGGTTTCCTACTCCCAGTGGTGGCGTTAGGTTCGAGAGGTTGAAACTTGTTGCGTTTGCTGCGGTTGTGTGTCTTCTGATTCCGCCTACGTAGATCGCAAAACCGTGGTTTCCTGCTACGCTACCCCATGATACTGTTGTTCCGCTGATTGTTACTGATGCAGGCGCTGGGAGGGTGACGATTTGAGGTGCGACTTCGAATGATATATCCGCTGTGTTCGAGTTCATTTGGTTTGCGACTGTTGGGTCTGCGAGGGCTCGGACTTGCAGATTGTGGCTTCCTACTGGTAGTGGTGGGTTGATTGTTGACAGGTCTAGGCTTGTTCCGCTGTGGACTACTATTGGGGCGCGGTCACCCGGGAGGTATACTCGGAATCCGATTGCGTTTGGTACGTCGTCCCATGAGAGGGTTGTTCCTGTGATTGTTAGGTTCGATGGGGTTTGTAATGGGATTCTGATTGGGGTTGCTTGGGTTATTGACACTGTTGTTTCTTCTGAAAGGTCAGAGTCTACAAAGTTGCTGTCTTGCTCTGCTAGGGCTCTTACTTGGATGTTGTGTGTTCCTATTCCTAGCGATAGGTCTGCTATGTTGATGCTTGTTTCGTTACCTACTGTTTCTCGTGCGATTCCGTTTACGTAGATTCTGAACCCTACCGCGTTTGATACTGCACCCCATGACAAGGCCGTCCCAGTTAATTGAACGTTTGTCGGCGCTGGGAGGGTGACAATTTGAGGTGCGACTTCGAATGATATGTCTGCTGTGTTCGAGTTCATTTGGTTTGCTATTGTTGGGTCTGCGAGGGCTCGGACTTGCAGGTTGTGGCTTCCTACTGGTAGTGGTGGGTTGATTGTTGACAGGTCTAGGCTTGTTCCGCTGTGGACTACTATTGGGGCGCGGTCACCCGGGAGGTATACTCGGAATCCGATTGCGTTTGGTACGTCGTCCCATGAGAGGGTTGTTCCTGTGATTGTTAGGTTCGATGGGGTTTGTAATGGGATTCTGATTGGGGTTGCTTGGGTTATTGACACTGTTGTTTCTTCTGAAAGGTCAGAGTCTACAAAGTTGCTGTCTTGCTCTGCTAGGGCTCTTACTTGGATGTTGTGTGTTCCTATTCCTAGCGATAGGTCTGCTATGTTGATGCTTGTTTCGTTACCTACTGTTTCTCGTGCGATTCCGTTTACGTAGATTCTGAACCCTACCGCGTTTGATACTGCACCCCATGACAAGGCCGTCCCAGTTAATTGAACGTTTGTCGGGGCGGCAAGCGGAGTTGGTTCAATATGTGGTTCTTGGATTTCGATATCTATGATGGCCGCACCAGAGTTCATCAATCTGCCATTTTCAGGGTCTGCCAATGCCCTGACCGAGAGTTGATGTTTCCCGGGCTCAAGACCCAATGTTTTCAAGTCAATTGATGTGGCGTTGTTTACCACAACAGGTGGTCGCCCGTTCGGCAAGTATATACGGAAGCCTATTGCGTCTTCTACTGCGTCCCATGACAAGATGTTACCCGCCACAGTCAAATTCGGTGTAAAAAGCGGTACACGCATTCCTGTTTGTTGAGTCACAGAAATGCTTGTTTCATCTGAGAGGTTTGAATCTAAAAATTCACTGCCATGTTCGGCAAGTGCACGCACTTGGATATTGTGGCTACCTGTTGTTAGGCGCAAGTCGGCGATGTTTATACTTGTTTCGTTACCCAAAATAAGTCCTGCTACACCGTTTACGTAAAGGCGGAAACCCGCTGCATTTGGTACGTTGCTCCATGAAAGGACTGTACCATTTAATGCAACGTTCGCAGGTGCGGCAAGTTCCGTCGGAGGTGGCGGCGGAGTTGGGATGTAATTTGTGATACAGTTATCGTTGACACAATTTCCATCGACTTTTATCCCACCGCAATCGTTACAGTATTCGTTCGGTACAACAACCGGTGGTGGTTGGGTTGGCTGCCTGCAAGAGGCTACGCCAAGACCAAGACCTGCTACAGCGAGCGTGGTGAGCAGAACTTTCTTGGGAGTGTTCATTTTTCCTTACCTTCCTTGCAGACGCCGAAAGCCGACGCCTGTCGAGATCCGCCTCGCCCGAGTAAAACCGTATCACGTTTTGAATCAAGCATCAAGCCCTTTCCGAAAAAAACGCAAAACTTGGTGTTTGTTTCTTTTGCTGGGTTGTGTGATTTCATTCATAATTCAAAGGCACGGAAATGACGGGGGAATCACCGTCTCTCTATGTTTATCCTGTAGCCCAACGAATATATCACGCTGGCGAACGTCCTAAAGTTTATCTTTTCGGCATCGCGACTGTTGCCACTGCAATCATAACGATATATAATTATGGCATAGGGTTTGCTTCAGCAGGGGGCGTTATGGATATGCGGGGGAGCATCAAGTTCAATAAATCCGCCTTCAAACATAACGCGACGGCGCATGACATTTTCGCGGCTTTTGAAACCTTCATTTTCGAGGATCCTGTCGAAGGGGAGGAAAACAAATACCTGCTTATCGGATTCGATACCAAGGCCAATCCGATTGAAGTCATGTATAACCGAATCGACGAGGATCGGATTAACGTATTCCATGCGATGCCGTTGCGGTCGGCGTATGCGGCGCTGCTTGATCGATAGGGGGTTTTATGCCTGAAATGACCGAGGAAGAAGCGGACGCGCTGGACGAACTGTGGACAAAAACCACCCCCGAAATAAAAGTCGGCGGCGGCGGTGGTTTCTTTTCCGAGCACAGGGCGCGGATGGTGATACTGGATGAGCAGACGGCTCGCATATTAAACGCGAAGGCGATGGCGGTTCGACAAACGCCATCCGAACTGCTGGTGTCGATGATTCGCGGGGAACTAAACCCGGCGCGTCGGGCAGGCGCGCCGGGGCTCGCCTAGCGCGTCGGGCGGGAAGCCGCCAATACCGTCAAACAGACTCCCCAACGTCATTTTTTAAGCCTTGGTTTTAAGTATGACGATGTTCCCTTTCGGCCTTGTTACAAGAAACCCGTCCCGCTTGCGGAACCTCAAGAAAAGTTCCCCATACTCCATGCTTTCCGTTGTCTGGTCGAACCGCTTTATTTCCACGCCCTTCCGGTCGCCGTGCTGTATGCGCCTTGGGTTCATGAACACGGCGAAAGGCTGGTCTGCCTTTATGTCCGCAATCTGCGGCAAAATCGAAACCTCGTGATAGGGGTAAAGGTCGAGTTTGCCGGGCATCGTATCGGTCGGCCTTCTCCAGATAGGCCGGCCGGTTGTGTCCTCTATGTTGGCTATGTGGTTAAGCACCGTTTCATTAAGAAACCAACAGCAATCTTTGCGTTCCTCTGCGGGTACCTTGTAGACTGCATCGCGAAAATCCTTCCAAGTCAAATCGTTAATCGTTGCCCCAGTTATCGGTATTTCAATCGCGCCCTCCGCGTTCATTGCTCCTGTAAAGGGATCATCGTCTGCAAGCAAACACTGACGGTCAAATTCCTGTCCGTAAACCTCGACAAACTCATCCACGAACATAGCCCCAAGGTCTACGAATACGTCATCTTCGAACTCGTCAAACCAAGGTATATAGCCGGCCAGCGTGTAGGCTTTAAGCTCCACCCTTTCCGCGCCTTTTGGTTTACTGCCCTTTATCTGTTGCCCGTAGGCGGTCAGCCAGTGCAGTTCGACCCCGCCGCGTTCCCTTGTCGGCAGGAATATGCTTGGCCCCATCATGGGGCGGTGTCTTACCAGCGGCATCATCACGGACTTTTTCGCTGCGTCCTGCATCAACTCGGTTTCATAAATCGGGTTTATCAGGTATTGGTCATTGGTCGCCATGTTCCCCATCGGCGTTCCCAATGGTGCTTTTACCTTCCAACCCTTATCCTCCCAGCTTACGTCCCGCGGGTTTGTCCAATTGTCCGCTTTCAGGTTGGGCGAGAAAGCCAGTTCCGCAAGCGTCTTGTGGTTCCCCGCCCATGCCGCCGCTATTCCTTTCCCAAGGTTAAAAAGCATCTCCCGCCGGGTTAGTTCCTTGGGGTGCTTGGCTTGTGTTTTTAGCTCGTCCCGCAAACCTTTTACAGTCCCCTCCAAAGCCGCGATTAGCGTTGACTGGTTCCCGGTTACGGTCTCTAGGGCTTTCGCCATCTCCTCAAGAAGTATTTCCTTGTCCCGGAAATACTCGGCAGCCTTGGCCGGGTCTGTAAAGCCGCACTCCTCAATCTTCTTCATGTCGGCAAGTTTCTTCTTGATCGCCTTCATAAGCTCGTCCATCTTTTACGCTCCTGTATTGTTGTTGATGATATTTCCCCAAAACGCGGGAAACCCCAAATCCTTGAAAGTGTCTTGTTTTTCGCCCGCCGCTATTTTCGCCAGCGCGTAAGGGTTGGCCGGCACGTTGCAAATCGAAAATTCAAGCAGTTCTTGCTTTCTGAAAATGAGGGCGGTTTCGTCCCCGTCCCTTGCCGGTGGTATCTCTATCTCGATAACCCGAAATCCCACCGACCCCGCGCGTATTACCCCCGCTTTCACTCTTTCGCCAATCGACCAGCCGAAGGGGTCAAAGTCCTTTTCGTTGAATTTCACAATCCCATGCAGTCCCTGCCCATCGACTGCCAATCCGTCAATCTTCCCAATCGCCGGTATGTCGTACCGGTGCGCCCATTCCACCACCGGGTTTTGCATATAGCTTTCATAGTCCCAGCCCATCGGGTCTATGCGCTCGCCGTGCCGGTCAAGGTCGTATGTCGAAAGCGTCCACGCAAAGCCTTTTCCCGTTTCGCCGGCATCCGTCAGGGCGAAAGGCGCGGCGGCGATTAGTTCCACGTCCCCCGCCACTTTCCGCACACCCTCAAACCCTTTTCTCACTCCCAGAAAACGCAACAGGCCGTTTCGCGCCACCGTTACCGTCTCGCCGTTTTTCGTCCTCAAAATCATGTGAATATCTCCTTGAAAGGTTGCGGGTTTACCGTGAAACCCCTTGGGTAAAAATCAAGCTCGTCCTTGTTCACGAAATCATTTTGCAGGGCGCACAGCATCAGTTCCGCCGGGTTGCGGACGCTCAAGTTCGTGTAAAGGCTGGTGCGATGGTTGATTATCGTCTTTCGCGAAATGCCCATCGTTTCGGCCATCTCCAGTTCCATATACCCGCTGCATATCAGCCCCAGAACCTCAATCTCCCTGTCCGAAATCTCGTTCGCCGCCTTCGGAAACTCCCGCCGCATTTCAAGCCGATCCATCACTCCCTTCGCGATATAAATCCCGCCATCGCGCACTATGCAAAGCCCTTTTACAAACTCGTCCATGCCGTCCATCATGTTCACGTAGCTTTGAACGCCGTTGGCGATAAAGCGCATCCCCAAATCGTCCGGAAACTCGTGGACGTTCACCGCTACCACGTTCATGCGGGGCAGTCTCTTCAGCATCCGCAGCATCATGTATGGCGTGGCGCGCTGGTAAAACCCGCATCCGAAAATCAGGTTTTCCGGCTTGTAGTCCTTAATCAGCGCGTCAAGCGAGTCTCTCTCCTTGCAGGTAAAAAGGACGTTGCGATAACCCAGCTTTTCCAGAAATACTTTCCAGTGCGGAAAAAGGTTTTCGGCTCTGCTCATTACCAAGGTTCTATTGTTCACTCGCGCCCTCCGCATTGTTGTTTTTTTCGCCCACGGTCTCAAGATTTCTCGGCCTGTGCCAAACGTCCCCCCACGGCTTGGGCTTCAATCCCCTTTCCAGTAAAACGTCGTTAATCGTCTTAATCCCGGCGTTAATCTCCGCGATGTCCCTTTTGCTCTGCGCATCCTCGCTCTCCTGCAATTCCGGCACGTCGGACAGGTCGAAAACGCATCTTTCCTCCAGCCCCAGCCGCATGAAAAACCGGCTTTCAAGTATCCGCTCGAACTGCCGCAGTATCGGTATCAGCGTGTATTTCCAAAACGCGGAGTGCTGTTCCGCGGTGTCCTTGCCCGAAAGCGCGGTGCTTCTGTCGCTTATGTTCGCCACCCTTGGCGGTATGCCGTATTTCGCTAGTATCGTGTACAGGTTCCAACGTTTCAGTTCAAAGAGTTTTACCACTTCTGGCGTAAAGGACAGCGGCTCAAAACTCGTCCCCTTGCCAAGCACCGCAATCTTGCGCCCCGCCCTTACAGCCCCATACTTGCTTTCCCATCGTCTTTCCAGCAGTTCGGCTTCCTCCGGCCTCAAGGTCTGTTCCGTTTTCAAAACCCCTTGCGGAATGGCGTTGTTTTTCAGCAGTTGCGAGTTGGCGCGGTTGGCGTAAAAATCCTGCTCAAGCTCCAGCCCCAGCGACACAAGCGGGTTCACGCCCCGCACCGGGTTCCAAGGGTTCCAGTCGCGAAAGTGGATCAGCTCGTCATGCAAGATGGGCAGTAATTCGGTGCCGGCCTGCAAGAACCACCGGCGCGGCCTGTTCCTGTACCCAAGGTCGATTTCGCCGGTGAATTCCCCCTCATGCCGCATCCGTCTGGGGTCAAGCACATATATCTCCTTCGGTATCCCTCCGGCGTAGTCCGGCCCGTACCACCAAAACGCTTCACCCTCCAAAAACCACCATGCCGCGGTCTCCTTCCAAAGGTCATACAGGCTTAACGCCTCGTTGGGTCTGTGAAATAGGCTATAAACCGGCCCGCCTGTAATCTCCGCACCGTTTTTCCTAATCGCAAAGTCGGCGCGGGCGATGTTCCTAATCAAAATATTCACGGCTATGTTTACCCATGCATGATACAGGTAAGAGCTTTGGGCAAAAGGCAGGTCGTTGAACGAGCCAAAACCGTCATCGAGATTCGGCCTCTCCGGTTCCCCGTTTTCCTTGGGCATCCCTTCGCTTTTCTTTTTCCCGGCCGCAAATATTTTGAAAATACTCATAACATCACAATCCCATGCTGAATGTCCGAGAAGACCGCATAGCGCAAAGCGTCCAAGTAGTGGTCGTTTATCTTTATGATTTCGCCCGCCTCGTTGCGGCAGTAGTCCCAAATCTCCGAAAGCACGCCGTTGCAGGTTTCGCAAACGAAAAACTGTCCCCGCTCTATCTTCGCGTGTATATAGTCAATCCCGCTTTCCACGGAATTATTGGCCTTTACGCCGCCCTTCACCTCCTGTATACGCTCGCCCCCCGCGGGGTCGCAATATACCGGCATCCCCATCGCATCCGGACAGTCAAGCAACCCCCGCGCCTGTACTTCGTCATTGAACGAGCTTGTCGTCATGTTGTACGCGCCGTAATCGCCAAGCACGTAAACGGTATCGCCAACCCAGCCAATTTTCACAAAGGTTATGTTAAGCCCGAAATCCTGCCCGCCGGCGTATCGGTCGAACCTTTCCGGCAAATCGGCCTTTTTGACAATCATGCCCTCATCGAATTTCTCGTATACCACCCCTTCGGCCTTAACCCATAGCCCATCGCGGAACCGCGCTTTTTGCTTTTCGGGCAGCACGTCCAAAATGTCGCTGATATAATCGTCCGGAAGGTTGGCCTTGTTGTCCTCTGGGTTTAACAACATCGAGTTATAAAGACTCGCCTTCTCCAGCGGTTCCCCGGTGTTGAAAGCCCTTTTAAGCACGAATATTTTGTATGCCCAGTGCAGGGGCGAGCCGGGGTTGCAGTCGTAGAAAAACATATTGCGGCATCCGTCAACCTTCATGGCGAGCCGCGAGTATGCCGTTGTTACCGTCACATAGCTAAGTTGCGAAACCTCGTTGAAATAAATAGTGTTGTACTCATGCCCAAGAATTTTGTCGGCCTGTTCCCGGTCGCCAAGGCCGCCAATCCAAATTTCCGAGCCGTTGTAAAGCGTTATGACGCTTTCATGCACCAAGTAGTTATAGCCGGCTTTGCCTATCGTGTTATCAAGCCAAGGGAAAAGGGTTTCACGTAGTACGGACGAACGCGCATCTTTTGCGCGGTAGCGGCAAATCAAATGCCGGCTTCCGGGAAACCGCAGGGCTCGGAATATAATCGCCATCACAAGAACCGTTGTCTTGCCGGAACGCGAGCCGCCAAAAAGCAAAACGTGTTTTGCCCCGCTTTTCAGCAAGGCAAGGGCTTTTTTCTGTACGTTTGTCGGCCTAAACATTACAGTCGTTCCCATTCCGTGCCCCTACAGTCCCTGAAAGTCCGGGGTGAAAATAAGTTCCCCCTGCTTCTGGCCGCCGCCGTTTGGCGTTACAAGCCCAGCCGCATCACGTTCCGCTTTAATTGCGGCCTCCACCCAGTCCGTAACGTTGCCCTGCGTCAAATCCGCGGGATCCATCAGGTCAAGTTTCCGGCTTACAACGTCAAGCATTTTCCCGGTAACTTGCCGGTGCCGCTCGCCTTGCGCCTCTATCGTTTTCCGCATCTCGGCAAGCCGCAGTTTCTCCGTGTACCGGTCGAAGTCGCCCGCCCTTTCCCTCCAGCGGTAATCAACCGCCCATTTTCGCCATACCCTGTAACGCTTCGCCCGCATGGTCTCATCGTTCTCTATGCTGTCAACGGCTTTCCTGACGTTCCTTTCCGGCCCAAAATCCCGGTACGCGCGAAAGGCGGCGAACGCCCCGGCTGTTTCGCCTTTCAGCTTCTCCCAGCTTTCGTAAGGCAACAGCCCGCCGGTCGCGTCGTCGTTCAGTGCCTCATCGATTACCCTGTCGATTGCCGTCATATCCCCGAAGCCCCCGCATCGTCTTGTTTGCTTTCGTCCGCAAAAAGTTCCGCGCCTTGGTTTTCCGTTCTGGTCTTTGGCTTGGCGGCACCGCCGCTTTTAATCCACTTCTCGATTTCGTCCGGGCGAAACCTCACGTTTTTTCTTATCCGGTAATGCGGTATTTCGTTTTTCTGTACCCACAGCCTTATTGTCTGCGGCCTTAGTTTCAGTCGTTCCGCAAGCTCCCGCATCGTCAAATACTCGTCCACTTTTCGCCCCCGGCCTTTTCGTGTTCGCGCCGCGTTCCTTCTTCCCGGCAGTTCAAAAATAGCCCCGTCTTCATCCGTTGGAAATAGTAAATCCGTGCAATTTCATTCATGTTCCACGCCCTCATGTTCGTTCAAAATCACGCCGCCCCTGTTTCGTTCGTTTCTCGAATACGTTACTTCCACGATTCGCCCGTCATGCAGTGTCAAGGTAACCGCGACGGTTCCGTATCTAATGCCGTCAATGTTTTTGCGCAACTTCGCGGCCACCGCTTGGGCTTCCGCTTTGTTCACGCCTTGCCCCTTTTCGTCTTTTCCGTGTTTCCGGCAATCCACTTGTTCAATACGTCCCTTGTGTACATGACCCTGCGGCCAATTCTGGTTTTGGGTATGTTTTGTCGGTCTAGGGTCGTCAGGCAAATCCCCAAAAACTTGGCCGTGTCCTTTCGGCTCATTATCCCGCCCCCCTTCTCCGGGGTTTTCGCCGTTTCGCAAACCGCGCTTTCACCGTTCATCGTTTCCTCCGTCCGCTTTCGTTTCAGGTTAGGGGTAATCTGCGACCCGGGATATAGGAGTTATGAGTAATTTTCAAAAAAAAATCCCCGGCGTTGTGCCGGGGTTTTCAAAGACAATTCAATTTTTTAGCTTTGGGTGTTTTGGGATGACCTCGGCGCTAAAGCACCGAGGTAATGATTAAGACACCGCCGCGATTTCGACCGTTTCCGCTTTCTGCATTGGCGCGAGTTTCGGCAACAGCCCGGCGAACGTCTTGCGCTGTACCGCCCTTATGGTTTCCCGTTCGCCGTCAAGTTCGTGGTCGGCGTAGTGCGCCAGCATATCGTCGGTTCTGTGTCCGGTCTGCGACTTCAAGAGCTTCTTGTCCAGCCCCTTCACCATGTATGACGTGTAGAAATGCCGCCAGCCGTGAAAGACGTATTTCCCGGCCTCCTCCTCCGTCATGCCGGTGTATATAAGCGCGTCGCGCTTGGCGTACAAAAGCCGCTTTCCGCTTACCGGCCAATCGGCTGAATAGTCGGACCAAAACACAAGGCTGTCCGGCGTGGTGTTCCAAGGGTTTTGGTTCGCGAGTTCAAGCAGCGCGGTAATCAGTTCCGGGAAATTCACCTCCACCGTTCGCGGCTCGTTGTTCTTGGTCGGCTTCCGCTTGTCCACCGGGTTCCATGACGCGCAAACCTGTATACAGTCCTTTTCTATGTCCCGCATCCGCAACGCCTGTATTTCCCCAAGCCTCATGCCCGTTACCGATGCAAGCAGGTTGCCCAGCATTTCGCGCTTGGTCGGCCAAGGTGCTTTGAATATCGCCGCGGCCTGTGCCGGCGTCAGTATGTGGCGTTTCGGCGGGGTCGATGAGAACTTCATGTGTCCGCTTGAAAGGTTCGTGTCAACCAAGCCTTTTGTAAACGCCCAGCCCAGCGGTATCGTTCCGGTGTATACCAGCAGGTTTTTCCATGAAGCGGAAAAGGGCTTTTCCCCTATGTGGTCGATAAAGGCATCCAAGTCTTTCGCGGTTATTTCGCCAAGCAACCGACCCTTGAAGAACGGTTCCCAGTACATGGCAACGTTGCTTTTTTGCCCCTTGCAGTAGCGGCGGTGAATTCCGTGTTCCTTCCGCAGTTTTTCGCGTATGTAGGGCGACTCGTCCCAGTCCCAAAATCTTTTCAGGAACGCTATAAAATCTTCCGCGCCCGGCGTGTCCTTCATGACGTAGCTTTTTATCCAGCCAAGCCGCTTTAGCTCGTTCATGATTGTTTGCGCTTCTTCCGCGGTCTTCACTTTCCGCGCGGTCTCTTTCAGCGTCAAATCCTGCACGGTCGCGCTTTTCTGTTTCCCGTGCTTGCTCTTGGGTATCCCGTCCCGCAGCATCTGAAAGGCGGCCTGCATCGCCTCTTTCTCGTCTTTCTTGCCGGTGGACACCGGCGGTAGGTACTTGCCGTCCTCGCCCTTGAAGGCCACGGAGTAGCAGTTTCGGTCAGCCCTTTTGAAAAGGCTGAATGGGTAGGCGTTCATAAAACGCTCCTAAAGCGTCGGCAATCAGCCGGTATTGTGCCGGTCTATGTGCCAACTGAATTAAGATAGTGTTTACGACGCCCGATGCCGGGTAGTCGAAATCGGCTAATTCATTATGACATAAGGAATTAGCCAATCATGCCTTGGATTGTGGCCGGGCATTTGGTGGTCATTATAGCCGTTTTCCGGGCTTTGTCCACACACTCCCATTCGGCTTCGGTGGGCAACCGATATCCATTCGTGTCACGGTTCCAGGTCACGATCGTCCCGCTTACCGCATACACGGGGGTCAGTCCAGATCGGAGACTTCTCCGGTTCGCGAATTCCGCCGCCTCGTGCCATCTTACGAAATACATCGGGTGATCGTCCCCCTCCCCACGCATGACTGGCCTTCCCCATCCCATTTGCGCCCATTGCCCTATCATCGCCTCGTAATGCCGCCCTATAGTTGTACCCATTAATTCGTACCACTCGCGTTGTGTCACCAAATGCGCGTCCATGTGGAAAGAACTCAGCGTCACGTTGCGCCCGCCCATGGTGAACGTTCCGCCCTGGACGAAAACCATCCCATAGGGATCACTAGTCACATTAAAATTGAGGGCAAAAAAAATCCCAACGCCCAAAGCAAGAGCTATAATGACTACACCGATGGTGATGAAAGCCCCTCGCTGGATAGCACCGTCTTTTTCCTCCCTGATATTGGGAACGGGGATGACTTATTCCATATCCGACCGTCGTAGCCATTCGGCGGCTTCGGTTCGGCCTTGACCGGAAGCAAGATCAACAGGTGTCATGCCATTTTGCGCTTTTACGTCTATTTTTGCACCCAGCTTTTTCAGGCATTCCAAGGTTGCTACTTTTCCATCTGCGGCCGCAAAGAATATTGGTGTCAGACCTTCGTTGCTCCTTGCGTTCACATCTGCGCCATGGGTTGCTAAATACTCTATACTTGCAAGGTCGCCACTTCCCGCCGCAAAAAAGATGGGGGTATGTTTCTTTCTGTCTTCCGCGTTTATATCCGATCCCAGTTCCACAAGGCACTTTATGTTCTCTTTTTTTCCTTCCATGGCCGCAAAAAACAAGGGTGTCGCGCCATAGTTGTTATCTTTTGCCGTGACATCGGCTTTCTGGGAAACAAGGTATTTCAACACTTCCACGTTGGCATTGTTCTGCGTGGCCTCGTGTAGCGGTGTCCAGCCGCTGTCGTCTTTCTCGTTTGCCTTTATATTTCTTTTTTCAACAAAATACCGCACATCATCAACGGTTCCCTTTTTGGCGGCAGAGAAAATGTCTGTGTGTAGTCTCATTACGGACAGTAAGTTTTTTGCTTTATCAAGCCCATCTTGAATGCTGGAAATTTTCATTGTTGATTTGAAAGCAGGTGTCATTAGCTTGTCGCTTGCCGTAAGCCATATTTCGCTCAACTTCAGATAACATTTTGCGGCTCTGCTTCCCAATTCATGGACACGAGGATCACCTGAATGATCCCTTATTAAACCTGCCAAACGTTGTATGTCTATTCTTCCAGTCCCTTTTATTCGCATGTACTCGTCGGCATATTCCTGTGCCTTAGCTACACTTGTGGTTGGGGCATTTCGCATATGTTGCATAACACTCTCAACGCAGATTGATCTGTCCTGTATCTCTTTCTCACATTCGTTCACCACCGCCTCGATTTCGGATAGTTCATCGTTGTTTGATACATTTTGGGAAAGACATTCAATCAGTGTTGCATTCCTTCCTCTCTTTGCAATATCCAACGGGATCAAACCGTCGTTGTTTTTCGCGTTAACGTTGGCCCCTTTGGAAACAAGATATTTCGCAACTTCAACATACCCTTTTTCTGCCGCCATGTGGAGCGGGGTAAAACCATACTCATCCTTGGCATTGATGTCTGCCCCTGCGGAAACGAGAGCCTCGACAATTTCGGCATTTCCACTTATCATTGCCGCCGCGTGTAACGCGGTTATGTCATCACTGGTTTTTGCGTTGACATCTGCTTTTTTAGAGATAAAAAATTTAGCAACTTCAACGTTTCCAGCACATGCCGCAACATTAAGTGCAGTGGAATTCCTTTCCCCCTTTATGTCAACATCCATTCCTGCGGAAATGAGGAATTCTGCAACCCCAACGTTTTTATTTATCGCCGCAAAGTGAAGCAAGGTGCCGCCATTACTGTTTCTCGCCTTTATATCGACACCTTTTTCTTGGAAAGACCTCACGTCTTCTGCCGTTCCTGATCTGGCGGCATCAAAGATATTCTCAAAACCCATATTTCCCCCGTTTAGTTCCTGTGGAACCTCTTGAAATACTTTTCCCGATCCAACGTCAAGAAGCAAGCCGAAAACGGGCGGTTCCATTAACCTGAATTCGGCTGTGATTCACTGGGAATTGCTGAATAAATCAACATTTTCCTAGACAATAGCGGCGCAAGGCATGTTTGTATGACCTGTATCTGATTGTCAAAGCCCCAACTCTCTTGCTATATCTCCAAATCCTGAATTATCCAGAAAATCCATGTTCCTTTTGTAGGATTCCCTTGCAATTTCAGCAGTCGATTGTTGCTTAAAATTTTTGTAATTTTCACACTGCTTCCAAAGCTCAGAACTGGACAAACAGTATCCGTCCTTTTTGTACCCTCTCTGTAGTTTGCATGTTTTGTAGTTGGTGTCGTAGTAGGAACATACTGTATCTGACATTGTTTCACTTCTCCTTGGTGTTTATAGTCCACCATGACTTTGGTTTGCTTGCCCAACGGACAATATTCTTAACGCTGAACATCTCAGCGACAGAATCTAAGTTTCATGGAACATCTTCGTAAACACCTTCCTAGCCCAATACCAGAAAGCAAGCCGAAATGGGCGGTTCCGTTAACCCGAATTCAGTATTTTTGCCCACAGCATGTTTCTTATCAAGAGCCCTTCATCCATGGAGGTATACGTTCCATAACCAGCTCCCAACAAGAACAACCATAGTCATTTATATAATTTAGATGATCATGCATGACTGCAATTATCATGCTATTGAACTCATCATCACTCTGGCTCATGAGATTGTTCGCGGCATTCATAATTCCCTCAAGTGTTCTGCCCTGTCCTGCTGAGAGATTGCGGCATGAATGACACAATTCATCTGCTCTTGTTTTCATCGTTCTACTCCTTCAGTTTTTTGGAGCCTCTGCCCAAAATGATATTAGAGGACGTTTTAGTCTAACATGCCTACTTCCTCCTAATCATTTGTCCTATCTTCCAGCCAACTATCCAACCTGCAATTGCACCGCCAGCGAGACCGACAAGACCGATATCATCAAACAAAGCCCAGGATATACCACCAAACAATATTACCCCAAGGATGGAATAAACGCGCAAAAAAGTGTCCGCATAATTAAGCCTACCAAGGTTTCGTAATGCGACATCATCGCCTTGTGCCGCCGCTTGGCGATGCAACCAATGTGCTTTTGTTTTGTTTCTAAAAACACCAGTTCCATTGTAATACAAAGTGCCAAGGTTATTCTGTGCAACTATGTGGCCTTGCTTGGCGGCTTTGGTATACCAATAAGCCGCTTTCTCCCAGTCCTGACTCACACCCCCCTTTCCGTCTTCATATAATTCCCCAAGAATATATTGTGCCGATGCATATCCCTGCTCAGCAAATTCTCTGTATAAAGTTAACGCCTCTTCATAATCCCCCCTGGTACTCAAGTACATCCCCTTATCAAGCATTTGCTCCTCGGTATAATTCTTGTCATCTGGTATGGTGATCTCTTGCTCGATGATTTTGCTTTCAGACATAACTCTGTTCTCCTCTTGTTTCCTCGAACCTTTCCAAGACTTGCTTCTCGACCCAATGCCAAGAAGCAAGTCGAAAACGGGCGGTTCTGTTAACCCAAATTCGACAACGAAAGGGACATGCTGTAATCCATGTAAAAATCAATTACCACATTCGCCCATTTTCAGCGAGTTACAAATCAGGGTTTGACCGCAATCGTTTTTCCACTTTTTCGGAATAACTCCTGTTTGTATAGTTCACGCACCTTTTCCAGTTGTCGCTGGACAAACAGTACATTTCCTTGTCGTTCTCCGTTTGGGTCGTGCCGAAAAAATTGCACGTTTTGTAGGTTGTGTCGTAATACGGACACACTGCATTTGACATGGCTTCATCTCTCCTTGCTTGTTTTTATAGCCACTGGCTATTATTTTTTACTGTCCAACGGACAGTATTTGTACTTAAAACCGTATAAACGTAATACCCATACCAATAGAATGGGTAAAATTGTCTCGGAACCAAATACCTCGGTACCTTATATTCACCCCTCTCATCGAATGGATTGGACCAATGTCCAATCCAATGTCAAAACCAGGAGTTACCCCATTCGCTATTATTCCATACCAATATCCGAAAGCCCCAAGCTCCAGCATGATATTTGAGAATATCCTTGCAGTATTGCCAAGAGGAAGTACTAGTCCTAGGGCAGGTCAAATAATACCAGTCATAGGAGATATATAATCATCATCATTGGGATCTCTCGTAAAAAAAGGGCCAAACTTTCCCTCTAGGCCGATATTAATATATGGTATGGGAGATCCTTGAACTCCTGCTCCAAACCATACCCCTCCAACGCTGGAGCCCTCGACATCCCCCCAAAAATCGGATGCAGAGAAATCTATCGTATTTCTACGTGCGTTCGCTATTCTCCTGGCTTGCCGCGCTACCCGCTCTCGTTCCTGTCGCTCTCGTTCTCGCCGTTCTTGCTCCCGCTGTATCGTTAGTTCTTGTGCACGTTCCCGCTGTAACACCAATTCTCGCTCCAGTTGCTCTCGCTCCAACTGTTCTCGTGCTCGTCGCGCTGCCTGTTCTCTGATTTCCAAATCGCTGGCTTCTATCCTCATATAACCAGATGCACTTAAATCATGTGCTAGAATTCTGTTTACTGCAATAATTTCGATGGTCAATGTTGGCGTTAAATTATCTGCCCTTACATTGCGAAAATTTACGACTCCTTCAACGCTGTTTGGGGATCTTACTCTTGTGTCGCCGACGGAAAATCTTATCGCCTCTGTTTCTAAAGTGATTCTGCCATTGCTGATAGTCTGGTTGTTTTCGTTAATTAGTGCGACATCCACCCTGTAGCTGAAAGAGCGTCTGCCACCAAATACCACGGCTCTCCGGTCTCGCGGGGCAATATCCGCCAGTGGCCAGCCAGAAAATCCCCATGCCTCGCGCCTGCCAGTTTCCTCAAGCCCTTCCACCAATGCGTTAAGGGCAGCGAATCCCGCCTCGGAAGGATCAAGGGCTATCCTCATTCCTAAATCCACAGTGCGCCTTGCAAAATTGGGTTCTCCAACTTGTATTAGGCTTGGGTCAAATATTATTTGGAATGGGGGGTGATTGTCAAAAAAACTCGCCATTTCCCTGAATGCTTCAAGCCATTGATCCCTTAATTGGAAATCCATTAATATTCTTTGGCTAATTGTTCCGCCGCTTATAGTCGCGGAAAGTGTATTAAGGCGCGCCAATGCTTCAAGCTGTGCAGGATCAAAGGTGGCGGCTTGGGCGAAATTTAACATAGCCTCCACATTCGCCCCGTCGTCTTGGGCAATAATGCCGCGTGCAAGTCCCGCCTCGGCCTGTACCGCAGAGACATTCCCAGCTAACAGTGTTTGAATTCCAGCCTCCGTGAGCTCAATGTTTATCTGCCTAAACAGTTCGGCTGTTGCCTCGTTTAGTATTTGCCCCCTTCCTTCAAATTCTGCAAGGGTTCCTGTTTGCATAAAATTTGCCCGGCGTATCGCCGTACTTGAGTCGATAATCACAAGTTCTAAGGAAAAAAGATTTCCAGGAACCCTGAGAACGGTTCCCACAAGCAGATATTGGGCGTTTGCAATATGCCCAATTCTGATATAATTCTCGTCGGAAAATCTTCCGCTCGCCGCCAATTCCTGTTCGGCCATTACTGTGTTTAGATGGTGGTGGTCTCTAAGAGTTATGGCGGAAAATCTGTTTATGTTGTTGTTCAGCATTCCCTGGATGTACAACGGAAGCCAATCTGGCACGTCGCCCTGAACATACGGGGCGAGGATGGCAAGGTAGATATCTCTGCCCCCAGCTCCTGTGTACATAGGGCCTACCACCAATCGGCTTCCATCTGCGGTTCCACGGGCTGTTATACCCATTCTTCCAGCAGAACCCGCAGGCCGATTTGCCGGGGAACCAGCACAGGACAACAAGGAGAGAACGAGCAAAAATACGAAAAGTACCGCAAGGCCTAAATTCTTCATGACATCCTTATTTGGCTACAGGTCTTTCATTCGAAAACGTTTTCCTGAAGACTGTTTCCCAATAAATGGCCATTCGTTTCGGATGGCCATTGTACCATTCTGTACGGAGTATATTTTTCTGTCAAGCATAAAATGCATAAAAACATCATTTTTTTTACGTACTATTCGCTTTAGATGCCAAACGGTTATATAAATGTGCTGTTGGCGAAAATTTATGAAAAGTGTACCAATCCGCTATGCATCTGAAAATCACTCTGTACGATGTTTGTTCATTTATCAAGCATAGAAGATGATACCTGTATCATTCGATAAGGATAGGTTATGGACGGGGCGGAGGTTCGTGCCACTCTGGCAAGGAATATCAAGGTGTTTCGGGCCCGGAGAAACTGGTCTCAGGCCGACTTGGCCGAAAAATCTGGGCTTTCCATCGTCTATTTGAGTGATATAGAACGGGGCAACAAATGGCCGTATCTGAACACCCTGGTCAAGCTGTCCAAGGCGTTTAAGATGGAGGTTTACGAATTGCTGATGCCGGAGAATACCCCGCGCCCCATTGACGCTCCTATTCTCGATAAGTATACAAAGGAAGTTGCCGCCATTTTCGAGAAATCTTTGGAAATGGCGATAAAACGCGCGGCGCAGTCATTGGCCACGATGCAGGATCAGTATTTGTCTAAGTGATGTTTTTTTACGCATATCCCATTTTTCCTTGACAACCCCCTATTTAGGTAGGGTACGAACTGGAACAAGGCTTGAAAAGGCAATAGGGCACAAGATGAGCGTTTACGAAAGCATTATGCAAGGCCTGACCGAGGCCGTGGACTATCAGCAGGGAAAAATCAGCGCACGAAAAACAAAACTTACCATAAGGCTGGTTGGCACCTTCAGTATCGACGACATCAAGCAAATACGCCAAAGAACAGGGTTAAGCCATGTAATGTTTGCCAGTCCATTGGGAGTTTCCTCCATACCTACTGATTTGACAACGCGATTTCCGCAAACCGATCGGCCACCGTGTCAAAGGCTTCGACCAGCAGCGGGTCGAACTGCGTCCCCTTGCCGTTGCGGATGATCTCCGCCGCTTCCCCAGGCGAAAGGGGTTGCTTGTATGGCCGCGCGGACACTAGGGCATCGTATACGTCCGCGATGGCCATCAATCTGCCTATCAAGGGGATGTCGTCGCCTTTAAGCCTGTAAGGGTAACCTTCGCCGTCCCACCTTTCATGGTGCGTCAATGCGAAAATAAAGGCATAGCTTAGGAAATCATTGTCACCGACATTTGCCTTCATGCGGTTGATTGCGTCCGCCCCCAAAGTAACATGGGTTTTCATGATCTCATACTCGTCCTTGGTGAGGGGCGAGGGCTTGTTCAAGATAGCGTCCCCGATGGCGATTTTCCCAACATCGTGAAGCTGGGACGATGACACGAAAAAATCCATGTCCCAGTTGCAAATCTCGTCGGGGTACA
>Ga0209755_10001638_pt1 | contig 33909 bp, 27 predicted proteins | sample TergutCo191P1_FD_187301 | JGI IMG/M metagenome (GOLD analysis project Ga0209755, IMG submission 187301) | Cornitermes sp. P1 segment gut microbial communities from Petit-Saut dam, French Guiana - Co191P1 (SPAdes) (version 2) | ecosystem: Host-associated > Arthropoda: Insects > Digestive system... | reverse complement strand
CGGGCTTTGTGCATGATGTACGAGAAAGGATTTGAACCCTCGACCTTCTGATCCGTAGGAAAACAATCATCTCGTACAACGCAATTTGAAAGCCCTGTCAATTTCTTTTTTGAAGTATATTTGAAAATGTATATCATTTCAAGTCTTAATTTTAGCGGGGTGTAAAATTAATCTGTCCAGCTGCGTCGCTCATCGGCGTGATGTGGGCGGGGGTTTAAATAATTTTACATAGCGCGTAATACATGTTTTATGTTATTATTCGCTCAGAAAGGTGGTGAGGACATGGCATATGAAACAAAAGTAATATTAACTGCTCTTGCAGAACGTATAGTAAAAGCGGATAGTGTAAAAGAGGCATATGGAGCAGTAAGGCGAGCGGCAAGCGTAGAAGGTGTCCAGCTTCCCCAATATGATGACTTTAAAAAGGAATTAGAAAAAGAGGATAAATAAAAAAAGCCGTCCGCATGGGCGGCATTTTATTTGTGTGAAAAGTGTATCCGCGAAAGCCTTGATTTTAGCGGGTTTTAAAATTGCTAGTCTCAGCTGGCGCGTGCATCGGCGCGAGAGGATTGGGGGTTAAAATTCATTATTTTCGTCTAAAATATTATTTTCTAAGGGTGCATATTTACAGTCTGGTGAGTTACTACAGATATAAACAGGCATATTTGTTGATTTGCGCTGGCTTCTAATAAGGTATCCGTCACAGTTAGGACATTTTGTAAAATCGTAATTTGGATGTTTAGATGAGGGTTTGGTGGGTGTAGGGGTAATCGGGTGTTTACCTGTATCTATAACTTTAAAAGGGTGTATTTTGTTTATGTCATTAACTTCAAAGTCGCACTTTATAGCATTGTTACAACTATAAAGATTAGTTTTAGAGATGGGGTGTCGCTTTTTTGTAACCATGCCTTGGCAGACAGGGCATTCAATTTTAATGATTGAGGTATCAAGTTTGTGTTTTTTTACATATGCTTCATTTGGCAAACTTGAGAGCCTAGATGTTTGATTGTTGAGTGCCAATTCAACCCCATTATAAAGTTTTGGATTAGTTGGCCATGATTCATTGCTGTTTCTAAAAAGTGAATCAGGTAAAGGCTCAAGCTTGTGTTTTTGTAAGTGGTTTTTATAAAGTTTAGGAGTGTTTGAATTGTTGTATAAATCTAAGCTGTCAAGGTGTTTTGGATTAGTTGACCATTTATCCGAGTGATAATGTGCGCCTTCTGTATTTGTATTGTTTTTGCGAAAAAATGAGCAAGCAAAAACGCCAAGTACAGAAAAAACAGTTATGAGTATTATAAAGCCCATAATTTGCTCTGGTGTAATGCTTTTAAGCCAAGAATGCGAATATTCTGTAGGCACAAAAACAATAGGTGTTGTTCTGTTGCGTTGTAAATTTCTAGAATGTTCGAAAGCACTAATGCTGGGCAAATTAAATTCCGGTTTAGTTCTTTCCTTTGGAACGTATCTAAAAATATAATTGGAGGCAAAGCCATCAACCACATTTATGTATAAGGAGGTGTTAAAAAAAGTGCCGAAATAAACTGCACCATCATCAAAATCACTAAAGTTAAAATTGCTAGAGGCGGTAACAGTAATAGATTCTGGTGAGGGAATACTGTCTGGAGGTCTATGATGGAAAATATAATAAGTAGGCCAACCATCAATATATTCAGTATACATAGAAGTATCAAAAGCAGTCCCGTTATAAATAGTGATATTAAAATTTGCAAAAACAATAGCGAAGGGTAAAAATGTTGCCAAAAATAGGGAGGCAAAAACCAATTTTAAAAATCTAATCAATCTGTCTACCCCCAAACACGCCGATTAAGTTCGGCCTCTTTTTCTAGTTTTTTTAGTATTTTTTCGCGTTCGCGTTCTTGTATGACCTGTGTCATTGAGTTTAAGCCGCTGTCGGAAGTTAACCCAATTAACCAATCTGCAGAAACATCAAAAAGTCTTGAAAGCAATGCAAGAATTTCCATGTTGGGCTCGCTTCGTCCAGCTTCGTAATTAGTATAGGTAGAGCGGTTTACCTTGATTGCTTTTGAAACATCAAGTTGTGTCAATCCATTATATTCACGCGCTTTTTTTAATCTTGATGGAAAAACGTCTGCATACATAAAAGACCACGCTCCTAAAATTATTAATGTACTAAAAACAAAAACATCAAATGCTAATAATATCACATTTATATGTTTACATACCAAACATTTATTGTTATAGTATACGCCAAAGGCATGTAAAAAAATACCACTTCGCCCGAAGGAGATGATGTCGAATGGGACAAGCAATCGAGTATGTAAGTAAATGGCTTTCGTTTATTGATGGTGATACAGATGATTTTGAAGTAAAAAAGCCTGTAAAGTATGAAAAAACTGCCTTTCACGATATTGTCACGTTCGCAGACGGCAAAGTCTACGTATATTATCTCGGTGATTAAGCCTAGCGCGATGTAAGCCACAACAAGACGGACAAAGAAGTATTGCAAATCCGAAGGATGGCTGTGGCAAGCGGAAGCGCGGCAGATTTTCGCACTGCCGGCACTCAATCCACTGGAAAATGACGGCAGCTCGATAGCCAGCCGAGAACGCACTCACCAGCGAGCCGCCCGCAAAGTCAACCGCTGGATAGCCGCACCTTGACCAAGCTTTTAAAGCGACAAAAAAGGTAGCCAAGCACTACAAAATAAAATCCAAGAAGAAAAGGAGCGCGAGAAGAATGCAGACATTCAAACAACCCTATCTCTGCTTGTCAGCGCAGACGTACAGGATTGACCAAGAGGAAAACGGCAAAAAGACAGGCGAGTTCGTGGAAGGAATCACGATACGGTACGTCCCGACGGATAACTTGGCACCGCAAGAGGACGCGCAAGCGTACGAGCGGGGGCAAGTTAGCAGGGGGGTAAAAGCCGCAAAGATGACACTCCCGATAGCGGCAAAAAATCAACTGGGATTATTCCCGGCAATCTACAACGTAGAGATGGAAATGGCAGTAGTCGGGGACAAGCTACAAGTCAAAGGCAAAGCCATAGAATTTTTACACGAAGTAAGCCTAGTAACAAAAAAAGCATCATAAAAAAGTTTTGGGAGGGAGCGCGGTTATGAAGGAATTAATTTTACAAAATAAAAAACTAATAATAGCCGTGGTAGTAATAGCCGCGCTTCTTTTAATTAACGCGATAGCCACAAACATAACAATATACGCCTATGATGTGGAGATGGAAGCCCCCATCCCGGAACTACATACAACTCAATTAGGCATATCGCCGGAATGGATAGCCCGCATAGCTATCCACGAGTTGCGAATAAACCAGTTATTGTACAGAACACCGATAATAAACCAAATTTTACAATTACCCGAGTTTGGCCATTTTCAAAGCATACACAATGAAAAAATAGAATTTTTAGAACTAGCCCTATCACAACGCTATCTAGTAGCCGAGGCTGACATAACGAACTTAATAGAAAGCATGATATCTTTGCATGAATTTTTACTACTAAGCACCCAAAACGGAATGATGGATGTGGCACAAGCACAACTGTCATACAGGCACTGGCTGTTAGCAACAACAGCATTGCAAGCAGGATTAATGATAGCATTGATATTTTCTAGCCAATGGGGGAGCAAACAATGACAGATGTATATATACAAGTAATTGCTGTGGGATTTGGCGTAGGTTTATTCATCGGGTTTATGACACTGTTCATATGCTACGGGATAAACAGCGCATTCCAAATATTTAGAAATATATAGAAAGGGGACAAAAACGATGACACCACCAAGCACATCTTTTGACATTGTGGCACCCATCACCGAAGGCATGGGCACACTGGTAAGCCAAGTTACTGACATCATTGGTGCAGTAGCCCCCGGTGCAATCGCCATAGTCGGCTCAGTTTTGGCAATAAGACTGGGAATCAACGTATTCCGTTCGCTTGTCGGCAGATAAGCAGACAAAAACGGCGCGACGGCCGCGCGCCACTACATAGAAAGCAGGTGGAAGCATTGAAAAAACGAGTAAAAAAAATCATTAGCATACTAGCCATATTTATAATGACAATTTCAATGCTGCCCCCGGTGCAAGTACGAGCAGAAATCATAGAAATAGACCCGGCCTTTATAGAGCTAGAGCCATTCTTTGTAGACATATCCCCGGCAATTGCAATACCAATGCCCGCCGTAGCATTAGCGCAAGTATTGATGGACGCTCTAGGAATAGCAAGTGGCATATTACCAACTTCTACATGTATATGTACCGGTTTTTTACAGTGCGTGCCAAACATGTGTGTAAGCAATCCAACATCACATCAAATATGGGACGAACGGCATAATTTAACCCTAGCTGCAGCGCAAAAAAATGCGGCTAATCATACCTTCGACGCAGTAAGGGAAGCCCAAAAGATAATTGATTCCGGCTGGAGCGCGGTTGATGAAGCCGAAAGAATAATCAACCGACAACTCCCCCCACCCCCACCCGGAGGCGGAGGAGAAGCATGGAGAATATTAGCGGCGGCGGGAGTAACAACTTTACCGATGTGGCTATTTCGCACATCAGAATCCGACCTGAACACAATCCTAGACGAACACACCGAAAACGCAAAAACCATCCTCGAAGAACAAGGCTTTTACTTCTGCTTCATAAACCAAGACTTCCGCCATATAACACCATTGCCACCTACAAGTGATTATGTGTTGGGATTTTTTAATGGTATACCGATAGTACAAGAAAACAGATTAGCTGGAACAATGAATCATCAAAATCATCGCAATGTAAGATGGGGCTCTCAAAGATATCATTCGGGATTAATGGGGATATCACACAGAAGCGTAGTAATTAGGGATACGAGATACCAAATAACAGGAGTAGAATTATTTCAACAGGGGACAGGATTAGCCCAGATTATTGTGGAGTGGACTGAAAATAATGTTGTTAGGAGAGGGACTGTGTATGGGCATGTATTCGTTCGACAAGGATATCAGTTTAATGTAAACATAGAGGGGTTTCTATTAAAAAGGGATGGGGACAATTATCATTTAGCAATTTATGTTTCATTTAGTGAGAGAGTAATACCTGATTGGACAACAACGATATGGCAATACAACGACCGTATTTCTGCACTAAGAATAGCAAATGTAGGTAACATAAACCTAATTGGCAGCATAGACGTAAATCAACCTTCTCGTCCGCCATCGGTTTATTTATCCCCTAATAATACAATACAAAGTCCTGAGCGAGTAAGAGAACGTGTCCGCGAGATAGCCCAACCCGCAGGCCAGCCCGATACAGAAGACGAAGACCTAATAATTTTAGTCCCCGACATCCGCCCGGATATGTTCCCGCAGATACCGGAGGAGTTTTTTGCAGACTTTGCTCGTGAGTTGTTGGAGCAGTTGACAATAGAACACGTAATAATGCCCGGTGACGAAGCCCGCGAATTTATAACAAACAATCCGGAGCTTCCCCGATTTCCTTTTACAGAAACACCAATAACACCACATCCGACGCCGACGCCAATGCCGCCACCGCCGCAGATAGACGTTAGACCAAACCTACAGGAAATCCAACGTCGATTAGAAGAGCAAAACAGAATATTAAGCGATATGCCAGAAGCCATAACAGGTAACTTGCCAGATATAAAGATGGAAATAGAGTATACAGATTCGACGCCTTTTTTATTTGACTTCTCCATTTTATTTGATTCCATGCCAAATTTAATGGAGTATTTCCCGTTTTCCATCCCATTTGATTTGTATAACACATTTAGGGTAATCGCCGGACAAATGCCCGTAGAAACCGTAGGAATGACACTGCAAGAGGCTAGAGCATTTACAGCATTAATGGAAAACTCACATCGACAAGCCGAGATTATGGCCTTACATGGTGGACATGTAGCTTTTCAATCAAGCTATGCAGGGATAGAGCCAATGTTTTTAACAGACACTGCGCCGAGATTTGAGATAGAAATCCCCGAGCCATTTAATTATACCTTCGTGTTTGATATGAACGATTATACTGCGCTAATAGGTGTAGTAAGGTGGTCATTGCTTGTGATTTTTATTATTGGATTATATAAACTAACACCACTTCTTATACGTTGGTAGAGGACTGTTTTTATGAAATTCATTATACCCGCCGCGGTTAAGCTTTCGATAAAACCACTGTTAAAGGCTGTGTTAAAGGCCTCTATAAAAGCAGGGCTAATAGCTATGGTGCTATTCGGGATGGCGGCTGTAGATATGTTGCCGCGAAGTCCTTTTAGAGTAATAAACATCATTCTTATAAGCGAAACACAGCGCGCTTCTGAAATGTTGCGCTATTTGCCCGTTTTTATTCCGATATATGAAATGCTTACAGCCTTAACGCTGTGGATAGGAGCGATAATTGTTTGGTACTTTGTAAAATGGGCTTTGCGAATAGGAAAAATAATATCGTAGGCAGGTGATAAAAAATGCTTTGGTTTATGACAGGAACACCCGGTAGCGGAAAATCTTATAGTATGGCAACGCAGATAGAAAAGATTTTAAAGCGTGGTGCAAACGTAATTAGCACGGTAGATATAAACCTCGACATACTGACAAAGAACGGAAGAATAAAGATAGGGAATTTTTTGTATATACCGATATTTGAGTTAAACGTAGAAACATTGTACAGATATGCCGCCAACAACCACGAAAAAGGTATAGAACATCAAACATATATTTTTATAGATGAATGTCAGATGATATTCAATTCTCGGGAATATTCAAGTAATACCGACCGTAAGCCATGGTTGCGGTTTTTTAATATTCATCGACACATAGGTTATGACTGCTATCTCATAACCCAAAATGACATGTTTGTAGACAAGCAGATACGCGCAATGGTGGAGTATGAAATCCACCACAGAAAAATCAATAATTTGCTGTGGTTTTTGCCTATGACGGTATTTTCTGTAGTGGAAATATGGTATGGCCATACAAAAAAACCAAAAATCCGAAGCCAATTTGTGCGCTACAAATCAAGGGTAGGCAAGCTTTACGACAGCTATACAATGTTTGACGAATTTGCCAAGCAGTATGCAGATGAGCCGGATGGGCGAGAGGAAGAATCCCTTGCCGAAATCGAGGCCGACGCTGACGGTGCGTCGGCGGGAGCCTTTAGCGGCCGCCGCCGTGCCGGCAGTGGCGGCTACTTCAAGATGGTCTTAGAGTTTATAGGTTTAAGAAAACCTGCGGAAAAATTAGTAGACGAAACGGTCTAAAAATCTCTTAAAAAAGGAGCAGGGGCAGCAGTGTACACACGCCCCACGGATTTTTAACAAAAAACACCTTCTAAGCCGCATTAATATTGTATTTTTATCAAAAATATTTTGTCTTGAAACAGTCATTTGAAGACAAACCCAGGGGGTTTAAAATGAATGTAAGAAGTGAAGTAAAAAAGAGTGGTTTTTATAAAGAATTATGTCCCGGCTGGGCAGGGGTTACTACTAAGTATTTAGGTGCAACAGAAAAAAAGGTACTCCCCACCATAGACAATATTTACTACTCTGTTTTTATCCAAGGCGACGGGACAAGCCCTGTAACAATAGACAATATAATGCCTTTGCTGGAAGGGCTGGACATATCCAAACAGGCCGCAAACTTCATGCATGAGCCCGTGGATTTTTCTCACGGCCTGTTCGTAACGTTAAAGAGCTATAAATTTTACGTTTACTGCCTAACGCAAACAGATTTATACGATATTTTTTTATGTTACACCCTGCCAAACGTAGAAACACCGCGCATAGTAGTACAGCTTCGCGCCCTGGGGCTTTGGACACGAGGCGTAGACAATATCTTGATGGAATCATATTTAAAGGTCGAGGAGTTGCTTTCTGCCTATAACCTAAAAATAGCAAAGTGCCGAGAGCAGCGTATTGACTACTGTTATCACGTAAATAGTATAGCAAGCCCAAGCAAGCTATTTAGGGAAACAAAAGGCAAAATGAAAAACCTGCATACAAATCTAAGAGATTTTTATTTGCATGGTGATATTGAACACGACGCCGATGGGACGATAGTACACAAGGACTATATTTGTTTTGGAAGTAAAAAGTCCAATAACGTTCGCGCTCGCGTATACGATAAGGTCAAAGAAGTAATAGAAATGGGCTACAAGTCGTTTTTCTTTGAAATATGGCACGAAAAAGGCTTGATATCCTATTATGACAAGTGGTGCATGGAATACGCCTTCCCCTACAAAAATGTAGATTACTTGGCAAAAGCTCGTCTTGCGTTTTACGTAGAATATGGCACCGACCCCGTCCGTCGCGCAGACTATGATGAAATATTAAAAAATCCCAATGCCGGCCTGATGGATTTTAAGCGCGTAGCTGATGAATTTATGCCAAAAACTACACCTGTACTAAACATAGAATACGAAACAAAACGCAAATTTTACTACCATTCGGAGGATTTCATAGAATCATGCAAAATAGACTGGACACGCGAAAGCACAATCCCCGAGCCATTAAAGCGCATTTATCGCATAATTGACAACAAAATCCTTTACTTAGACTATTTAACCAAACGCACCCTGTCATTTTACAGCGGTAAAGATGAAGCCGGTAATCCGAAATATTTACCGTGGTGGGAACGCCTGCGCAATACGAAGCTTGACGGCCTAAAAACTAACGAGAAACTGCTCCGGGACTACACACACCATATGGACAAGCAAGCGGTGCAAAAACGCGCAATAAACGCCGTGGCGTCGTTTGCTGTATACGATGATAAGCTTGATACCGGTTTTGTTGAGGATTTATCTGATTTTATCGCAGATATATCTGACAACCAAGCTCATAAGATGGGGCTTTACTTCTCGGATGAGGCCGGGAACACAGTGGACGATGTAAGCGGTGAACTTATAAAAAGTTACGCCACCCAAAAGGCTAAGAAGGAAATCCAGTTGAAAAACAGAAAAAAGAAAAGGGATTTTAATGATGATACAAAATGCTCTTGATTCCTTTATTTTAGACCAGCGGTTAAAGGGAAGCACGGAAAAAACCGTATCCGGATACGAGTGGTTTATCGGCAAGTTCATTACATGGCTTGCCGATTTTGGCGTAGAAAATGCAAACTCGCTAACGGTGCAACACACCCAAGGTTATCAGCTCCATTTGTGTAGCCGCCAATGTGAAAACAAAAATCAGCCACTAACCCGGCGCACGGTGCGCACCTACATGCGGCATGTGCGTATTTTTCTGTCTTTTTGCTTTGCCGAAAGCATAATAAATGAGCCGATACATATAAAAATGAAGCTGCCGAAGGCAGAAAAACCCGTGATAGAAATATTGACGGATGAAGAAAGTAGTCATCTTTTATCGCGCTTTGGTGACGATGTCCTCGGCTGCCGCGACCGTGCCATAATTTGCCTGATGTTGGATTGTGGTTTGCGTCTTTCGGAAGTTGCCGGGTTGCGGTTATCGGATATAAATTTTGATAACCGTTACATAAAGGTAACAGGAAAAGGCCGAAAGCAGCGCATTGTACCTATCGGCCAGCTTGCCGTGCAAGCGGTTGTTAAATATAATTATCGTAGAAATGCTTCCGGCCGGGAACAATTATTTTTTTCTTCCCGACAAAGCCCGTTAACGCCCAGCGGTATCGGGCAGCTTATGAAACGCCTAAAAGCCCAAACAGGAATTCTGAGGCTACACGCTCATCTTCTCCGGCACACGTTCGCCACCAACTATTTAATCTATGGGATAGGTGACGTATATGAGTTGTCCAGAATCCTTGGCCATGCCGACATAAAGATAACCGAGGGGTATGTACAGCTTGCGAATTATTACAAGCTATTACAGAATCGAAACCGTCAGACGTATTTAGACATAAAAGAAGCCCGACAAGTCAACGAAGGTTGATTTATCGGGCTTTGTGCATGATGTACGAGAAAGGATTTGAACCCTCGACCTTCTGATCCGTAGGAAAACAATCATCTCGTACAACGCAATTTGAAAGCCCTGTCAATTTCTTTTTTGAAGTATATTTGAAAATGTATATCATTTCAAGTCTTAATTTTAGCGGGGTGTAAAATTAATCTGTCCAGCTGCGTCGCTCATCGGCGTGATGTGGGCGGGGGTTTAAATAATTTTACATAGCGCGTAATACATGTTTTATGTTATTATTCGCTCAGAAAGGTGGTGAGGACATGGCATATGAAACAAAAGTAATATTAACTGCTCTTGCAGAACGTATAGTAAAAGCGGATAGTGTAAAAGAGGCATATGGAGCAGTAAGGCGAGCGGCAAGCGTAGAAGGTGTCCAGCTTCCCCAATATGATGACTTTAAAAAGGAATTAGAAAAAGAGGATAAATAAAAAAAGCCGTCCGCATGGGCGGCATTTTATTTGTGTGAAAAGTGTATCCGCGAAAGCCTTGATTTTAGCGGGTTTTAAAATTGCTAGTCTCAGCTGGCGCGTGCATCGGCGCGAGAGGATTGGGGGTTAAAATTCATTATTTTCGTCTAAAATATTATTTTCTAAGGGTGCATATTTACAGTCTGGTGAGTTACTACAGATATAAACAGGCATATTTGTTGATTTGCGCTGGCTTCTAATAAGGTATCCGTCACAGTTAGGACATTTTGTAAAATCGTAATTTGGATGTTTAGATGAGGGTTTGGTGGGTGTAGGGGTAATCGGGTGTTTACCTGTATCTATAACTTTAAAAGGGTGTATTTTGTTTATGTCATTAACTTCAAAGTCGCACTTTATAGCATTGTTACAACTATAAAGATTAGTTTTAGAGATGGGGTGTCGCTTTTTTGTAACCATGCCTTGGCAGACAGGGCATTCAATTTTAATGATTGAGGTATCAAGTTTGTGTTTTTTTACATATGCTTCATTTGGCAAACTTGAGAGCCTAGATGTTTGATTGTTGAGTGCCAATTCAACCCCATTATAAAGTTTTGGATTAGTTGGCCATGATTCATTGCTGTTTCTAAAAAGTGAATCAGGTAAAGGCTCAAGCTTGTGTTTTTGTAAGTGGTTTTTATAAAGTTTAGGAGTGTTTGAATTGTTGTATAAATCTAAGCTGTCAAGGTGTTTTGGATTAGTTGACCATTTATCCGAGTGATAATGTGCGCCTTCTGTATTTGTATTGTTTTTGCGAAAAAATGAGCAAGCAAAAACGCCAAGTACAGAAAAAACAGTTATGAGTATTATAAAGCCCATAATTTGCTCTGGTGTAATGCTTTTAAGCCAAGAATGCGAATATTCTGTAGGCACAAAAACAATAGGTGTTGTTCTGTTGCGTTGTAAATTTCTAGAATGTTCGAAAGCACTAATGCTGGGCAAATTAAATTCCGGTTTAGTTCTTTCCTTTGGAACGTATCTAAAAATATAATTGGAGGCAAAGCCATCAACCACATTTATGTATAAGGAGGTGTTAAAAAAAGTGCCGAAATAAACTGCACCATCATCAAAATCACTAAAGTTAAAATTGCTAGAGGCGGTAACAGTAATAGATTCTGGTGAGGGAATACTGTCTGGAGGTCTATGATGGAAAATATAATAAGTAGGCCAACCATCAATATATTCAGTATACATAGAAGTATCAAAAGCAGTCCCGTTATAAATAGTGATATTAAAATTTGCAAAAACAATAGCGAAGGGTAAAAATGTTGCCAAAAATAGGGAGGCAAAAACCAATTTTAAAAATCTAATCAATCTGTCTACCCCCAAACACGCCGATTAAGTTCGGCCTCTTTTTCTAGTTTTTTTAGTATTTTTTCGCGTTCGCGTTCTTGTATGACCTGTGTCATTGAGTTTAAGCCGCTGTCGGAAGTTAACCCAATTAACCAATCTGCAGAAACATCAAAAAGTCTTGAAAGCAATGCAAGAATTTCCATGTTGGGCTCGCTTCGTCCAGCTTCGTAATTAGTATAGGTAGAGCGGTTTACCTTGATTGCTTTTGAAACATCAAGTTGTGTCAATCCATTATATTCACGCGCTTTTTTTAATCTTGATGGAAAAACGTCTGCATACATAAAAGACCACGCTCCTAAAATTATTAATGTACTAAAAACAAAAACATCAAATGCTAATAATATCACATTTATATGTTTACATACCAAACATTTATTGTTATAGTATACGCCAAAGGCATGTAAAAAAATACCACTTCGCCCGAAGGAGATGATGTCGAATGGGACAAGCAATCGAGTATGTAAGTAAATGGCTTTCGTTTATTGATGGTGATACAGATGATTTTGAAGTAAAAAAGCCTGTAAAGTATGAAAAAACTGCCTTTCACGATATTGTCACGTTCGCAGACGGCAAAGTCTACGTATATTATCTCGGTGATTAAGCCTAGCGCGATGTAAGCCACAACAAGACGGACAAAGAAGTATTGCAAATCCGAAGGATGGCTGTGGCAAGCGGAAGCGCGGCAGATTTTCGCACTGCCGGCACTCAATCCACTGGAAAATGACGGCAGCTCGATAGCCAGCCGAGAACGCACTCACCAGCGAGCCGCCCGCAAAGTCAACCGCTGGATAGCCGCACCTTGACCAAGCTTTTAAAGCGACAAAAAAGGTAGCCAAGCACTACAAAATAAAATCCAAGAAGAAAAGGAGCGCGAGAAGAATGCAGACATTCAAACAACCCTATCTCTGCTTGTCAGCGCAGACGTACAGGATTGACCAAGAGGAAAACGGCAAAAAGACAGGCGAGTTCGTGGAAGGAATCACGATACGGTACGTCCCGACGGATAACTTGGCACCGCAAGAGGACGCGCAAGCGTACGAGCGGGGGCAAGTTAGCAGGGGGGTAAAAGCCGCAAAGATGACACTCCCGATAGCGGCAAAAAATCAACTGGGATTATTCCCGGCAATCTACAACGTAGAGATGGAAATGGCAGTAGTCGGGGACAAGCTACAAGTCAAAGGCAAAGCCATAGAATTTTTACACGAAGTAAGCCTAGTAACAAAAAAAGCATCATAAAAAAGTTTTGGGAGGGAGCGCGGTTATGAAGGAATTAATTTTACAAAATAAAAAACTAATAATAGCCGTGGTAGTAATAGCCGCGCTTCTTTTAATTAACGCGATAGCCACAAACATAACAATATACGCCTATGATGTGGAGATGGAAGCCCCCATCCCGGAACTACATACAACTCAATTAGGCATATCGCCGGAATGGATAGCCCGCATAGCTATCCACGAGTTGCGAATAAACCAGTTATTGTACAGAACACCGATAATAAACCAAATTTTACAATTACCCGAGTTTGGCCATTTTCAAAGCATACACAATGAAAAAATAGAATTTTTAGAACTAGCCCTATCACAACGCTATCTAGTAGCCGAGGCTGACATAACGAACTTAATAGAAAGCATGATATCTTTGCATGAATTTTTACTACTAAGCACCCAAAACGGAATGATGGATGTGGCACAAGCACAACTGTCATACAGGCACTGGCTGTTAGCAACAACAGCATTGCAAGCAGGATTAATGATAGCATTGATATTTTCTAGCCAATGGGGGAGCAAACAATGACAGATGTATATATACAAGTAATTGCTGTGGGATTTGGCGTAGGTTTATTCATCGGGTTTATGACACTGTTCATATGCTACGGGATAAACAGCGCATTCCAAATATTTAGAAATATATAGAAAGGGGACAAAAACGATGACACCACCAAGCACATCTTTTGACATTGTGGCACCCATCACCGAAGGCATGGGCACACTGGTAAGCCAAGTTACTGACATCATTGGTGCAGTAGCCCCCGGTGCAATCGCCATAGTCGGCTCAGTTTTGGCAATAAGACTGGGAATCAACGTATTCCGTTCGCTTGTCGGCAGATAAGCAGACAAAAACGGCGCGACGGCCGCGCGCCACTACATAGAAAGCAGGTGGAAGCATTGAAAAAACGAGTAAAAAAAATCATTAGCATACTAGCCATATTTATAATGACAATTTCAATGCTGCCCCCGGTGCAAGTACGAGCAGAAATCATAGAAATAGACCCGGCCTTTATAGAGCTAGAGCCATTCTTTGTAGACATATCCCCGGCAATTGCAATACCAATGCCCGCCGTAGCATTAGCGCAAGTATTGATGGACGCTCTAGGAATAGCAAGTGGCATATTACCAACTTCTACATGTATATGTACCGGTTTTTTACAGTGCGTGCCAAACATGTGTGTAAGCAATCCAACATCACATCAAATATGGGACGAACGGCATAATTTAACCCTAGCTGCAGCGCAAAAAAATGCGGCTAATCATACCTTCGACGCAGTAAGGGAAGCCCAAAAGATAATTGATTCCGGCTGGAGCGCGGTTGATGAAGCCGAAAGAATAATCAACCGACAACTCCCCCCACCCCCACCCGGAGGCGGAGGAGAAGCATGGAGAATATTAGCGGCGGCGGGAGTAACAACTTTACCGATGTGGCTATTTCGCACATCAGAATCCGACCTGAACACAATCCTAGACGAACACACCGAAAACGCAAAAACCATCCTCGAAGAACAAGGCTTTTACTTCTGCTTCATAAACCAAGACTTCCGCCATATAACACCATTGCCACCTACAAGTGATTATGTGTTGGGATTTTTTAATGGTATACCGATAGTACAAGAAAACAGATTAGCTGGAACAATGAATCATCAAAATCATCGCAATGTAAGATGGGGCTCTCAAAGATATCATTCGGGATTAATGGGGATATCACACAGAAGCGTAGTAATTAGGGATACGAGATACCAAATAACAGGAGTAGAATTATTTCAACAGGGGACAGGATTAGCCCAGATTATTGTGGAGTGGACTGAAAATAATGTTGTTAGGAGAGGGACTGTGTATGGGCATGTATTCGTTCGACAAGGATATCAGTTTAATGTAAACATAGAGGGGTTTCTATTAAAAAGGGATGGGGACAATTATCATTTAGCAATTTATGTTTCATTTAGTGAGAGAGTAATACCTGATTGGACAACAACGATATGGCAATACAACGACCGTATTTCTGCACTAAGAATAGCAAATGTAGGTAACATAAACCTAATTGGCAGCATAGACGTAAATCAACCTTCTCGTCCGCCATCGGTTTATTTATCCCCTAATAATACAATACAAAGTCCTGAGCGAGTAAGAGAACGTGTCCGCGAGATAGCCCAACCCGCAGGCCAGCCCGATACAGAAGACGAAGACCTAATAATTTTAGTCCCCGACATCCGCCCGGATATGTTCCCGCAGATACCGGAGGAGTTTTTTGCAGACTTTGCTCGTGAGTTGTTGGAGCAGTTGACAATAGAACACGTAATAATGCCCGGTGACGAAGCCCGCGAATTTATAACAAACAATCCGGAGCTTCCCCGATTTCCTTTTACAGAAACACCAATAACACCACATCCGACGCCGACGCCAATGCCGCCACCGCCGCAGATAGACGTTAGACCAAACCTACAGGAAATCCAACGTCGATTAGAAGAGCAAAACAGAATATTAAGCGATATGCCAGAAGCCATAACAGGTAACTTGCCAGATATAAAGATGGAAATAGAGTATACAGATTCGACGCCTTTTTTATTTGACTTCTCCATTTTATTTGATTCCATGCCAAATTTAATGGAGTATTTCCCGTTTTCCATCCCATTTGATTTGTATAACACATTTAGGGTAATCGCCGGACAAATGCCCGTAGAAACCGTAGGAATGACACTGCAAGAGGCTAGAGCATTTACAGCATTAATGGAAAACTCACATCGACAAGCCGAGATTATGGCCTTACATGGTGGACATGTAGCTTTTCAATCAAGCTATGCAGGGATAGAGCCAATGTTTTTAACAGACACTGCGCCGAGATTTGAGATAGAAATCCCCGAGCCATTTAATTATACCTTCGTGTTTGATATGAACGATTATACTGCGCTAATAGGTGTAGTAAGGTGGTCATTGCTTGTGATTTTTATTATTGGATTATATAAACTAACACCACTTCTTATACGTTGGTAGAGGACTGTTTTTATGAAATTCATTATACCCGCCGCGGTTAAGCTTTCGATAAAACCACTGTTAAAGGCTGTGTTAAAGGCCTCTATAAAAGCAGGGCTAATAGCTATGGTGCTATTCGGGATGGCGGCTGTAGATATGTTGCCGCGAAGTCCTTTTAGAGTAATAAACATCATTCTTATAAGCGAAACACAGCGCGCTTCTGAAATGTTGCGCTATTTGCCCGTTTTTATTCCGATATATGAAATGCTTACAGCCTTAACGCTGTGGATAGGAGCGATAATTGTTTGGTACTTTGTAAAATGGGCTTTGCGAATAGGAAAAATAATATCGTAGGCAGGTGATAAAAAATGCTTTGGTTTATGACAGGAACACCCGGTAGCGGAAAATCTTATAGTATGGCAACGCAGATAGAAAAGATTTTAAAGCGTGGTGCAAACGTAATTAGCACGGTAGATATAAACCTCGACATACTGACAAAGAACGGAAGAATAAAGATAGGGAATTTTTTGTATATACCGATATTTGAGTTAAACGTAGAAACATTGTACAGATATGCCGCCAACAACCACGAAAAAGGTATAGAACATCAAACATATATTTTTATAGATGAATGTCAGATGATATTCAATTCTCGGGAATATTCAAGTAATACCGACCGTAAGCCATGGTTGCGGTTTTTTAATATTCATCGACACATAGGTTATGACTGCTATCTCATAACCCAAAATGACATGTTTGTAGACAAGCAGATACGCGCAATGGTGGAGTATGAAATCCACCACAGAAAAATCAATAATTTGCTGTGGTTTTTGCCTATGACGGTATTTTCTGTAGTGGAAATATGGTATGGCCATACAAAAAAACCAAAAATCCGAAGCCAATTTGTGCGCTACAAATCAAGGGTAGGCAAGCTTTACGACAGCTATACAATGTTTGACGAATTTGCCAAGCAGTATGCAGATGAGCCGGATGGGCGAGAGGAAGAATCCCTTGCCGAAATCGAGGCCGACGCTGACGGTGCGTCGGCGGGAGCCTTTAGCGGCCGCCGCCGTGCCGGCAGTGGCGGCTACTTCAAGATGGTCTTAGAGTTTATAGGTTTAAGAAAACCTGCGGAAAAATTAGTAGACGAAACGGTCTAAAAATCTCTTAAAAAAGGAGCAGGGGCAGCAGTGTACACACGCCCCACGGATTTTTAACAAAAAACACCTTCTAAGCCGCATTAATATTGTATTTTTATCAAAAATATTTTGTCTTGAAACAGTCATTTGAAGACAAACCCAGGGGGTTTAAAATGAATGTAAGAAGTGAAGTAAAAAAGAGTGGTTTTTATAAAGAATTATGTCCCGGCTGGGCAGGGGTTACTACTAAGTATTTAGGTGCAACAGAAAAAAAGGTACTCCCCACCATAGACAATATTTACTACTCTGTTTTTATCCAAGGCGACGGGACAAGCCCTGTAACAATAGACAATATAATGCCTTTGCTGGAAGGGCTGGACATATCCAAACAGGCCGCAAACTTCATGCATGAGCCCGTGGATTTTTCTCACGGCCTGTTCGTAACGTTAAAGAGCTATAAATTTTACGTTTACTGCCTAACGCAAACAGATTTATACGATATTTTTTTATGTTACACCCTGCCAAACGTAGAAACACCGCGCATAGTAGTACAGCTTCGCGCCCTGGGGCTTTGGACACGAGGCGTAGACAATATCTTGATGGAATCATATTTAAAGGTCGAGGAGTTGCTTTCTGCCTATAACCTAAAAATAGCAAAGTGCCGAGAGCAGCGTATTGACTACTGTTATCACGTAAATAGTATAGCAAGCCCAAGCAAGCTATTTAGGGAAACAAAAGGCAAAATGAAAAACCTGCATACAAATCTAAGAGATTTTTATTTGCATGGTGATATTGAACACGACGCCGATGGGACGATAGTACACAAGGACTATATTTGTTTTGGAAGTAAAAAGTCCAATAACGTTCGCGCTCGCGTATACGATAAGGTCAAAGAAGTAATAGAAATGGGCTACAAGTCGTTTTTCTTTGAAATATGGCACGAAAAAGGCTTGATATCCTATTATGACAAGTGGTGCATGGAATACGCCTTCCCCTACAAAAATGTAGATTACTTGGCAAAAGCTCGTCTTGCGTTTTACGTAGAATATGGCACCGACCCCGTCCGTCGCGCAGACTATGATGAAATATTAAAAAATCCCAATGCCGGCCTGATGGATTTTAAGCGCGTAGCTGATGAATTTATGCCAAAAACTACACCTGTACTAAACATAGAATACGAAACAAAACGCAAATTTTACTACCATTCGGAGGATTTCATAGAATCATGCAAAATAGACTGGACACGCGAAAGCACAATCCCCGAGCCATTAAAGCGCATTTATCGCATAATTGACAACAAAATCCTTTACTTAGACTATTTAACCAAACGCACCCTGTCATTTTACAGCGGTAAAGATGAAGCCGGTAATCCGAAATATTTACCGTGGTGGGAACGCCTGCGCAATACGAAGCTTGACGGCCTAAAAACTAACGAGAAACTGCTCCGGGACTACACACACCATATGGACAAGCAAGCGGTGCAAAAACGCGCAATAAACGCCGTGGCGTCGTTTGCTGTATACGATGATAAGCTTGATACCGGTTTTGTTGAGGATTTATCTGATTTTATCGCAGATATATCTGACAACCAAGCTCATAAGATGGGGCTTTACTTCTCGGATGAGGCCGGGAACACAGTGGACGATGTAAGCGGTGAACTTATAAAAAGTTACGCCACCCAAAAGGCTAAGAAGGAAATCCAGTTGAAAAACAGAAAAAAGAAAAGGGATTTTAATGATGATACAAAATGCTCTTGATTCCTTTATTTTAGACCAGCGGTTAAAGGGAAGCACGGAAAAAACCGTATCCGGATACGAGTGGTTTATCGGCAAGTTCATTACATGGCTTGCCGATTTTGGCGTAGAAAATGCAAACTCGCTAACGGTGCAACACACCCAAGGTTATCAGCTCCATTTGTGTAGCCGCCAATGTGAAAACAAAAATCAGCCACTAACCCGGCGCACGGTGCGCACCTACATGCGGCATGTGCGTATTTTTCTGTCTTTTTGCTTTGCCGAAAGCATAATAAATGAGCCGATACATATAAAAATGAAGCTGCCGAAGGCAGAAAAACCCGTGATAGAAATATTGACGGATGAAGAAAGTAGTCATCTTTTATCGCGCTTTGGTGACGATGTCCTCGGCTGCCGCGACCGTGCCATAATTTGCCTGATGTTGGATTGTGGTTTGCGTCTTTCGGAAGTTGCCGGGTTGCGGTTATCGGATATAAATTTTGATAACCGTTACATAAAGGTAACAGGAAAAGGCCGAAAGCAGCGCATTGTACCTATCGGCCAGCTTGCCGTGCAAGCGGTTGTTAAATATAATTATCGTAGAAATGCTTCCGGCCGGGAACAATTATTTTTTTCTTCCCGACAAAGCCCGTTAACGCCCAGCGGTATCGGGCAGCTTATGAAACGCCTAAAAGCCCAAACAGGAATTCTGAGGCTACACGCTCATCTTCTCCGGCACACGTTCGCCACCAACTATTTAATCTATGGGATAGGTGACGTATATGAGTTGTCCAGAATCCTTGGCCATGCCGACATAAAGATAACCGAGGGGTATGTACAGCTTGCGAATTATTACAAGCTATTACAGAATCGAAACCGTCAGACGTATTTAGACATAAAAGAAGCCCGACAAGTCAACGAAGGTTGATTTATCGGGCTTTGTGCATGATGTACGAGAAAGGATTTGAACCCTCGACCTTCTGATCCGTAGTCAGACGCTCTATCCAGCTGAGCTACTCATACATGTTTCGCACGAAGAGGAGTATAGCATACATGCTTATAATAATGCAAGTACTTTTTTAGATATCGTTTATGATACTTTACGATAAATTCTCAAAGTATTGCTTCCCCGCAAAAAGTTTAGGCCTAATTTTAGACGATTACAGCACATTTATTTACGATATGCGCTATAATGGGTTGAAATTGTAAGTTGCTAACGGAAAGGTTTTGAAAAAATGTTTGTAGACAATGTAAAAATCACAATAGAGTCGGGGCGCGGAGGGCATGGGAATATTAGCTTTCGGCGCGAGAAGTATGTGCCAAACGGCGGGCCGGACGGCGGAGACGGCGGTTTGGGCGGCAATATTGTATTTATGGCGGACAGTGGGATTAATACGCTGATGGATTTTCGCTACAAGAAGGTGTTTAGGGCGGAGGATGGCGTAAACGGAGGCGGGAGCAAATGCAAGGGCCGCAACGGAAACGACCTTATTCTAAAAGTCCCCGTGGGTACGCTGGTGCGCTACGGCTGGGAAACAGACGAAACAGGAAGCCCAAGCGGTCTTGTTATGGCCGACCTAAAAACCCCCGGCGAGAGCAGAATTTTAGCAAAGGGCGGACGCGGGGGCAGAGGAAATCAGCACTTTGCGACACCTGCACGCCAAGCACCTAAGTTTTCTGAGGACGGGAAGGCAGGAAAGTCGTATCAGGTGACGCTGGAGCTTAAATTAATCGCGGATGTTGGCATTATCGGATTTCCTAATGCGGGTAAGTCTACGTTACTTTCTCGTGTTACAAAGGCAAATCCTAAAATCGCGAGTTATCAGTTTACTACGCTTTCGCCTAATCTTGGTGTGGTGCGGCATGATGTTGGGCGGGATTTTGTGCTGGCGGATATTCCCGGGCTTATTGAGGGGGCGAGCCAAGGTGTTGGGCTTGGCTTTGACTTTCTGCGGCATATCGAGCGGACCCGGGTGCTTTTGCATGTGGTGGACGCGGCGCGGTTGGAAGACGACCTTACACCCACGCAGGCAGTGGAAAAAATCAATGCCGAGCTTGACGCGTTTAACCCCACCTTGCTACAACGCCCGCAAATCATTGCCGCCAACAAAGCCGACCTTCCTCTCGACGAGGCGTATATGGAGGAGCTTTACGCATTTGCGGCGGAGAAGGGCTGGCAGGTATTTAAAATTTCCGCAGCCACAAACAGCGGCATGGAAGACCTAATGCGCGGCATAGTGGAAATGCTAAAGGACGCGCCTGAAATCGAGGATTTTGAGCCGGACTACGAAACCTACTTCGAGCCGGAGCGCACCGAGGAATCCATCACAATCGAGAAAATAAAAGAGGGCTACTTCCGCGTGGAAGGCCCCGGTATAGAGCGTATGCTTGGCTACACAAATATGGCGGACGAACGCGGTTTTGCGTTCTTCCAAAGGTTTATGCGGGAGCGCGGTATCATCGACCGCCTTGAGGAATTGGGCATAGAAGAAAATGACACCGTGCAGCTATATGAGCTTGAATTTGACTACTGGAAGTAACCCTTCATCAAAATGGCCTAAATTTTTGACATTTTTCAGAAAGGTGTCACAGCCCCGGGGTTGCGTCCTACGAATTCTTCCAGGCTTAGGATATTATTGTCATGCATATAATTTGAAATAGTTTCGCCAACAAAGGTTATGTGCCACGGCTCGTGGATATAGCCTGTTATGTGCGTTGTTTCTGCGCGGTAGCGTACTATAAAGCCGTGGTGGTGGGCGTTTGCGGCTACCCATCTGCCCGTGGGTGACGGGCCGCCTGCATCCAAAAGGCCACCGGGTCCCCATAGGTCCAGTGCGCGGCCTGTTTGATGCTCGCTGTGGTGCGGGCGAGCTACTCGACCGTCGCGTCTGCCACCGTTTATCCATAGCTCCGACTGCCGCGTGGCCGTACGATACGCCGACGTTACGGAGAGGTCAAACCCCGCGTTTTGTGAGGCTTCGCGCAGGCTACGGAATGCCGCTGCGGTCTCGGGCGTGGCGAGCAGGTGGCAGTAGTCGTGATTAACCGGCACAAGCTCGGCAGGCACAAATCCATAGGGCAAGCGGTACGTGGGCGATATAAAAAGCGGGTTTGGCTGGTGGTTTATTCTTATCTGGGAATAAAACGGTACATGCACGGAGGCATTTACCTTCCAGATAACCGTCTCGATGTCTAAGTCGGGGCGTTCTCGCCAAAATTCTGCGTAGAGGTCGGAGTTGTCGTGCATGTAAAAGGGCAGAGCCATATATTGCTGCGGAATCGGCGGCGCAGGCTCCGACGTAACGGGCGGCGGTGCGGGGGTAGGCGAAACGGGCATGATTATCATTTCTTGGGCGTCGGGGGGGATTATTTCGTAGATTTCTTCCTCGGGGATGTAAACAGTCGGCGGCAGAAGCTGTATCCATGAGGCAGGCTCTACAATGGATTCCGTGGTCGTCTCGGGCGCAATGGTGGGTGTCGTTACCGTTCTTGTCGATGTTGCTACATATGTATTTTGGGTTGGCTCAATAACCCTCGCTTGCGCGGGGCGTGCGTCCAACATCATGTAAACCGCAAAGCCAACACAGCCCGCCGCGGCCACAAGCATTAAAAATGTACCAACGCCCGCAAGAAATCTAATCCTCGCACTGCGTTTGCCTACATAGTATGGATGGTATCTGTTGTTTCGGTTTTTGACGCGCACGTAATTTCCCCCGTAAAAGAAGTTAGGGTTATTATAGCATGGAAATTATTCTACTACCATACGATTTATTTCTTTTTTTAGCCTTCCTATGATTTTTTTCTCCAGACGCGAAATATATGACTGCGAAATCCCCAGCATATCGGCTACTTCCTTTTGGGTTTTTTCTTCGCCGCCCGGGTATAGGCCAAAGCGTAGCTCTATTATTTTTTTTTCGCGGTTAGAAAGCTTATCCATCGCGAGGGTGAGCAGCTCCTTGTCGGTTTCGTCCTCGATATCGCGGGAAATTATATCAGCTTCCGTGCCAAGAATGTCGGAGAGAAGAAGCTCGTTGCCTTCCCAGTCGATGTTAAGCGGCTCGTCTATGGAAATTTCGGATTTTGTGCGGGTATTGCGCCGTAGGTACATCAGGATTTCGTTTTCTATACAGCGGCTTGCGTAGGTCGCGAGCTTGATTTTTTTATCGGGGCGGAACGTGTTTATCGCCTTGATTAGCCCAATCGTGCCGATGGATATCAAATCCTCCACATTAATCCCCGTATTCTCAAATTTGCGGGCTATGTATACCACCAGCCGCAGGTTTCTTTCTATCAACGTCGCCTTCGCACCCGTGTCGTCCTCCGTGCCAAGCACCGCAAGTAACTTTGCCTCCTCGTCCGCTCCCAGGGGCGCGGGCAACACCTCGCTGCCGCCTATGTAATAGGTGGTGTTTTCCGGCTGCAAGGCCAACGCTCCCATTATCATGTTTCGGGCTTTCTCATATATCGCGCTTAACATTTAGCTTCCTCCTCGCTGGGTTGTAGCTGAAGTATAAAACGTGGATTAAGCGCAATTTGTCGTTACTTGACATTCGTGAAAAAAAGAATAAAATAATCGTTGTGGCAACTTCGGGGAGTAGCGCAGCTTGGTAGCGCGCTTGGTTCGGGACCAAGAGGGCGCAGGTTCAAATCCTGTTTCCCCGATATGAGGAAAGCCTGCAATCTTAACGGTTGTGGGCTTTTGTAATTTCAAGGCAAATTTTGTCGAGTTTTGAAACTTAACTTTCAAAAGCAGCGCAACGAAAAAAGGGCGAAAGCCCTTTTTCGTATACTACTCCCGTATCATACCTCAAAACTCGTTAAATTCCAATCCGTCAATGATAATCTGCCTTGATTGTTTTCCACTTATCAATACGCCGTGTACCGTGAGTTTTTTTACAAATTTTTGCATAAATTGTTGGCGTTGTTCATTGTCTAATGCTTGCCAATGTTCACGGAAGCCCGCCACAATTTCATTTTTCTTATAGCGTTTGCCTTGATATTGTTCCGCTCGTTCCAGTTGCTTTAATCGGGCTTGTAATTCTGCCCGTTTGTCGTTGCCAACTGCAACCATGCTTTGATACTCGTCAAAAGCTATGTTGCCCGACATGAAAAAATTGATAGCTTCCTTTGTTTTCTTTTCGATTTGCTCAACCTCGGCATTGATAACCAAAATTTCCTCGCTTCTGTCATATAGCAACGGCTCTATTTTGGTTTTGCCGATTTCGGTTAGGTTTTCAACCCTCGCAATATAATCTGTAAAAACTCGCTCTAATTCCTTATGGCTTAAATGCCCCCTGTTGGTGCAAGTTTCAAGATTGTAGGCGTTTACACACCTATAGCTTGGATATTTTTTTACGACTTCCCCGCTGTTGTCGTTTTTCTTGCGGTAAATCCAATGTGAGGAATACTTACCGCCACAAGTAGGGCAGTAGAGAATACCGCAAAAATAAATCTCGCTTGTCGGGCGTTTTGTACGGGATATTCTTTGTATTTTGCTGATTTTTTCCTGTACCTGATAAAATGTATTATTATCAAGTATCGGCTCATGGTGTCCGTCAACCTCAAAATATTTGCTTGGGTCTTTTGTGCCGTAGCGTACTTTGCCGATATGGTTACAATTTTCAAGCACATTTTTAACGGTGCAGTCCGTCCAACGTACCCCCGTTTTACTGCTTATGTTTTCGGCGTTGAGTGTTCGGGTAATTTGCCGAATGTTATAATCGTCATGCAAGTACATATTGAAAATGCGTTTAACAATTTTTGCTTCCGCTTTATTGATTGTTTGAATTTTATTGCCGTTTTCCCTGTCGTAGCCGTAGGACGGTGAATAATTGCTAATCATGTAACCCTCTCTTGCTTTTCGCTCAATCCCCATGCGTACCCGCTCTGCTAAATTTTCACGCTCGAACTCTGCGAAAATTCCCACGATTTTCAGAAACATACGCCCTGTTGCACTTGCGGTATCTATGCTTTCATTGAGCGAATTAAAAGCACAATTATTCTGATTAAATAAGTCTACCAACTCAATCAGATTTTTTGTAGAGCGTGTAAGGCGGTCAATTTTGTAAACAAGTACATTGTTTACCGTGCCGTTTTCTACATCTGCAATCAACCGCTTAATTTCGGGTCTGCCTTCTATATCCTTTCCGCTTATGCCCTCATCGGCGTAAATATCGTACAGTAACCATTCTTTAATCGTAACGTAGGCTCGTAGCTTTTCCTCTTGGGCTCGTATTGAGTAACCTTCTTTTGCCTGTTCCTCTGTCGAAACTCGAAGATAAATAGCTGTGCTTAACATTTTACATCAGCACCCCTCACTTGAAATTTCAGAGGTTTGCTGTCGTAACTTGTTAGCCTCGGCAATTTTCGGCACGGAAGTATTTAGAAAAAATTTTATCATCTCACGTTGTAAATTTTTTGGGAGAATAATTTTTTCTTTTGGGTCAACTTCTTTTTTCTTCATTTTGGACTACCTCTATAAAAATTGGTAGTTGAATATATGAAGAAACCGCCGAAAAATGCCTGTACTAAAAGTTTATTTTTGTATGGTTTTTCACTTACGCTATTGTACCTATCGAGATTAAATCTTCGGCGTCTTTGGCGTGGTTGTTGTACTTTTTTGCGACAAAAGCTACCAGTCGCAGATTGTGTTCTATTAGTATGTTTCGTGCGTCTTCGTCGCCCGTGGCGTACTCTTGTAAGTATTTTTTTTCTTCTTCTGCGGTAAGCGGCTGTGGGAAGGAATTGCCGCCTGCCAAGTGGCCAAACAAAAAAAAGCCCTGTAAAAATTGCAATAACCCAAAAAACATATTTTACACCTCCCGGCAACGACGCGCACACTTTGCGCGGCTAACGACGCGCGTATTTTGCGCGTCCTTGTTGCGCTTATATATTATGCAATAAGGGGAATATGTGTTACACTGGACATATTATTGGAAAATGTCCGAAAAGGAGAACGTGATTTGATAAAATCGGCGTTGTTGATTATATTTCTCACGGTTTTTGTCGCGTGTGGCGGAGACGGAATGGTAGAACTGCAAATCGCACCCGAGCCGAAGTTGGAGTTAGTAACTGAGTTGGAAACGGAAGCCATTATCGAAATTAAAACAGAAATTGAAGCAGAAATTGAAATTGAAGTTGCAATCGAAACTGAAGTCGAAGCGGAAGTCGAAACCAAAATTGAAGTCGAAATCGCCATCGAAATCGAGGCAGAGGCGGATTACACCCCTGTCGATTTGGCTATGCACGCGCTTTGGCAGATTCTTTCTGTTATAAATATAACGGAAGGCGAGAGCGGCGCATTTGACATTGATATAAACCTGGAAACGGGCATGGACGACGGTACGGGCTTACAGCACAACATAGTAATGGATATAAATATGAAAAAGATTTCCGACGGAAGTTATGTAGAATTGTTGACTACCATGGATTTGGATTTGGGCGATATTATGGGCGGATTTTTTCGCGGGACGGAGCTTAATATTGGTACGTACTCGCTCGTTCGTGGTTACGAGGTTTTGGATTCTCGCCTTATCGTCAGTGGGATGGAGCTAACGCCGGAGACGATAAATACCTTTGGGCTGGATGATATGCTCACCCTCGGTGGCTTTAGCATAGAAGATGTAATGCTGGACATGCTCCGACAAAATCTCACGATTTCCCGCGAGGCACTGGAAGAACTCGAAATTAGGATAGAGCCGCCATACATGGGCGAGTGGTCTGTGCAAATTTGGGGCGAAGAAGCGGAGTTGGATTTCGCGCTGGCTATGCTTCCGATAGATACACAGGGTGTGGAGCTTGGTGAGGCATTAATCTTTCTGAATATGTATGAAGAAAACCCACCACACCGCGCAATTATAGAAATTTACTGGGAAATGCCCGTAGGCGGAAATACCGCTCAATTTTTTGCAGTAATACGCGTACATTTTAATGCAACAGGCGACGCAGTAGTCATAGAATTACCATAGGAGGCTCCAAAATGAAAACACTTGTACTTGCAGAAAAACCATCCGTAGGAAAAGATATAGCCCGTGTCTTAGGTTGTCGACCCGGCGGCGGCTTTATGGAAGGGCCAAAGCACATAGTAACATGGGCACTCGGCCATCTTGTAACCCTTGCCGACCCCGAAGGCTACGACAAGGATTTTAAAAGATGGGATATTAACCACCTGCCTATTATTCCCGAAAAATTAAAGCTTGTGGTGATTCCGCAGACTTCCAAGCAATTTAAAACGGTAAAGGAGCAACTCCTTCGCAAAGACGTGGGCGATATCGTAATCGCTACGGACGCAGGGCGCGAGGGAGAGCTTGTTGCGCGTTGGATAATCGAAATGGCAAAGTGCAAAAAACCCATAAAACGGCTATGGATTTCGTCGGTCACGGACAAGGCTATAAAGGAAGGCTTTGCAAATTTAAAGGACGGCAAGCAGTATCAGGCACTGTGTGATTCTGCAAAAGCCCGCGCCGAGGCCGACTGGCTCGTAGGCATAAATGCCACGCGCTGCCTTACCACAAAATTTAACAGCCCATTGTCCTGCGGGCGCGTGCAAACACCCACAGTTGCCATCATAGCAAAGCGTGAGGAAGAAATTCGTAAATTTGTGCCGACGCCGTTTTTTGGGATTTCTGCCGATATGGGGAATTTTAAGCTGACGTGGTACGACGAAAAAAGCGGCTCGGGACGGTGTTTTGACAAGGCAAAAGTCGAGGGGATTTTGGAAAAAATCAAGGCAAAAAAAGACGCGGTCGTTGCCGATATTAATAAGACTATAAAGAGGAAACACCCGCCAAGGCTCTACGATTTAACGGAACTGCAACGCGACGCGAGCAAAAAATACGGTTTTTCGCCAAAGGAAACGCTGTCTATCATGCAAAAGCTTTATGAGGAGCATAAGGTTTTGACTTACCCGCGTACGGATTCTCGTTATATTTCCGATGATATCGTGCCTACGCTAAACGAGCGGATAAAGGCTTGTTCCGTTCCGCCTTATACAAAAATGTGTGCGCAGGTGCTAAAGTCTCCGATTAAGCCTAATAAAAATTTTGTGGATAATGCTAAGGTTAGCGACCACCATGCGATTATTCCTACGGAGGCTTATGTAAACCTTGGTAATTTTAACGATAGGGAACGTAAGGTGTATGACCTTGTGATTACGCGCTTTCTTTCTGTTTTTTTTCCGCCGTTTGAGTATGAACAGGTGTCGGCGGTTTTGAAAATTGATGGCGAGACGTTTAAGGCAGGGGGCAGGGTGGTTATTTCGCAGGGGTATCAGGCTGTTTACAGCGGAATGGAGGACGAGGAAGAGGACGAAGAAAAAGGCACATTGCCCGCCATGAAAAAGGGCGACAAACTGCCGATAAAGGCGTTAAAAATCACCGAGGGCAAGACGACCCCTCCCGCGCCTTTTAATGAGGCGACGCTTTTGTCTGCGATGGAAAACCCCGCAAAATACACCGAGGATAAAAAGCTGGCCGAGACGTTGTCAAAAACAGGCGGATTAGGCACTGTGGCCACCCGCGCCGATATCATAGAAAAGCTTTTCGACAGCTTTTTGATAGAAAAAAAGGGCAAGGATATTTTTACAACATCCAAAGCCCGCCAACTGCTCACCATTGTTCCAAAAGACCTAAAATCACCCGAGCTTACAGGCACATGGGAGCAAAATTTGTCTGCAATAGCCACCGATAAAATGAAAAAAGACGCCTTTATAAAAGATATCCGCAAATACACCCGCGAAATCATCACAGAAATCAAAAACAGTACGGCAACCTTTAAGCACGATAACCTAAGCACCACAAAATGCGAAAAATGCGGTCTGTTTATGCTGCAAGTATCGGGCAAAAAGGGCGAAATGCTGGTATGCCAAGACCGCGAATGCAACTCTCGGATTTCCGTATCCCAAGAAATCCGTTCTAAATGCCCACAGTGCCACAAGTTTATGAAAATCGTGGGGGTAGGGGAGAAGCGGCAGGTGATTTGCCCATGTGGACATAAGGAGAAGTACGAGAACTTCGAGAAGCGTAAGAAGGACGAGAAAAACTCCATGTCTAAGCGGGATGTGCAGGCTTATTTGGATGACGCGAATAAAAAGAGCAAACCCGATGTTAAGAATAGTCCATTCGCCGCGCTGAAGGGCGTTAAGTTCAGTTAAAATGCGAGCCGGCAAGCTTTTGGTCAAAAAAACAAAAATATTGTCAAGGGGACAGTTCTTTTGACAACAATCCTGTGTTTATGCGGGTTGGTCAGCTTTTAACCAAAAAAACATTTTCGTGCTGGATTTGAAGTTATAATTACTTATCCACGTACCACTTAGAACGTTATCTGTGAAGGGGGAGTATGTCAAGCAAAAGCTAAAATTTGTTTGAACGATTTTTCGTGATTTGTAAATCGCTCTATCCCCCAAACCGTAGGAAGCACAGAGTCCACATAGGCTACTGTGCTTCCTTTATTATACTGCATTTACCCCGAAGTCTGCAAACTTCCAAACAATCTTAATTTGGTTTTCTAGGGACACAATGATTTTTTCAACAACGGATTCGATGATACTTCGTTGTGAAATTGATTCGGTTACGCCTAACGCATTTTCGGCAAGTGTAGCCAGCTTTTGGTTTTCCAATTTGGCGTTCTCGGACTGCTTCAAAGAATCAATCCGATTTTTCAACCGCTCAATTTGCTTGGAACACTCCCCTTTCGATGCCGCAAAAGTTTCACGGTCGATTTGACCTGTAACGAGCTGCTCGTAATTCGCTTGGATTTGCTCAGTCAACTGCCGGACATGGCTTTCATGTTCATCAATCTGCAACTGACCTAAACTATTTTTAGGAAGGTCAGATATAGAATCAATATTAAGCACAACCTCGGCTTGTTTTTTGACTGTGGCTAAAACTGTGGACTCCAGCGTGCTCGCCTTAACTTTCATTTTATAACATGGGGCGTTAGGGTCGGCGTTGGTATATACACAGTTAAAAACGGGATATTTACCCCCACTATACCTTAATCTTCGGCCACAACAACCGCAAAACACCTTGCCAAACAGAAGATGCTTCCTTGATTTATGGGGCTGACTCTGTTTCCGCTTGGTATACAGCTCTTGAACCTTATAAAATTCTTCCTTTTCGATTATTGGCGGGTGATGATTAGGAAGCTTAATGCTTGCTGAGATAGAGCAAAAAGGCTTTGATTTACTTGAGGATAAAACCGTATTCATGGGCGGCGGCTCTATAACAGAGCGGTTCTACTATTCAGCGACACATTCATCATCAATTCCGTGGGCTGGGTTCTCGCTAACCTCAGATACGCCCCATGAATAGCAAAGGCTACTGCTCCGCAAAACAGGGCAAACGCCAAAAATTTCAAAAAACCTCTGCGCCGTTTCTTGCTATTTCTTCCCGCATCCCGTTTCATATGCTCATCTCCCCGTGTTTGTTACATAGACCATCTTACACAGGGAAATCAAAGTTATGGGATAGCAAAAGTTAAGATTTTTCAAAGATTGGAAAGCCATGAATCGAACGGAACTTAATAAACCCATGATGTCATTATAAAAGTGCTTCAGTGAAGCACCCCACCAATGTAAAATGCCGACTTTCTCAGTCGGCATTTTACATTATTTCAACATCTCAATATCATCAAGCGTTAAATTAAAGTATTTCATTACCTTGTCCAGAGGTTCGCCGTCCTCCAACATATTCTTGGCAACGGCAAACAGCGCACCACGTTCTCTTGCATAACCATCTCTCTGCTCTTTCAATCTCGCCTCATAAAGTTGACGAGCCTTTTCATCGGCGGAGAGTTCCAAAAGGCGCAAGGATGCTTTTTTCATCGTTGGACTTCTTTCAGCTAACATTTTTAACTCCTCCTCCGTCTTAGCATCAAAAAATTTCATCCAGTTTAATAAGTCTGATTTTTCGGTACATTCGTTTAGTTTACGGGTTTTTGGAACTTCCAAAGTGTGGATTTCCAAATTATCTGTCAATAGAACGCCGCTTTCAATATCATACAATCCGAAATGATGATGATATTTTTCGCTTTGTTTAATTAGCGGGTGTCCTGTAATGATTATGCTGACTACTCGTTTAATCTTCTCGTATTGGTCGCTCTCGCCTATCTGCTCTGTGATTAGCTTAGAAACATAAAACAGGATTCTTGATTCCATGAATGGCATGGGGTCTACTTGAACCTCAATATTGATTACCTTTCCTGTCTTTAGTTTCAGCTTAACATCCAGTATGCCAAGTTTATCCCCTTTGTACTCTTGCAAAAGGAATGGGTTGGCTATTGCTATATCTTCCAACTCGTCTGGTGAGATATTCAGCACGGCAAGCAAAAAATCCGTCAACAAGTCCTTGCTACCCTCCGAACCCATAAGCAACTTAAAAATTACGTCCATCATAGGCGAGAGGATTTTGGGGATTTCTGCTTTCAAGAGGGCATCACCGCTTTCATTGGTCTTTGTATTAGTATACCACGGCTGACGGTAAATTGCCATAGAAATTCTGAAAAATACGATAAAATGTTCGAGAGATCTTTGCTCTAATGATAGACAAGGCGGTTCTATGCTGACTTTTCTTGAAAATTCATCTGTTTATTTGAGTTTCTAATGCGTAGAAACTTTTTTCCGAAACTACCTTGACAACACAGGTTCAAAGAGCAGTAACTCTAGTCAAAAACCCGAAGGGTCTCCATCCCTTCGGGTCATCTTTTTTTGTGATTTTTTACATGGCATTTCCCAAAAGCTCATTGTAGGCAGTTAGTGTGTCTGTACCGTTAATTTTGGCATATAACGATACTGCATTTAGACCCTCACCGCAACGGTGGCAATTAAATAAACCCTTAGGACGGAAAAATAAGGTAACGGAGCGTGATAAAGCCGCTGACCCGATGGAATGGGCTAGGCGTATGAACAACTGCCAAGCCAGTATTCACGAAATTATCAACGCAAAACTGATTTACAGCTAACACACATACCCAAAAAGCAGGGAGCGAAAATCAAACGCTACCTGCTTTTTTATCATCAGCGGCTCCAACCCGCATCGTCTTTTACCCATTTATCCGTTACGCTATTTCGGATAAGTATCCAATGCCAATTTGTAACTGTGGAAGGAGGGTTGAAATAGATGTCGGCTTTTTTACCGACATCAAAATGAGCCTGTATGATTATCACATTATCTTCATTTATGCCATTTATACCACCACGCCCATAAGTCATATAGCTTTTAACCCAACGATTAGATTCCGATTCGTCATACCATAGTTTTGTTAATATGCAATTTCTATACGCCTTGGCTTTGGAGAAGTCAGCAAGTACAATCTCAATAGCAGCATTTATTTCGGCTTCGCTAAATTTGATTGAATTAGTATAATGAATATCAGCACTATCAGTCGTTCCCCCAAAAGCAGCCAAACACAGCGATAACGCCAAAATAAGGAGCGACATAATAATTTTATTCATCACAACTCACTCCTATTTTTTTGGAATATTTTTAGTATTCACAGAGTGATAAATTTAATACATCTATCTTTTTATAGCCTTGTTAATACCCTGCCAATAATAATCTTTCTAAAAATATCGAATACGAGCGCATTGCCGTTTCTATTTTTTCAGGCCAAGCCGCAGTTACATAATGATAGCAATCTCTGTATGAATGAAGAATCCTCGTGCCTGTGCATACCCATTAGGAACATGACCGTGTGCCCGTTCCGATAAAATACTAAGTGGTCGCTGTTCAAAAATGTGTTGATGCCGTCGGGGTAACTGTAGTCAAAACCCGAAGGGTCTCCATCCCTTCGGGTCGTCTTTTTTTGTGATTTTTTTACATGGAATTTTCCAAAAGGTCATTGTAGGCAGTTAGTGTGTCTGTACCATTAATTTTGGCATATAACGATACTGCATTTAGACCCTCACCGCAACGGTGGCAATAAAATAGGCCCTTATCTTTGTTGATGGACGCAGTTAATTTTCTGCGCCCACTGTCGCAGAAAGGGCATCGGCATCTAATTTCTGTACGGTTCGGGTCTTTCATGTGGATGCCGCAATCGCTTGCAACATCCACGATTGAAAATTCGTTATAGATTTTATCCCGCCTCTCGCAGTAGTAGCTGACTATGTGTGTTGCCGCTTTCATCTGCATTCGATGGCTCTTTTATGGTGAAGCGGCGATATGTGGATTCAACTTTATACTTTGCGTGGACTTCCGGCTGCTCAGCTTCAAGTAGTTTGGCATTGAATTTATTTTGTGTGACGGTAGACCATTTGACGTATCCATCGCCCACAATGCCCATCTCATGTTCGCCAAGCATCTGCTTCAGTGTATTTTCTGCTTGCCGCTTCTGCTTTTTGTATATTTCCATTTGTTCATCAGCAATACCGTGCTGGCGAATCAAATCAACCACATTATCGGGAAGCGTAATTTTTGACTTCGGTATGCTTCCGGGGTACTGTCGGCTCAGAAACTCACCGCAGGCCTTAGAGTCATCCGGGGGTAGCGGAACACCGTCTTGGACATGCATCCAAAAATCCCTCTCATACCGGATTAACATGGAAATAAGCTCATCATCACGCTTTATAAATTTTGATTGGAACGAATTTCCACCGATAAGAGTGCCGATGTACGCGCCGTTATAACCGGTAACGCAAAGATAGTGCTGGATTTGCAAAAGATATTCTTGTGGTACAGCATCGCCCTCCCACTCACCTGCCTTAAATGCATTCGCCGTTTTTGCTTCAAACACGCATTTCCCATGAACAGGGCAACGGCAAACTCCATCAAGATTGGCGAGCATAAAGGGGTGTTCTTTGCTCTGCAAAATTTGCTTGACGGGGATCACCTTAATCCCTTTGCGCTGGCAAAACTCCTCCCTAATCAACGGAGTATCATCGAATCCGTTGTTGAAAAAATCATTGTGTCCCCGGAAAACCAAATTAAGATTGTTTGGAAGTTTGCAGACTTCGGGGGAAGTGGAGTATAATAAAGGAAGCACAGTAGCCTATGTGGACTCTGTGCTTCCTACGGTTTGGGGGATAGAGCGATTTACAAATCACGAAAAATCGTTCAAACAAATTTTAGCTTTT
>Ga0209755_10001637_pt1 | contig 33916 bp, 23 predicted proteins | sample TergutCo191P1_FD_187301 | JGI IMG/M metagenome (GOLD analysis project Ga0209755, IMG submission 187301) | Cornitermes sp. P1 segment gut microbial communities from Petit-Saut dam, French Guiana - Co191P1 (SPAdes) (version 2) | ecosystem: Host-associated > Arthropoda: Insects > Digestive system... | reverse complement strand
AGCACACGCCCGGATTCATTCACCGAGCGAATCATCAGCGTTTTAAGGAGATTGCGCACGGTGATGGTTTCACCCTCAAAGTGAATATTGGTGCCAAAACCCGGCGGCATATTGCGGATTTCCGGTCCGATTTGAATAATGTGGTCAAGGTCCAAATGTTCCACTGCAACCAGTGCGGTTAATATTTTTGTCATGCTGGCAGGATACATACGTTGATGTTCATTGTATCCAAAGAGCACGGTATTGGAATTCATTTCAAACAAAATGGCGGCAGAAGCATCCAAACGCAGCGGATTCTGCGCAAAAACAATCAAGGGTTGTGAACATAATATAATAATACAAATGATACAAGTGATAACTTTCTTCATGATGACTCCCGAAATAAACATAATGTGTTCATTATATCATTTTAATGTATTTTAGAAAATAATTAATTCAGCATAAAACATAAGATATCATCACTTCGATTTTACAAGTCTTAAATAAATACGAGCCTCAGTTCATGAGGCTCAACAGTTTTAAACATTTAACAACCACTCATCATGGTATTCGATTGCAACACCGCCATCCGGTGTGATGTGCAGCGGCAACCAAATATAGGTTGAGTGGCACAAGTCTTTGGGTACCCAGCGGTCGCCCATATATAAATATTTTCCATGTTCCGGATCCAGCGGCAATATATGGGTGCTTTGACTTTTAAAGGTTAGCTGTTCCACATCTTGAACGCAAGGATCACCCATGTTGACCCACAAACCCATGATGTGATCCGCCTTTGCATACAAAGCAGGATTGGGGTTCCATCCGGAACAACCGGATGTAATCATATAATAGGTATCTTTATGTTTAAACAATGCCGGTGCTTCTCGGTGCGCACGCGGAAAAATGCGGACATAGTCTTTGCCTTCAATCGGTTTATAATTTTCAGATTCGCAGCCGCCGCTGGTAATATGTGTATAATCCTCATTCAATTTTGAAATATACAGTGTAAAGTTTTCTTCGCTGGCATAAACAATATAAGCATCGTCGCCATCTTGAAAAACCGTCATATCCCTTGCCATGCCCGGATTATGAGCATAATCTTCGCCGCCATAATGATCCAAGCGGTATGACCCCATCAGTCTAAAAGGACCTTCCGGCTTATCAGAAACAGCGACCGCCGCTTTTGCTTTTGCATAATTCGCATCCGACGTTGCGGTGGGTCCGTCAGCGTGAAACCACATCACATAATTATTATTTTTTGCATTGTAAATGACCTTCGGCCGTTCCATCACCGCTCGGTTTTTATTTAAATCATTAAAGATATATGCCTTTTCTGCATCAGAACAATTTCCATACAGTGCATGAAAGTATGGCTCATTAAATTCATCCATTGAATCCATTGCTTTTAAAACCACACCCATATCCGTCCAGTTGATTAAATCGGTGGATTTGTAACTGTGAATCCCCACCAAAGGACGATAACCCAGTGTTTTATCTTCACCATACCAATAGTACACAGTCTGGTTGTTTTCTTGCATGACACAGATACCGCCGCCATGTGCTTGAATGAGTTTCCGGTCTGTGTCATACCATAATGTACCCGGATGTATCATCATAACCTCCTATGATCTTATATTAATAAAAAAATGTATCCAGCCAATCCATTCTTTGATTCAGCCATTGCAATAAATGATTGACTTGTCCTTCATGCGTTGCGATTTGTGAAATTGAAAGCGGCGTGCGCCACACATATTGTCCGATATGATTCGGCCAACGTACAAAATTACGCTCAAAACAATCTCGGTAACGTACGGACACCCGCTCAATATGCATCATCATCGCTTCAATTTCGTGATGACGAATCTCATGCCAGCGGTCTGCCACGGCTTGACGCAGTTCAGGTACGATGACAAAAGGCCTCATCCATGCATTGGCATGCACCGCCCACAAACGTTCAGGCCCATAATCAACAAACCATCCCCGCACAACGGAGCTGCCCGCAGACTGATCAAAATCCCAAATCGGGCCGGCATACAGTCTGGGCCCTGTCTCTGTTTGCCTTATTTGAAAAAATACAGAGGAAAAACCAACATCGACATTCTTAAAAAATTCATTGATAATATAAAAATCCACAAAGGATTCCAAATCAATCAACGCAGCAATGCGCTCAAAATCGAGTTGATCCATTGCGGCATCGACTTCCGTGAGAAACGCACGCACAAAGTCAGTATGTGCATCCGTCAACCGCCGTCCGCTTGGAAACCGCACTTCAAACGCTTGTTGATTTGCACCGATGCGGACATATACATCATCCGGCATACGGGCATGCCGGCACCACTGTACAAAATATTCACTGCGCATCGGATCTTGGTGAAAGCTTAATTGAATACGACCCTCATGGACATGCACTTGATCCGTCAGCATATACACCCCACGGTAATCCCCGTTGAGATACACATGCATAAATGTGCGTGTCGGCACCGCAAAATTTCCGCCCCGAAGCAATCCGGCCAAATGATATGCGGCATAGGACCGCATTAAAGATGGCTCGGATGCATTGGCAATAAAACTCCAATCGGTTGCGGTAACGTCGCTGCCCGGCATGGTATGCGGTTCATTAAGGCGAATGCGAAACGATCTTTTTTCGCCCATATACCGCCAAGTAGAACTGCCGCGCCCGCGGATTTGTCCAATGACCGGCCCAAGCGAATCATCGCCGGCATTACGCACCGTAACCGCCGTACCGCGCCAATCATGCCGTTCGATATGCCTTGCGTCGGTACTGATAAAAATAGAAGGCATCAGTCCGGGCAGTACCGGTGTTTCGGCATGTAAAACCGCAGCATAAAGACAGTCCGGCAATTCGGCATCATCATGTACATTATATTCAGGTGCATGATTCGGTGTACATGCACCCATAAATATAATGGCAAAGACAGCCATCATGCTGAACATCTTTTTTACCGAAGCGTGCACTGCTATCCTACAATTCCGGAACGCTCAAAGTTGTCAACGATTTTCTTTTGCGTTGCAAAGTAAATAACCAACAACGGCACCAAATAAATCAAGGCGGCGGCATGTTTTACCGCATCAAACACAAAGGTTGTGACTACCGGCAAATTGAAAATCCGCGATATGCCTTGCAGTAAGACTTGTTGATTTTGTGCGGCAAAAGTCGTGGATAAAGTATTTGCCATATATGGCCCTTGCGGATGGAAATAACCGGTCAAATAAGTATCGCCGTAATTCCATACAAAACTAAGCACAAAGACGGTCATCATTGCCGGAATGGCATTGGGAAACGCAATTCTGACGAATGTTTTGTAAAAGCCGCAACCGTCAATCAACGCCGCTTCTTCCAGTTCGTTGGGGAGTCCTTTAAAAAATTGACGGAAAATAAAGATGAAAATTGCTTGGCGGACACCAAAACCAAAAAATGAGAGCATATACAACGTCATCGGATTGTTGATGAGGTTAATAGAACTTCCGGTAAACAAGGTGACCAAACCAAAGACATCAAAACTGTGAAAACTTAAAAATTGCGGAATCAAAAGTGCCTGAGGCGGAACAATGATTACCAAGATGACCGCACCCATGATGATGCGCTTAAACGGAAAATCGACACGCCCCAGCGAATAACCGGCCATTGCACTGGTGATGATTTGAATGACGGCAGTCAACACACTGTACAATACCGTCCACATCATCGGTGTAAAATTGCCGAAGGCAACACGGATTGCCGCACGAAAACTCAAATTGGAAAACTCAAGCGGAACCCAAATGACATCCGGATTGTCCAGTTGCCTAAATTCACTGGAGACAATGGGAATTACGCGGATGAGCGGATAGAGAATGGCAAAACAAATACCCATCACCAGTGTAAAGAACGCCACACTGGTGATCGCTTTTTTGAGCAAGACTTTTGCATAATAACGATCAAACGGTCCAAACAAAAACTGATTGCGCCTGGTTTTACCCACACTAAACTTATGCGACTTTGTTCTGCTACTCATATTTACCCATCACCTTCCTAAATAAGAATAACATCGCAGCCAATCCCACGATAATGTTGATCATGTAAACAAGACTCAGTGCCGCACCCATACCAATGTTGTTGCGCTGGAATCCATACGCCCATATTTCACTGGTGATGATGGAGGTAAGAAATAAATCAACAAATGAATAAGCAATAACAAACACGATAATGTTGGCGAGCATCGGCAAGGTTATTTTCCAGAAGGTTTCGTATGCATTGGCACCCTCAATCTTTGCCACCTCGTACAATGAAGCATTGATGGATTGCAGTCCCGCCAAGAAGATCAGCGTTTGTACCCCTGCATTTGAAATCAAGTTGAAAATCTCATTGGCAACACCGGCAATAAACAAAGCGACATTAATGGGTAAGAATGTATGCATCATCAATAGCGACACCAAAGGACCACCGATAAACGTATCCGCAATGGAGGCATCCATCATGTCCGCACCGGTGGTCGCCGCCAACAGCATTTGAACAACCGGAAGCCCGGTTACGATGGGCAAAAAGAAAATCGTACGTACAATGCCCTGTCCTTTGAATTTTACATTGACAATCATTGCCGCCAACAAACTAAAAACCACCATAATCGGAGCGTTTAAAAATATCCGAATATTTTCATCCGCAAAAACACGGATGTATTGTTGGTTTGCCAGTGACACTTCGGTGGTAAACAAACCGACAAAGTTTTGAAAACCTACAAAGTCGAGCTGCATACCGCCGTGTTCCGGAACAGAAATCGTACTGAATGAAAACTGAATCAGTTGAATGATCGGTGTGACAAAAAATAATAAGAATCCAATGATAAACGGAAGCAAAAATACAAGGGCATGAATTTTGCGCATGTTTCGGTGGCTTGGCTTTTTCAGCCGCAACAATTGATTCATGATATGCCTCCCACAATTTTAAAACTTAGCGCGTCCAGCGCAAAATCTTCACCGGAAACAGGGAACAAATTATAATTAACATACACGCGAGCACCCGTTGCATACGTTGTTACAAACACACCGGATAAAAGCATTTCATGATGAACAATCTCCGTGGTGCCGATTTGCGCAAAGGCTTCTTTTTGTGCATTGGCAAGCCACAAAATATCTTCTCGAAGCCGGCGGTATTCATGTGAAAAATACCGTGAAATCCCCTCATTCAGCAGCAAGCTGGTTGGCTCATAAAAGACCGTAAACTTAGGAATTGAACCCAGCTCCACCGATTGAAGTAAAAAATACTCCAAAGAGGGCATCGCACCGTTGACATTCAGTGTTGTATAAGAAACCAAACCGTTCATAACCAATTGACGAAACGGAACAGAGGCATAAAACACCCCGGACTGACTGGATTCACGTGAAATGTTCAGCGCGTACGATGCAAAATGTAAACGGTCCATATTTGGATTGTCCAGTGCAAGATTAAATTCTCCGCGCAGCCGCTCAAGCATCGGATGCAATATACCAAACTGTGCATCATAGGGACTGACGATGTCGCGCGGGTCATAGTTTGCAAACGGTATGGTGCCAAAATCAGGCAGCGTAACATTGTCAATACGTCCGGCTGCGTCACTGATAAAACCATCAACAACAAACGGAAGATACCTCGGATGTATAAAATGATAAATATTATAGGTCCAGTCAAAGAACATAAATCCTGCCGGGCTCCACTGGTCAGACAACCAAACCCCTTCCGCTGTACCAAAATCAGACAACATAAAACGGCGTGTGTTAAACCGTCTGGATGGACGGTACATGCGGATTAAATTGGCTTCAACAAATACTTCCTGTCCGGGTCGCGAAAGCGCGAGCAGGTCATCAAACTCCGCATTGCTGCCCATTTGCCGGACACGCTGCACTTGATTGCCGACAATACTGCTCCTGCCGCCATTGATGCCGTATTTAAGATTGGCGACCACATTGATGTTTAAACTGCGAAGGTCATTGATGATGTATGCCGCCTGTGTGTAACTTGTCATTGGAATGTTTGAATAAAAGGGAATCCCCGCGAAGTTGCGCAAAACGGTAACCGCGCCGATAAGTTCAACAAAAATTTGCGGTTCGTCCTGAAAACGCACCTCAAATGCTTGTGTATCAATTAAATGCTGCCGGTACACCTGTGAAAATTCAAAATAACCGGCATTTTCCGGAAACAAGACATAGCGGAAACGAATATGCGGGCTTAAATCACCGGTGCTGGCCAAAAATCTTGCCTGTTCCGCAGAAAATGGACCAAAAATACGCACGCGTGAAAACTGTTTGGTATCCACCGAACCGAACACGGCATTATACATCGGACCGGCACCGCCGCCGGAAGCCCTGAGTGTGGCACCGATGTTTGCGGTTTGCGCGCCATATTCAATAATTGTAAAGAATCCGGAATCAACGCCGTTTTGCGTGTTCCACATACCAAATACCGGCATGTGAATGTCTTCTTCATGACCCGGTCTAAAATAATGATTGTCTTGGTCAAAGAACATATGATTGAACACCGGACGTGAAAAGTTGGATCTGCGAATATCAAAACTATCCAGACGCATCAACATTCCGGCACCGCATGGTACAAAGATAAACCCTTCGTTGTTTTCTGCGAATGTTGCATCAAATGCCGGATAAATCAAGATATTTTGCAGTGTGAAAAATTCATTGTTGTTGATATGTTCATCAACCGGAATATCCACAATAAATTCGCCGTCTGATGTTAGGGTATGGTTCATGGTAATCGTAAATGCTGCCGGTTCCACAAAATATATAAAAAGACCCAAGTCATCCAAATCGTCAATTAAATATTCACGGGTATAGCCAACCGCACGTGTCATGCTGATCAGCAATGTGACCAGTCCTGACGGCGGCAAACCGCCCAACATATAAAAATACACGCCTTCATTATCATCACGCTGATAAACCAAGTTAAGCGCCCTGCGGTACTGATCTGCACGTTCCGAAGTTATTTCTCCGGCAGCCTCCAGTGCGGCAAGCGGTTCAATAAAGCGCGCATGATAACGTTCTATGCTAATCCGAGACGGAATATATTCAAGCAATCGGGTTGATTCGGTTTCAAAAAAATCTAAAACAAACTGAACCCCGTTTTCAATCTGATAAATACGGAATTGATCATTTGAAATAACATAATCATAGGCATTCCATTCATACAACATGGAATCTTCCCCGAGAAACCGTATGACAATCGGTGAACGGGAAACCACCGGCATCAGCGGACTGGTCACCAACGATTGAAATACGCGTCCGGTCGGCGCATGCGTAATTGCAAGATTAAGATTGCGCGTATCGACTGTCATGCTAAAATCACCGGCCTCAGCAACCGGAACAACACCGGAATTGATGGGGATGTTTTCGCCTTGCACAATCGGCGCAGGTCTCTCAAATGGGATCGGCTCCATCGACCTTACCGTCATCCGCATGATGGTGAGGGTCAGAAAATAAGTCAAAGGAATCGCAATAAGGATGAGCAGTACCCCTGCGATGCTGATGCGACTGAGTTTCGCTTTTAATTTTATCCACATTAGAAAACAACCCCTCTTCGCGTTATTTCAGCAAAAACAGTCGTAATGAGTCCAATGAGACGGCTCATCAAAACAAAATACACAATGCCGATAAAAATAATTAAAATCGCCGCGGCTGCTGTTGCCAACAACGTAACGACATTTTTTGAAGCATTATATTCATGAATCACACACAAACCGCAAAAAACCAAAAAGGCAAAAATAATCATACCAATGGCGGACACCGCGTTCAGCATAAAAATCTCAGGCTGCGTGACAACATTGGATAAAATAAGTGCGAAGATATCAATGATTAATTTTGGAATCAGGGCATAAGCCAAAACCATTAATATGTCCGAGAACGATCCGTTTCCGTCAAAAATACTCGTAATCGCCCAATTGCTGACGGCGAAAATTAAAAACGGAAAGATTGCCGTCACCATTGTCATCATCGGATTGATGTACAGCGCGATCCCACCGGCAACCAACAGGCCCGTTGTATAAAAACTAAGAATGTCAAACAAGCCGACGAACAGAAATACAGCGGCAATAATAATCCAGTTGCGTTGTCTCCTAAACCGCAGTTCATAAAATCCGTTAAACGGATGCGTGATGGTATAGGGGATAAACTTTAAATCACCAACCAGCGTACTCATGCGGTCTTCCTCCCCCAAAAACGTCTCCTTGGTTTGACGGTCTCAATTTCTCCGTCCTGATAACGTTGTTTTTTAATGTATCGTGCTTCTGAATAAACAATCAGTACCGCAAAGACGACAACAACGACGGCAATCAGCGGAAACCATTGTTCTATAAGCTGTGCGCGCCGTCCTTGCCATGCACGCGAATATCCGTCAAGATCCACAGCCAATCTAAAATAATACAAAGCCTCCGCATACTGACGCTGCATCAAAAAGTTTCTGCCGATGCCGGAGTAAGCACTGGTGAACGTCGCATTCAGTGCAACCGCTTCCCGAAACAAATTGTTGGCATCTTCCCAGCGTCCTTCATGATACGCTTGGTTTGCCAGCAGTGCGGCTTGACCAAAACGTGTTGGCGTAAAGACATTTAAAACCCCGCGTGAGCGGTCGCCCACGAGAATATCATAACCATTCCATGCAATGCTGGACGGGTCTTGCAAATCACCCTTGCTGTCACCCATTTGACCAAAGATGGTGAGTGTATATCCGTCAAAATCATGAACCCAAATGCGTCCGAAATTTCTATCAAGCAGCGCGTACACACCAAAATCGGTCACCGCAATCCCATTAAACTGGGACGTGCCGGTAATGGGAATATTGCCCATAAATGTTTCTGAAAAGCCATTGCCTTCAGAACGGATGACATTGTCGCCGCGGGCATTAAAGCGAAAAACCAGATCCGTAGATGCGGAATCGGCAGTGACCGCAAAAATGAAACCATCCGGATCAATATCCACATCCGTAAACGACGGCGCAAAAACCCTTGCCATTTGTCTGCGCTGTTCCTGTGTGGCAATAGAACGCCAAAAATAATCAACCGGACTCATCGTCGGACGTGTGGTGCCGAAATAACGTGAAAATGAACCGTCCGCTTCAAGCTGAACCAGACCTTCAAAACTGCCGGACACCATAAACGTGATTCTGCCGCCGGCATCAACGGCAAGCCGTGCCGGACGAAACGCTGTGTGTCCGACCATGTTGTCAGGACGGGTAATGATATCGATCAGTTGCAATGTATCGCCTTCTAAAATAACAATGCGTTCCGCACCGGTATCCGCGATATAAAGCCGATTCAATGTTTCACTAAAGAACACGCCTTCAGGCGAGTCCAGCATAAGCTGTTCATTCGTTTCCGGAAGTACAACAATGCGGTTGTCCTGATCGCGGATGAGCCTGATGGATGTGACAAACGAATAGTCTTCCGCATCGAGCACATTGACGCGGCCGGTACTGCTGTCTGCGATAAACACACGGCCGCCGCCAACCGTGACATCATCAACGCGGTCCAGCGGAATCGGCAGCCATGAATCATCAATAACACGTGCAATTTGAAAACCGGGCACTGTATCGACCGTCATCATACCACCGGGTGCCCATGCATAATTAAAACGATTGGTGCGCTCGGCAGAAACCGGGACGGTGAAAAAAATAACCATTAAAAAGATACAAACAAAGCATTTAATTTTTTTCATATACAGCCCCTAACCTTTAATGCCTGAGCTTGCCATCGTCTCAATAACATTGGATTGTGAAATAACGAATACGGTAATGGGTACTGCCAGCATGATCAAACTAAATGCCGCAAATACACCCTGCCGCGCCACGCCGACTTGTGCGATTTGCCCCATCGCAAACCCCACAGGTTTTAGTGCTTCCGTGTAAATAAACGTTGCACCGGTCGCACCCCAAAAAGCTTGTACCGATAAGATAATCAGTGTTATCCATGCCGGTTTTGCCATCGGCATGATGACGGTCCACCAAGTTTTTATTTCACTGGCACCGTCAATTTTTGCAGCTTCCACCAATGAGTCCGGAATCTGCATCATAAAGTTGCGCATCAAAAACACGCCCAATGTACCACCCAGTGCCGGCAAAATGATTGCCAGATGCGTATCAATAAGTCCGATGCGCGACATGATGATAAAGTTTGGGATTGCCGTAACGGTGCCGTTAAACATCAGTGCATACACAATGATGTTGTTCATTAAGCGGCTGCCCGGAAACACATACTTTGCCATCGGAAATGCGGCCATTGAACCGATAACCACGGTACCGACCGTACCCATAATGGTAATAAAAAAGGTGTTAAAAACATACCGAGATACCGGTACCCACGCATTGTTCATCGCCAAGGTTAAATCCCTGAAATTGTCCAGCGTCGGATTCATTACAAACAATCTCGGCGGGAAAAGGAACAATTCATTCAGCGGTTTAAACGCATCGTTAATGATCATCACCAGCGGAAACACACTGAAAAATCCAAAAATCATCAAGAATGCCGCCAACACGATATCGAGTGCCAAACTGCGTCCTTTGCGTTTGAATTTAAAGTGCCGCCATAAACCGGCTATATAATCGAAAGGCTTCAACAAGGGCGAGCGTTGCTTTACGGGATTTGCAGCAATGTGATCCATTAGTCTCCAACCTTTCTGAGTAGTTTTTGAACAACAAGGTTTGTCAGTACCATCATAAAGAACAAAATGGTCGCAATGGCGGAAGCATAACCCATTTCCATGCGGATGGTACCGAAATCATGTAAGTGTGTCAAAATGGTGTGTCCCGCATATTCAAAAGACGGAAAGCCCAATAATTCAGTCGATATTGCCGCAATTGAGAACGATGTTGTAATCTGCATAACCGCGCCGAAGAGCAGCTGAGGCTTCATCGAAGGAAGGGTGATAAACCACAACTCTTGCCAGCGGTTATTAATCCCGTCAATCGCACCGGATTCATACAGCGCCGAATCGACATTTTTAAGTCCTGCGATAAATGCCAAGAAACTAACACCGAGCGAGAGCCATAACTGGATAACAATCAACAAAGGCATGATCCATTCTCTGGTATTAAAGAAGAGAATGGGTGCATTGGTAATGCCAAGCCGCATCAGCCACGCATTTGCAAAACCCACGGAGTCAGAAGAAAAAATCAAACCCCAGATCAAAAACGCATTGCCGGAAATACTCGGTGCATAGAAGATGAGTGTCAGCAAAGCCCGAACCCTGCGGTTCAAATTGTTAATCAGCCACGCCAGTACAAAGCAGAGCAAATAACTTAAAGGACCTGTTACAAGGGCGAGAAACAATGTGTTTTGAACGGCAATCAGAAAGACATCATCATTCGTAAACAGATTAATATAATTCATCACACCGACAAAACGCGGCAATTCCAGCATATTGAAATCCGTGAAACTAATGACCACCGACACCAATACAGGGACTGCGGTAAAAACAACAAAGATTGCAAAAAAGGGAAAGATCATCAAATACTTTTCCTTATGAAGACGCCATGCGGCCATAAAACCGGTTTGACTTTTATCCATGATTATCTCCCTTCTTGTTTAATTGGTAAGGATGTGACGGCTTGCATATTCAGGAAAATCGTACACTGTGGACAAACCAAATTCCAATCTGCGGCGTGTCAATTCCCTGTCAATTTCAAAAAGATTCATATGCAGTGCCTGTCTCGGTGTCATGGCATTTGCATCCGTTACCACAGAGCGGAATGCGAAATCCACCATACGCGGTGCCATATAGCCACCGGGCACTTCCGGAATACCAACGGTATTTTCAAATTGAAGCAACAACTGATCGGCGATGTGCGGTGCCCAAGGCAGCTGACGCAAGACTTCCGGCATGGCGGTTGCATAACGGCCGGCCGATCCCAAGATACCTTCCAGCTGGTTGGCATAGTCTACTTGCGTATCCACAGACAACCACCAGCGCACAAACTCCCATGCATTTTCAACCACCGCAGGATTACCATTTTGCAGAATAACCGTATGGTTTACATTGGTCATTGCGACATTATTAATCGTGCCGTCTTCTTGAAGTACACCGGGGATCGGTGCAAACGACCATAAACCCCTGATTTCCGGTGCGAATACCTCCAAGGTATTAAAAAATGTATAGTTTGCAATGCCAATCGGCATTTCGCCGGTTCTGAAACGGTTTTGGAAATTTACTTGAATCGGCAAACTAAACTGTGTAAAGAAGGATGTATATTTATGAAACGCATACATCGCCTCCGGTGTATAAAGGGCGGATGCAATACCAAAATTGTCTCCTTCACCCAAGAACAGCTGTCCGCCGTGCTGGAACAAAAGCGAGCCAAAAATAGACAAATCCGCAACCGTTGTAATCGGCATGAATACATCAAACTGATGTTGGTTTAAAATCGCAATGGCATTTCTGAATTCATCCCACGTGCGCGGGGCTTCAATGCCAAGCGGATCCAATATGTCATTTCGCATATACATCATGGGAAACCATTGTTGCTCGGGTGCACCATAGACGCCGCCAAGATACGTCACCGTATCAAGTGCGGATGGGAAGAATTGTTGTGAAAATACATCCCAACCCGGTTGTTGTGACAAATCAACCAGTGCATTACGCATGGCAAAGTTGATGACCGCCGCTTGACCCATATTGAGCACAACATCGGGGCCGATACCGGCAAGTGTTGCCGGTAAAACAACATCCTGTGGGATAAGCTGAAGATTAACGGGGATGTCTGTTTGCGGCATAAACACACCGGAAATCAAACCTTGTAAAATGGTTGCGGGGTCACGTCCGGTCGGTATCCATACCAAAATGGCATCCCTCGGTACATCAACATCGTCCAAATCGGATTCACTGACAAAAAATGTTGCGCCAAAACGTGTAATGCCGTTCACCGCGCGTGCCGCCAAACTTGCTCTTGCCGGATTATAGGGTTCTGCCGGTGCATGCAGTGTAATTGAACACAACTCCAGCGGCATCTCAGAAATTGCAATAACCCATTCGGCAACACTGGAAATATTCGCATTGAGGGTTGCGATTTCTCTTGCAATATCATGCGGATTATCGGACATGCGGCGTGCCTGTCTTGCCATCATTTCAAGCAAAGAGGCATTGGTGCTTTGATCACCGCCGGTAATTTTTTCGACTTCATAGATCACCGCAAACAAGCGGTTGGAGATATCGTCAAAGGTTTCAATAAAGTCCGGTACGCGTATTTCAATTTGATAATCAATAAAGCGGTCAGGACTTTCACCGGTAATTTGCACCACACGCACATAAATATTGGTGAGGGTTCGTAAAATATCCTCCACCTCTTCCAGCGGTCCGGCAAAATCACCCAGTACATTTTCAAGCATGATGCGGTTGACACCCGCTTCAAGCCAAATCGGCATGGTGATGCCATCGTCATCATAAATACCGTATTGAACAAAAATATTTGAAAACGAAAAGCCAATGCGTTCCGCTTCGGCAAACGGCACTGCGCCATTCACCCATAAACGTCTGAAAGACATAACGCCGCGGTTTAGATGCTGGCGTGCCCTAAATGTAATCCCATAATATCCGGCATGCGGCACGACAATATCCCATGCAATGGTTTCACCCGGAGATTGCCATGAACTGCCGCCAATGGTATTAAAGCGAAAACGATACGGATGATGCGGTGTTGTGTCCGGATTGACAAAATCAACTTGATTGATAATGGTACGTACAGATTTATAAACCGCTTGTGTTGCACCGTAAATGCGTTCGGCATTTCCGCGAATCGGCGGTCCGGTATAATGAACCGCATCGGGGCGGTACACAAGATGAAACGGTAAAACTTCCGGTGCTTGTCTAAAAACAATGTCACCAATTTTCATGGGTTCACGAACCGAAATAAACGTAATTGTGTTTCGCCCTGCGGGCAAAAAGATACGGTACGGGCTTAGATTTCGGCGCAGTGCGTCACTGACATACATGCCCGTCCATTCAAAAACTTCCGTTGATTGGGGTCTGACTTCATTGCCTCCGCGCATTGTAATCATCTGTCCCGATGTATTGTCAAACATGCGGTTAAACAAAATTTGATTGAGCCCGTTAAACGGCGTCGATCCGTTAATTAAGATGCGGCGTTCAATGGTGGCAAATGAGCCGGGCAGCGGAAGATAGTGCACATAAATATTGTAAAAACCCGGTGTCTGTACATTAAATGAAAATGTAACAGCGCCCTGCGCAGCAGTTTCAACACCCTCATCACTAAAGACCAATACTTTTCCGTCTGCACCGGTTGCGGTGGTGATGTCCACATGAATTTCAGCATCGGCAAAAGTGCCGTCCCAACCATGTGCACTGAGGTATGCGGCGTATGTACGCTCATTAAAATAAAAATCACTGGCACCGATAAAAACACCGGAAGGGGCATGAGCTGAACGGCAACCAGCCATCGCAAAAACTGCGATGGCTAGTAAAATTACCGTTAAGGCTATTGTTTTTATTAATTTAATCATGCAACCGTTACTTCAATGACAATGGTTGCTTCATTACCGGCAAAGTCTGTAACTGTGATTTCAACTTCATAAGTGCCTGGCAATGTTACATCAAGTTGGCTTAAATCAGGAACCATACGGCCGCGAAGATCTAATCCGTCCGCATCGGTTACAGAATATACAAATTGATTCCAATTAATGTCCGCAGCAGGAGAATCAAGTTCTACTTCCGGGAATTCTTCTTGTAGTGTAAATTCAGGTGGTGTTGTGCTGTTTGGATCATAAACCCAAACTTGTTGGTTGTGCCATCCGGTCAAGTTGTTTGAAGAATCTTGAACTCTGATGCGCATACCCGGATTGTACATACCGGCAACATCAACATCAAGTCCTGCCGCAGCATGACCCCATTCGATGTACACCAAAGCATCTTTAACATTTAAAGGACCGTCAACATTGTCATTCACCGTAAAGAATTCGCTGAAATCAAAGGTCTCTACATCGGTACCAAGCGGCATAACCACAGGTCTGCCTTGGATGGACGGTGCGATATTGTCAACTGCTTCCGCACCGGCAAGTGCGCCGCCGATAATGTTCAGTCGTTCGTGAACGAGCGGCAATTGCTGTGCAACATTGATTGCATACTCAGGCACACCTTCAACGCGCCAAATCGAATGACCCATGATGGAGTTGTTGACCCAGTCCACGCCAACCATACCGGCAAACTCATTTGGAGATGACGGAGAGTAGTTTGCAAAGATGTAAAGGATGTCATTGCTGATTTGCGGATGGAAAATATCAAAGCCTTGTAAAACTGCGGTTGCTTCAGCAGATGCTTCTCTAAAATCAGCAACATTGTCTACATTGCCGAATGCACGCCAAAACTCAATGGTGAACAAACGCCATACTTCAAGTGCAAGTCTGGTGGTTTCATCATCGACACCGCGAAGGATGCCCCATGAGTTGCCGGGGGTTGATTCCATACGTGCCGGACCGTCTGCGGGGAGGAAGTCTGCGCGTGGGAATGGGATAATGCCCATTGATTCGCCGCGTTCTGCCAATTGTGTTGACGCTGAAGAAACTTGCCAATAAGGAAGTTCTGAGAATACCATTTCGCTGCGTCCAAAATCGTTGGTTGTCCAAGTCCAGCCGGGATAGGCTGTTGCAGGGTTAGAGAACTGAACGTTCATCAAACCGCGGTCTGCCAGTCTGGTCAAAAATTCAATCGCCGCAATGGCTTCCGGTGTGTCAATTTGCAAACCTTCACCGCCGAAAATCGCAACACCCGCTGAATGGAGTGCTTTGTTTGCGGTAAAGCGGTGGTCGGTTTGGAATGGTGTAATGTATTGCTCCGGACGCACCGGCGCAGGAACACCGCGGAAATGTGCTTCGATGACTTCAAGATACTCTTCAAAACGTGACCAAGTCCACTCACCGGCCATATAAAGATCCGTTGGGAAAATTGTTCTGCCGTCGGCATCTCTTAAACCGTCCACTTGCTCAATCAAGCTGATGTTAAATACCATCGGCCAGGTTGCGGCATGACGAATTTGGTCAACAAGGAAATAGTGGTGTCCAAACAGCGGTGCCATCCACATCCAGTCAGATTCTTCATCTTGGAATAAATACTCAAACTCATCAATGGTACGGAGAATGTTTTGTCCAAGGATTGTGCCTTGAGAGCCGCCCCATAAACCGACAATGTCAGCAAATGGTTCGCCGGCCAATACGCTGGTTAAAAGCACTTCACGTACATCCGCAACATAAGGAATCCATACCATTTGAACATTAAGCTGCTCAAGCACCGCTTCATATGCACGTTGGAGTGCGAAGTGACGCTGCGGATCCATGGTGATTTCACCGGTAATCGGATCTCTGAAAGTCGGATCGAAGTTGTTGGGATTCCATGTACCTACTCTAATGACTCTTGTCGGACCGTCATGTCCTGTTGCCGGTGTTACCGCCGGTGTAGGTGTTGGCGCAGGCGTTGCCTCTCCCGCCGCAGGTGTTGCGGTCGGTGTCGGTGCAGGTGCCGCTGTTTCATTCGCACATGCTGCAACAAACAACATCATGCCGAGCACGAGCAATACTACTAAAAACTTTTTCATGATTTCATCCTTTCATGATGACTTCGCTTAATTTTCAAAACTAAACGGATCCTACGAATACATTGAAAAGTGATATTCCACAATATATTCAAGCAATTGTGTTTAATTTTGTAAAAAATATAACAAATCATACGAATTCAAACAAGATGTATATAAGATATTCACACATACAGTCTGTTCTATATATGGAATTTGTTACAGACAAATAATTGTAATATTTTCCATATTTCATACATAAGCATGATGTGCATTGACAATATGTTCTACAATGCAACATTTATTCAATGCATGTCACTGCTTTTTATCAACATACACACCCTCAACACACATTATGGCATGTATCAGAACAAATAGTCAATTAATGTTTACTTTCACAACAGAAGCAATATAATCAACAAAGTAAGCAGTCAAAAAGAGCATAACATCGGTAATATATACAACCGATATCATAAAGGAGCAAAGAGAATGACATCACGAATCAAGCAGGATTTAAATCTTCATTGGTTGTTTTTCAGAGGGGATGAGCCGCGCGCATGGCAAAACCGTTATGATGATGCCCATTGGCGATCCGTCACCGTGCCGCATGACTGGTCTGTGGAAGAAGCTTTCAGCAAAGAACATTCCAGCGGCACAGGCTATCTTACAGGCGGTATCGGTTGGTACCGCAACCATTTTACATTGCCGGTTTTAAACAAATCGAGCCGCGTTACGGTTTGCTTTGAAGGAGTCTATAAAAACAGCCAAGTATGGTGCAACGGGCACTACTTAGGAAAACGTCCCTATGGATACAGTGAATTTATATATGACATCACCCATGCCGTCCGGCAAGACGGCAGTGAAAATATTATCGTTGTACGTGTAGAAAACCTTGAAAAAGGTGATTCCAGATGGTTTACCGGCTCCGGTATATACAGACCGGTTTCGCTCACCATTACCAATGATGTGCATATTGCGCCGTATGGTGTATTTGCATACAGCAAAAATGCCGCCGATGGAGATTTAACCATTGAAACAACCCTGAACAACACATCCGAAGATACTGCTGATGTACAAATCATACAAACCCTATCCTATCAAGACAATACCGTGCAAACGGCAAACAATGTATTAAAACTGCTTCCCGGTGCATCAGGTGAAAAAATCACACAACCATTAAAAATCGAAAAACCCTATTTATGGACACCGGAATGCCCGCACTTATACAGACTAAAAACACAAGTACTGTTAAACGGCCAATTAATTGATGAGGTCACGACCACCACCGGATTGCGTGACATCCTCTTTGATGCGGACAAAGGCTTTTTCTTAAATGGAATGTATTACACCATGAAGGGGGTATGCCTGCATCATGATGCCGGTGCACTCGGTGCCGCCGTACGTCCCAAAGTATGGGAACGCCGGCTTAAAACCCTTAAAGAGATGGGCTGTAATGCAATACGGATGGCACACAATCCGCACATGACGGCACTGTATGATTTATGTGATGCGTTGGGTTTTTTGGTCATCGACGAAGCCTTTGATGAATGGGAAGGTGTTAAAAATAAATGGACCACCGGACATAATGTTTATCCCCCCGCACACTACGGATATTACGAAGATTTTCCGGAATGGGGTGAAAAAGATTTAACCGCCATGGTGCTGCGTGACCGCAACCACCCCTCGGTCGTTTTGTGGAGCATCGGCAATGAAATTGATTATCCGAACGATCCTTATTGCCATCCATTATTCGATGAAATGACCGGAAATAATGACAAAAACAAACCCGCTGCGGAACGTGCCTATGACCCGGGAAAACCAAATGCAGAACGGCTGGTTACCATCGCAAAAATGCTGAAACAAGTCGTTAAAAAGCATGACATCACACGCCCCGTCACCGCCGGGCTTGCATTTCCGGAACTCTCCAACCAAACCGGACTGTGTTCGGTGATGGACGTGATTGGATACAACTACAAAGAACAGCATTATCAAGCAGATCATAAAAAGTACCCGGAACACATCCTTATGGGCAGTGAAAACGGGCATCATCCCCGCGCATGGGAAAGCGTACTTAACAATGAATTTGTATCATCACAGTTTTTATGGACGGGCATTGATTACATGGGCGAAACCCCGCGCTGGCCGGATCATGGCTCCGGTGCCGGACTGCTGGATCTTGCGGGATTTAAAAAACCGAGTTTTTATTACCGGCAAGCACTGTGGGCAGACAAACCGGTACTAAAGCTTGCGGCATCTTATCCAATTGAAAATCAAGAACAACTCTTCTTGCCTTGGTATCACAATAAAATGAACTGGAATTTTGTATCGGCAAAACAGATTGGCCCCAATTTGTTTACGATGGCCAATGATGATGTGGATGTGGTGATTTACTCAAATTGTGAAACCATTGAATTGTTCTTAAACGGTGAGTCACTGGGTAAAAAAATCAAAGAAGACAAATACATGCCCATGGTGTGGCGCGTTGCGTATTCTTGCGGCGACCTCAGAGCGGTCGGCACATTAAATGGTGAAACGACCGAAGATACGCTCACCGTCACCGGTGCAGCCGTAGCCATAAAAATGACCGCAACCGATGAAGCCATTTGTTTTGACGGACAGGACATGACCCATGTAGAAATCCAATTGATTGATTCAGACTTACGAGATGTCACGGACGCTTACGACCTCATACACATCCACGTTGAGGGCGGCAAGTTGCTCGGCATTGAAAACGGCAACCTTGCAGATTTTACGCCATACAGCGCACAGGCCAGACGCGCCCATTACGGCAGGCTCGTTGCGTACATCGGCGCACCGACTGAGGGTGATGAAATTAAGGTTTCCGCGCATGCAAGCGGACTTAAAAGCGCATCAATCATCATAAAAAAACAGAAATAACCCATAAATGGAGTTTGCCGTTTTGATGCGGCAAGCTCCGTTTTGTTATTGAGTGTATACGGCATTAACGCCCCGATAATAATATATAGGCATCCTATTGTTATCACAAAAAAGGAGAAGCATTGTGAAGAAAATCATTAATAATGTTGGGTTTTTAAATCAATACATCTGGAAATATAAGAAGAGCCTTTATATTTATATTTTTATGAGCAGCCTGATTCAAGCAATGCAATTGTTACTAAATGTTATCGGGCTTAGAATGATCATTGATGCCATAACCACCGGCGATACAAACAAAGCCTATCTGTCGATTCTCATTTATGCCTTGCTCAATTTGTTATGCACACTGTATTATTCCATATCCCTTAAAATAAGCAGCAAATCCTTTTCAATAATAGACATGAAAATCACCCAAGAAATGATTAACGCGTCCACTGAAATAAATTATTCATGTTTTGATGATGCGAATTATTATGACATTCACACACGCGCATTGTCCCAAGCAAGCGGTGCGACACAAAGACTGGTCGGAACATACATCTCGATTGTTTCAAACATTGTATCCATCATCGCATTAACCAGTGTGATCATTACGATGATTAGTTTTGAGTTTGTCTTATTGTCTGTTTTAAATGTGGTGGTCGCTTATTTTGTTATTCTCATTCAAAATAAATGGAATTTTAATTTTGGACAAAAAATGACCCCTGTTTATCGCCGCGCCAATTATTTTGCAAATTTATTTTTTGAACGCGAATCCGCAAAGGAAATAAGAATTTTTCAAAGCAGTCATTATTTTTCAAATAAATACGAGACACATAAATCGCATGCAATCAAAGAAACCAATAAATTTTATAAAAAATTTTTGATTCCGTCTTATTTAAAGGACATTGTTTTTGCGGCGACATCGCTTTTGACCATGCTGCTGGTTACCCGGCTTATTTTATTCCGCGGAGCAACAATCGGCATGTTCATTGCGACAATCAATGCGGTACAGTCACTTTCGACACAGTTACAATCGCTCACATCAAATTTTCCAAATCTTGTTGACCAGTCAAGACAAATTGAGAACATCAGAACAGCACTTGAAAGCCCGAACAATATAGAACACCACAGTCCGGAACAAATCACCCTGCCCCAAATGAAAAACTATAAAGTAACGTTTGAAAACGTTTCATTTACGTACCCGGGTTCAGACAAACAGATATTTTCAGATTTGTCATTCATCATCAATGCCGGTGAACGGATTTGTATTGTGGGTGAAAACGGACAAGGCAAAACAACTATTTTTAAACTGTTGCTGCGTTTGTATGACCCCGATGAAGGTGCTATTTATATCAATGACATCAACATAAAAAAATACACCGCCAAGTCATTGCGCGCTGTATGCTCTGTTATGTTCCAAGACGCCATTATTTATTCAACAAATTTAACCGGCAACATCAGTTTTTCGGACGATGCGTTAAACACGGCATCTTCCGGGCTGTTAAAGCAACTGAATCTCAGTGACAGCTTTAGTGAAAACGGAGCCATCATCAACAAGCCACTGACACGGCTTTTTGATGCGGATGGTGTCATTTTATCCGGCGGACAACAACAAAAATTATTTTTAACAAGAACATTACAAAAAGAATCCGGACTCATTATCCTTGACGAGCCGTCAAGTGCACTGGATCCTCTAATTGAACATGAACTGCTTGACATCATTAACAACAACATGGCCTCGCAGACATTAATCATTGTATCCCACCGATTAATGCTTTGCCGAAAAGCAGACCGCATTCTGGTATTATTCGGCGGCGTTATCACCGAAGAAGGAACACATGCGGAACTGATGAACAATAAAGGATTATACTGCGAAATGTTCCAAAAACAAGCCGCCCATTATATGGAGGATTAACGAACCGTTATCCGCCATGGTTTTTGAATGTTTTGAGCATCACCTTCGGAAATAGAAAATCTTTTGGCAATGATTGGAATTTATCCGGATACATCCCTTCGGTTGACAAACGTCACAACGGACCTCGGAGGGATTTCATAATGCCAAATATCGGTATACTGTCCATCCATCGTGCGGATGTCTCTGGTTTCGTCGGTAATATATACATTCGTGGTGCCATAACCAAATACATCCACACCGATAACGCGTGTATATTCGGAATGATTGATGACAACGAGCACCGTTTCGCTGCCGTCAGGGCTTTGATACGCAGACACCTGCAAGTCGCGGATGTCGCTGCCCTGATTGGTTGCAATGCGCACATAACCATCACGGACAAAGCGTGAAAAGTTGCCCATTGCCCACATGCGTTTGGAGCACCGGAACGAGCGGTTTATAAGATTCACATAAATCAATCCGTCACGGTAATCATATTTTGATACCGCCAACCAATGACTCCATGACACAACATTCATGATGGTGAGGTCTTGATGCATGGTATCGGCAAGCACCAATGCCGCATTCATCCCCAAGTCCATCCCCCACTCCATTTCACACCATTCGGTTTGCTTCAGCGGAAGCATGTTTTCAATGCTCCTAAAAAACGCCGCCGCGACACGCCGATCGCGTTCATCGGACCAATACGAATGCACCGCAAAATGCGTCAGATGATTGGCAATGACCGGATCTTCCATCAACATGCGGTACATATTTAACGTATAGTGAAAATCATTCCATGTACCGGACTCCGCCACAGAAGCACGAAAAACATAACGCAAACCACGCGATTCAATTTCATCCACCAAGGCACGCGTCATGGTGACAACTTGTTCCGGATAATAAAAGCAACCCTCTTGAGATGCATGCACTCCACCCCACGCCCACTGCGGTTCATTGATTGGGCTGATATACCGCACCGGTAAGCCATCTTTGATTAATAAGAGCGCAATATCAACCAGATAGCGTGCAAAAGCGGCTTCGTATCCGGCGCGAAGATTGGGGGTAAACGGCACCCAGTGTCCGGATGTCATCCCGGAGCGTGTCATTCTGGACGGCGGACTTTTTGCAAATGCAACATTGCGGTCGGCACCGCGTTCAACCGCAAGGCGAAAAACATGAATGGCATTACGATCCCTTGATAAATCATAGACACCCGGCGATACTTCAACCGTTGGTTTGCTGCGCCAGCGATCGTGTGCATTATTGGGAAACCCCGCGCCGATGTTGTAGCGGAAAATATTAAGCCCAATCCCAAGTTCACGGCAATACAATAAATCCATAATCTCTTCAATGTTATCCCAGCCGCCGACATCTTGAGCCCACCACGCACCGGATGCGCCAAACCCTTCAATGACCTGAAAACGAATGCTGTTGTCAATGCTGATCAGCGCATGCGGCGACAGCATTTCATCACGCACACGCACCGGCATTGGGATCGGTGTTTGCAACTCGGCGGCGGGTACTAAAAAAGGTTTTGCCAAAAAACCAGGATTTTGAACCGCCGCCGGCAAGTCATCGATTGCAGAATTGACATCAATATCATCACCGGTGTCATTGCTTTTATATAATTCGGTTTCATCCGAATAATACCGCTCCGGCGTTTTTTCCGGTTCATAAACGATTTTTTCTTGCACATAAGATCCACACGCACCAAGTATGAGTACGGCCAACAAACCATATATTATTTTAAACATGCCACGCTTCTTTCTTTGATAAAAATTAATATTTTTAAATCGCAATAAACATTACGCTGCAAGTATTTTGCCGCATTACCAACAAAGCCATATAATATAGGCTATTTGTGCTAAATAAAATAATAAATTTTATTATTTTACAAGCATAATTATTATATATCATTTTCTGCCAATTTTAATTTACATTTTGTTCTAATTGCTGTAATTTTATACATAAGTATTATACTTTTTTCAAATTTTGTTTTATAATAACACAAAACATCAATCGCACTATACATTTTATATAATATAAATATAATTTAGGGGGAGTTGTTATGAAAACCAACCAATACAACATACAACTTAAATGGTCGTCACATCGAAAAAGTGACCCGATCGGTTTTCGCAAAATTGAGAAAAAGGGAAAGAACAACACACTGTTTCTTCACTTTTTAACACCCGCGCGATTGGTTATTGAAGATGAAGAAATTTATGTCACCAGACATGCCTGCATCATTTATACGCCGGGCATCCGGCAAGAGTATGGCGCGATTTCCGATATTTCACCCTATGAGAATGATTTTATTACCATTACCGCAGACACCGAGAAGTTGTTTTCAACATTTCAGCTTCCGCTGAACAAACCGTTTTATGTGAACAATCCACATGAGATTACAAAGAAAGTTGAATGGATTACATGGGCCGCCGCCAACCATGAGGAAGAGCTGGATGAAACCGGCATTTATCAGGGCATCATCGATCTGTTTACTTATCTAAAGAAAAACCTTGCTCGGGACGATCCAAAGAATCAGCGTGACGAACAAACCAAACAGCGTTTTATCCTTGTGCGTGGCAAAGCCATGATTGATCCAAAGGGTTGGACGGTTGAAAAAATGGCAAAAGCATGTTACCTCACCCGCAGCAGGTTTTCCGTCGTCTATAAAGAATTTTTCGGAACCAGCCCCGGTCAAGATTTATTGACCGCCATGATGTCTTACGCAAAAGAGCGTATTCAATATTCAAATGACCTTATTTCGCACATTGCCATTGATTGCGGATATTCAAAACCTGAAAGTTTTATCCGTATGTTTACCAAAATTCAAGGCATTACACCCAGTCAATTTAGAAAGAACACACAAACTGAATAATATACAAAGGTGGTCATCCATGAAAATCGACATGAACAACAATGCGGCACTCATCAAAGTGCTCGAAGATCCAACAATTTTTAACATCAACCGGTTGCCGGCACATTCATCGCACACGTACCATGCAACGGCCACGGCAGCCAGAAACAACGAGACGATGTCTTGGCGCAAATGTTTAAACGGTACGTGGCAATTTCTTTATTCAAAAACCATTGAAGAGCGTCCGATTGGATTTGAAGCCGCCGATTTTATAATGCCGGATACCATCACGGTTCCGGGGCACATCCAGTTGCAAGGGTATGGCATCCCGCAGTACACAAACACACAATATCCATGGGATGGGCATGAAGCCATTCATCCGCCGCATATACCCAAATTGTTTAACCCAACGGCATCCTATGTCAAAGAATTTGAAATCCCGCATGACTGGAACAATATGCCCATCACTTTATGTTTTAATGGTGTGGAATCTGCATTTAATGTCTGGGTGAATGGCGCATACGTCGGTTACAGTGAAGATACTTTTACACCGAGCCATTTTGACATTACCCCTTTTATCAATCAATCCGGCACAAATCGGCTTGCCGTTCAGGTATACCGTTTTTCCAGTTCAAGCTGGTTGGAGGATCAAGACTTTTGGAGATTCTCCGGTATCTTCAGGGATGTTTATTTAGCAACCACCCCCAACATTCACGTACAGGATATTTTTGTTAAAACACCACTATATGAGCACTATACCAAAGCCACCGTCAGCGCAAAACTTAAAATCACCGGCGAAACCGGAGCCGTTATTGATGCCACATTGCAGTGTCCTGATACCAATAAAAAACTGGAAACCACGGTATCCGTGAATGCGCAGACCGCGCACATTGACATTGAAGTACAAGACCCATTGTTGTGGAGTGCCGAAAAACCCCACTTATACACACTTGAGCTGTGTGTAAAAAAAGACGATGTGCTCATTGAAGCCATCTGCATCCCTGTTGGCATCCGTGAGTTTAAACTTGAAGATAAACTCATGAAAATTAATGGCAAGCGCGTTGTGTTTCGCGGCGTAAACCGCCATGAGTGGACGGCTGAACGCGGCCGATCCGTACAAGAGGAAGACATGGAAGCGGACATTCGTTTTATGAAGGCGCATAATATCAATGCCGTGCGCACATCACATTATCCCAATAACATTTATTTATATGAATTATGCGACCGGTACGGCTTATATGTCATTGATGAAGTAAACCTTGAAACCCACGGAACCATTTTGACCGCCATCGGCAGAGTGGATAAAGATTTTACCCATGTTGTCCCCGATGACAAACCGGAATGGACAGAAGTGGTACTTGACCGCACCCGTTCAATGGTTGAACGCGACAAGAACCACCCCAGCATCGTTATTTGGTCTTGCGGAAATGAATCCTATGGCGGTGAAAACATTTACAAAATGTCCGAGCTGATGCGCGCACTCGATGACACCCGCCCCATCCATTATGAACAAATTGCTCATGACCGCCGATTTGAAGACACAACGGATATGGAAAGTCATATGTACACGTCTGTCGCCGGCATTCGCAGATATTTAAGCAACAACCCCAAAAAGCCTTTTGTGTTGTGTGAATATTCTCATGCAATGGGCAATTCGTGCGGCGGACTGGATCTTTATGTTGCACTCGAAGATGAATTTGAAATGTATCAAGGCGGATTCATTTGGGATTTTAAAGATCAAGCATTGTGGAACACAGACCAGTATGGACAAAAATATCTTGCCTATGGCGGTGACTTTATGGACCGCCCCAGTGATTATATTTTCTGCACCAATGGCATTGTCACCGCAGACGGACAGCCTTCAACAAAAGCAACTGCAGTAAAGGGCATTTATCAGCCCTATGTTGTTGATGTACAAGCGGACGGATCATTTAAAATCCGCTCCAAGCATCTGTTCACAAATCTAAATGAATATACTGTTCAATATCAATACGAAGTGGATGAAACAATCATCGAAAGCGGAACATTGTCCCTTGAATTGCCGCCGCTGGAAACAAAATCATTTGACGCGCCTTTTGCCGCTGTTGCGCAGGGCACGGAACATGTCATCACCATTATGATTTGTCAAAAAGAAGCGACACCCTACGCTGAAATCGGTCATGAAATTGCATTCGGTCAAAACATTACCGAACACCCGCAAACACCGACATTGCCAACCCCAAAGCCATTCAGAATTGAACAATGTCTTCAGCATGTCGGCATTCACGGCGAAGATTTTCAAGTGCTCTTTAACAGACATGGCAGTATACATTCGCTAAAATACGGCGATGTTGAATTTATCCACAATTATCTGCAAACCCTCATGCCCGGATTTTGGCGTGCGCCGGTCAATAATGACAACGGCTCCCGCGTACCCTTTGAAATGGCACAATGGAAACTGGCAAGTTTGTATGCGTCATGTGAAAAATGTGTCTTTACAGAAGAAAAAGACGGACTTAAAGTCGACATCGTATTCCGCTTCCCAACCAACCCCATTGCCCGCGTCACAGTATGTTACTTTGTTGATTCATACGGAACCGTCCACGTAAGCATGGATTATCATGGCATGACCGGCTTACCGCCAATGCTCAAGTTTGGCATGAATGTATCAATCCCCAGCGACTTTAATTGTTTAGCATGGCGCGGCATCGGGCCAAGCGAAAGCTATCCTGACCGTGCGTTTGGACAGCATTACGGAACCTTTAGCAGCGATTTATCACTGCCGGAATATTTAAAACCACAGGAATGCGGCAATCATGTTGGTACGAAATATGCTAAAATAACAAACAATCAAGGTCAAGGACTGCTCATCCGTGCAGAGAATAAACCGCTTAATTTTTCGGCACTGCATTATACGGCACATGAACTTGAAGCGGCATCTCATAAACATACGCTTCCGCCGATTTATAAAACAGTGCTCTCCATCAATTCAGAAATGATGGGCGTTGCCGGCGACAATTCATGGGGTGCAAGACCGGAACCGAAATATATGTTGCCGAGTGATCACGATTATTCATTAAACTTCTCAATCACACCGATTCATAAAAAAATAACACAACCATAATAAATTTATGCATATCGGTTGATGTGAAACCTTTGCACTTTAATGTTTCACATCAACCGATTCATATTACAAAGAAGGAGGCATGAAATAAATATGAACAACGCTTGGATACAAGAAGCATTTGAAAAAACAAACAAGAAACTGGCTGTAACATGCGAACGATTGGGGGATAAAATCCCTTATATCCCGGAAAATGGACGATATGCTGATCATGGTAAAAACATTTCTTCATGGACAAATGGTTTTTGGGCCGGTATGATGTGGCAGTTATACACCGCAACCAACAACGATGCTTATAAAAAATCTGCGGAGCAGCTTGAAAAACGACTGGATGGCGCATTTCATGAGTTTGTTGGACTGCATCATGATGTTGGATTTATGTATTTGCATACAGCCGTTGCGAATTACCGCCTGACCAACAACACGGAATCGCTGCACAGGGGGCTTCATGCAGCAAACATCCTTGCCGGCCGATACAATCCGGAAGCCGATTTTATTGTCGCATGGAATGTTCAGTCCAAAGGCTGGATGATTATTGATACCATGATGAATTTACCCTTATTGTATTGGGCGGCAAAGATTCAAGGACGCCCGCATTATGCGTACATTGCGACACAACATGCCAAAGCGGCCATGAAACATTTAATCAGGCCCGATGGATCTTGCAATCATATTGTCGTGCTCGATCATCACACCGGAGCGGTTTTGGAAACGCCGGGCGGACAAGGGTTTGAATCCGGTTCTTCATGGTCCAGAGGGCAAGCATGGGCGATTTACGGCTTTTCACTCTGTTATAAATACACGCAGGATCCGGCGTTTTTAGATGCGGCAAAAAGGGTTGCGCATTACTTTATTTCAAACATTGAAAGCACAAATTACATCCCGCTTTCCGATTTTCGCGCACCGGCTGAACCGCAATTGTTTGACACCACCGCCGGCAATATTGCCATGTGCGGCCTTTTGTCCATCGCCGATCAAGTGACACAATATGAAAAACCTTTATATCAAGAAACTGCAAAAAAAATCATGAAATCCATGATTGAACACCATACAAATTTTGATCCGGAAACGGATGGGGTGACAATCAACGGCACCACCGCATATCATGAAAACAAAGAAGGCCACAACGGACACAAACATCACGTACCGGTCATCTATGGAGATTACTTTTTTATTGAGGGCATGATGCGCCTCATGGATCAATATTTCGACATTTGGTAAACAAAATCAATCTGCATCAAACAGATCCTTCACATTTAGCATCGCTTGGTAGATTTCATTTTTTCTCAAATTTTTATTCTGCTCTTTTAACAATGTGGCTGCGGTTTTTAAATCGCAGTCATTTTTAATGATGAGGTCCACCAACTGTGCTTCCGGCGATATGGCAGGCATGATGTCTTTTGCTTCTGCCAACGGCTTTGTTTGAACAACACAGGTGTACTCCCCTTTTTCATGATTGGGATTGTTTGCAAGATCATCCAAAACATCCTGTACCGTGCCGCGATAAATTTTTTCAAATCTTTTTGTTAAATCATTACACAGGCACACCAATGCTTGCGGTGATGCGTCATCAATACAGGTGAGCGTTTGCACAATGCGCAGCGGAGATTCATAAAACACAAACGGCGCATCACTGGCAAGATAAGGCTCAAGCTTTTTTAAAATATCTTTTTTGCTGCGCGGCAGGAACCCAATGTAAGAAAAAGTGTCGGCATCAAAACCAGAAACAGACAGTGCCGCAATGACAGCATTAACACCGCACACCGGCGTCACATTGAAGCCTTCATCAGCGGCGAGGCGCACCAAAATATGACCGGGGTCGGAGATGCATGGTGTTCCGGCATCAGAGATGAGCGCAATGCTTTTGCCGTCACGCAAAGCTTGTAAAAATTGTTCGGCACGTTTGGCTTCATTAAATTTATGACAAGAAAATAAAGGCTTGCTGATGCCAAAATGTGTCAATAATGCGCGGCTGTGACGGGTATCCTCCGCAGCAATCAGATCAACTTCCGACAAGATGCGCACCGCACGCGGTGTCATATCTTCTAAATTTCCAATGGGTGTTGCAACAACATATAACGACAACGTTATTCCATGCCTCCTCGCGGAAAAATCAATTAATGTGCGTTCAATTTCATCACTTTTTTAATGGTTTGGATGACCACGGGTTCGTGCGGCAATTTCGGCTTGCGGTTCACCACATCAAACCCATGTGTGAGCGCGGCATATATAAATTTATCCAGCTTAGCGCGTGCATTTGCCTCATACCATTCATTGCCGTCACCCATAACAGGAATGCCCCATTTTTTTGACGCTTTTTTAATAATCTCAACAAAATCATCATATTCTTTTTGCCCTTGCACGGGAAAGCCATAGGTTGCAAGCAAGTCTGTTTCAATACAGCCCGAAGAATCTATCGGCGCAGATATACCGTACACCGGAATCGGTGCAATGCCGTTAATTTCATCAATACACCAAAAATCACCCATATCCACAGGTTCTGCATCACGCGGTACCGTGTACTGAAAACGCGAACACCGCCGATAACCGGAAAATGTATCATCATCTGAATCGTCGCTGTCCACCAACAAAATAATGCCCATAAATCCGCGCCGTCCAATGTCGTTCATCACAATATGATACAACGATGCATTTGCGGCCTTGGGTACTTTTATGTCTTTCCACGTCGCCAAATTACAAACAAAACCCTTGCCGGATGCATGAATTAAAACAAAATCCTCCGCCTTAACGCCATACCGTGAAAGCAATGCCTCATACGTGCTAACATCCGATGACCCCTCACAAACAATCAACCACTTATATTGTCCGCCACGCCTCACCCGCGAACCTCCCATTCGCCGGCGATGATGTTTTCAAATTCATCACTGGTGTATTCGGTCGGAATAATGCCGCTATTGTTTGCACTTTGATGCAAGCGTACGATTGAGGCATTTTTTGTTTGGCGGAACGCTTCGCAAAAAGCACGAATGCAATCATCCGAATGTGAGTTAAACACAAATTGTATGTTTTTATTTTGCTCCAAGAATTTTTTAAGATAATCCCAAATCTCCAGCATGATTGAATAGTGAATGCCGGAACCCATTTCATCAAACAACACAAACACCGGCAGCTTCTCTTCTTCTTGCAGTTTTAATAAATCCACCAATTCAAAAATAGAAATGAGTGCGCTGGCCCATGTGACCGCACCATTGCCGATGGTACTGAGGGACACTTCATATTTATCCGACACAATAACAGACAAACCGCTGTCAATGTCCTTCAGCCGCACATCGGTGATTTTTGGATTCAAAATTTGCAAAGCTTTCGTAAGCTGTTTGGCGGTTTGAAAACTCAGTTTGGTGGGTTGTAATGAGATGGTCGAAAAATCAATATATTGACACATGCTAAAATAATCAGACTCAATGGGCAGCAAATACAAACCGCCATCAGGATTGAGCACTTGTGCACGGCGGGTGGTGATGGTCTCGCTCTCACCCTTTTTATCCCATTGCCACAACGCAAATTCGGTTGCCGCATCCACATGCACCATATTGTTGATAATCATGTCTTTGTCCAAATCATTGTACTTGCCTTTTTGGTATTGCCAGTGCCATGTATAATGTGTCGATGCCGCTTCAACAGAACAAGTTCCGCAGCCGTATATGGGGCATTCATCCCAAAACAATTTATAATTATAGGTTTGACGCGCAGCCAAGTTAAAGGGCATCCCAACATGTGTATAAGGCGCAAGCCCTTGAGATTTGTTGTAGCGTGACAGTGGTGCAACGTCAAGGCGGGTGTTTGAAAACAGGCAATACAAACCTTCGAGTACCGAAGTCTTACCGACACCATTGATGCCTGTGAGCATTGTCGCCGAATTAAGCGGCACCGTCAAACTGTCAAGCCCGCGAAAATTTTTCAAAGTCACTGATCTAATCATTGCAATCACTCTCCATATGTATGAATCACCTTTTAATTTATGCGCTCTTTGATGATGCATAAATCGGTTGGCATAAAACACTGTTGCACAAATTAATCCATGCTGCCAATGGCGGCGGAACAAATCGGTTGTCGGAGCGCAAAGTTACGCACTCCTTGTCTGAAAATTTGCTTCGCAAATGTTTCACACTTGCCTCCGTGTTTATGGATACATGCTTTTATTGTACCAAAGATTAAAACAGATTGCACAAAAAGTTCTGTGTATCAATTATTTTTTTGAACTGAAACATCAACTGCACCACCAAAAACAGAAACTGTTTCTTTTAATGCTTTGGTGCAGGTTTTGCTTTTGCAGAGGGGGCATCGTTGCAGTTCCCATTCATTTGTGATGTAGTCATGCTGATTTTAACCACTTCCCATATTCACCCTCGCCAGCATCTCACGTTCCATCATTTCACGTAGAAACGAATTGATTTCATCACCAAGAAAAAACGCAAAACTATTATGACAACGGCATTTGGTCTGGCGTTCGCCGTCAAGCATAAAGTCATAACCCAAAAGACAACGAGCGTTACAGGCGTTGGGGTTTAAAAGCCTTGCACAGTTGCCCCCTGCTCTGATTGTGTTTTTCATATCATCAGGTAAATTTGCAATGACCTCTGAATATGACGAGATATTATCCGCATATAAGCGAAGCATGGGGTGCTTGTTGCGGAAAATGTAGTTGGCTACGGTTCGCTTGCTCGGTTTATGAACATAAGACACAACATAGCCATTTGCCGCCGTTTTTATTTTGTGCGTGCAATGCCTATCTGCTAAAAACTGATGTAGGCTGTTGATAAATTCTTCATGCTCCGCTCCTGCGGCACTCAAAAAATCGTTGAATGGGATTGCTTGTTTTGGCATTGCACTCACCTCCGTCATATAACTTATACTGTTTTCCAGCGTTTGAGATTGGGTATTCCTTCGTTGCATTGTTTTTTGCACCTTCTGGTACAAAACCGTTTTGGCGTTAGTGCCGCTTGTACACGCTTGCTTTCAAGCTAAACGACATTGGAAACAAACCTTTGTTATAGTCAAAGTTGTACAGGTTGCCGTCTACACGTTTGCCGCCGCCAAGGTCGTAAAAGTTTTCCTGAAATTCATGAAAAAATTCGACATGCAGGCCGGCCGAAATAAGCGAATTTAAAACATCCGACACTTTGTACATCCAAAAGAATGTTTCCACGCCTTCTTTTACTTCGGAGGCATACCCGCCGATGGAATTGTCAACATCGGGGTCTTTCTTGAAATATGGATATTTGATTTCTGTCACGCCATCGTTAAGCTTGCTTTCGTCAAACATAAGCATAAAGGGATGCCCTTCAAAAATATATACAAATCCGTCATCTTTTAACAGATGCCTTATAGTTTGCCCCCATTTTGCCATATCCGGCAACCAGCCTACTGCTCCCTCCGAAACAAATACAACATCGTATTTTTCATTATGCTTGTCCATGAAATCCATGATATCGGATTCTATAAAACTTGCGTTGGTCACGCCTACATCGGCAGCCAATTTTTTTGCATATGATATATTCTCCGGCACAAGGTCTACCCCAACAGCACTCGCGCCCATTCTTGCAAGCAAAATGGTGTCTGCACCGGTGTTGCATTGCAAATGAATGATTTTTTTACCTTGTAGGTCGCCAAGTTCGGCCAAGATATGCTTGTTAAGTTGATATGTCCCTTCGCGCAGGGCTTTTCTGAAGAAATGGTAATGATCTTCTGAAACTTGCCCCCATGCGTGTTTGTTTGATTCTATTTCTTTTATATTCGTTCTTCCTTTCTTTTTTTAATGATTCAATCATGTGAAAGCTCCTTTTTAGCTCTTGGTGCAAATGTGCCAATTTATTCCGAATTTGTCCTCCACATCTCCGCAAAGCGTAGCCCAAAATTGTTCGGTGAGGGCATTAACAACTTGCCCACCATCAACAAGTTTGTTAAATACAGATGTCACTTCTTCGGCAGTATCGAAGGAAAGCATCATGGAAAAATAATCTCCTGTTATTGGTGCAATTCCTCCATCAGTCATTGTGATTTGAGTGCCAAATATTAACACCTCAGAGTGCATCACAAAGTTTGGCGGCAACGATTCATCCATACCGGAATCTGATGGGGCATCACGCAAATATGCAACTTCTTTTACTTCTGCACCAAGTGCCTCTTTGTAAAAAGTAAGGGCTTCATCGCATTTGCTCTGAAAACTAATTGTTGGTATAAGCATAAAAATACGCTCCTTTAGATTTTATATTTTATTAAGTTGCTTGTGGCACTTTACTAATTGTTGTGTCATTTACAATAAACCATCAAGCCACGCATACCCATCGGGGTAAGCGGTGTTTATTGCATCAATTAACCATTCCTTGCTCTCGTTTGAAATCAGTGGCATAATCGCCTTAAAATCCGCTTCCGTCTTAGGCTTTGCATAAGGACTTTCGGAAGAATGTTTATCAGCTTTGTAAAACAGTATAATTTCGGGCGCAAGGTAGGCTATGCCGTCACGATATAAAATCGCCTTATCAAGTGAACGTGTTATCCGTGGGTTTTCTTGCACCACAAAATCATCACCCTCTTTTGAATCAATCTCAAGTTCGATAAATTCAATATCGCCTTCCACAAGCCATTTGCGGGTTTGATATGTGTATATCTCGCCTATATCACCATGCAATCGGTCAA
>Ga0209755_10001636_pt1 | contig 33921 bp, 22 predicted proteins | sample TergutCo191P1_FD_187301 | JGI IMG/M metagenome (GOLD analysis project Ga0209755, IMG submission 187301) | Cornitermes sp. P1 segment gut microbial communities from Petit-Saut dam, French Guiana - Co191P1 (SPAdes) (version 2) | ecosystem: Host-associated > Arthropoda: Insects > Digestive system... | reverse complement strand
GCTTTTTCGCCCTTCGGGCATTTTGCCTCCGGCGGGGAACTTTTTGCTCGCCCAAAAAGTTCCTCAAAAACGGCTCCCTCCGGTGGCCCTGCGGGGCCTCGGCCTCACTTGCGCCCCTCTTGGGGCTTCCCTCCTCCGCGCCCATCAGCGAGGGTCGCGGGACACTGTGCAAAACTTGGAGCGTGTCAGCAGTGCCATTTGAAGCCACCTCGGAAAATATGCCTCACTTGCAACCCTCCTGGGGCCATTCGAAACAGCCTCGAAAAACACCCTTCACTCGCAACCCTCTTGGGGCTTTCCTCACTTGTCTCCATCAGCGAGGGTCGCGGGACCGCGTGCAAAATTTGGGGCGTGTCAGCAGCAGCTTTTGAAGCCAACCGCCTGCTTTCAGCAGGCGGCTATATAATGCTGTTGGAGTGTCTAGTTTGCCTTGCTTTCTGTCAACCCGTGAATTGACATAAAGTAATGAAAAGTTGGCATATGGGCTGTTTGAAAGCCTCGTGTCGAAGACACGAGGTTGAATGCAGAGAGCATTGCTGACACCCTTCACATTTCGCACAGCGCTCCGCGACCCTCGCTGATGGGCGCGGAGGAGGAAAGCCCCAAGAGGGTTGCGAGTGAAGGGTATTTTTCGAGGCTGTTTCGGATGGCTCCAGGAGGGTTGCGAGTGAGGCGTATTTTTCGAGGTGGCTTCAAACGGCATTGCTGACACCCTCCATATTTTGCACAGTGTCCCGCGACCCTCGCTGATGGGCGCGGAGGAGGAAAGCCCCAAGAGGGTTGCGAGTGAGGCCAAGGCCCCGCAGGGCGCCGTTTTTTTTGGTTACTTTCTTGCCCCCTGGTGGGCTAGGGGGGAGAGGCACAGCTGCCCCACGGGGCGGCTTTGCCGTCCCGTGCGCGCAAAAAAAAAGTGACTCGCCGAGAGGCGAAAACCTGCCCGGAGGGCAAAAAAGCTCGGGCCGCATGGCCCAAAAAAACATTCTCAGTTAAATAAACCCCGCCCGAAGGGCGAAAAGAAATGTTTCCAAAAATGGCCCGGGCCGCAGGCCCAAAGAGAGCAACACCCGAAGGGCGAAAAGAAACCTTTCCAAAAACGGCCCGGGCCGCAGGCCCAAAAAAACATTCTCAGTTGGCACCCAACAACCCGCCCGGAGGGCGGAAAAAGAAATATTTCAAATGAAGGAAACGGATCGGGGCCTCACTCACTCCAGGTTTATTTTCCGAATGCGTCTGTTTCCGGAGTCCGCCACATAGAAGTTGCCTTCCGCGTCCCTAACAATGTCGTAGGGGGACTGAAACCGTGCCACAGTGCCCGGGCCATTGGAAAGGCCTGGGGTGCCGCAGCTGCCGGCGAAGGTGGTGACGCTCAAAGTGCTCGAGTCAATGCGGCGGATGCAGTGGTTGCCAGTATCCGCCACATAGAGGTTACCTTCCGTGCCCATAACAATGCCGTGGGGGGACTGAAACTGTGCCGCAGCGCCAACACCATCGACAAAGGACGTCTCCTGAGTTACCCCGCAATTGCCGACAAAGGCGCTGACTTCTGCATTGGGCGCCACCCTGCGGATGCAGTTGTTTCCGGTGTCCGCCACATAGAAGTTGCCTTCCGTGTCCCTAACAATGCCGTTGGGGGAATGAAACCGTGCCGCAGCGCCCGAGCCATTGGCAGAACCCAAGTTGCTGTCGGCGAATGTGCTGACGACACCTGTCGGTGTTGCCATACGGATACGGTGGCTGCCAGTATCCGCCACATAGAGGTTGCCCGAGGACATGTCTATGGTGATGCCTTGAGGAGACCGAAACTGTGCTGCCATAAGCACACCGTCGGTGGAACCTAGTGTTTCTGTGCTACATCTGCCGGCGAAGGTGGTGACACTCGAAGTGCTCAAGTCAATGTTGCGGATGCAGTTGTTTCCGGAGTCCGTCACATAGAGGTTGTTCGACGACGTGTTGACGACCATTCCACGAGGGTAACGAAACTGTGCATGGATTCCCTCATTATTCACAAAGCCTGGCGCTCCGCAGCTGCCGGCGAAGGTGGCGATGCTCGAAGAGCTCAAGTCCACGCGGAAGATGCAGTGGCGTCCGGTATCCGCCACATAGAGGTTGCCCGAGGACACGTTGTTGTCCAAGGGCATGTTGTTGCCCGGGGACACGTCTATGGCAAGGCCTTGAGGGGCACCCAAACCTGCGGCAACGCTTGAGCCAAGGGTGCTGACGGTGGCTGTTGGCACATAGGTGAAGTTGGTGGAGGAGGAGGTGGTGACCCCATGGACAGTGACACGCACAGGGCCGCTACAACTTTTGTTTTGAGGCACCCAAAGGGTTATATGTGTTTCGCTGCTGGAGTCAGCGGAGACTTCGACGCTGCCCAACCTAACAAGGTTTTCTGAGGGGACGGTGCTGAAGTTGCTGCCAGAAATGGTGAGGAGGGTGCCATGCTGTGCTGAGGTGGGTTCAAATCCGGCAATGGTAGGTGCGTGGCGAACAATAGGCCTACCAGGAAACTCACCAGGAAGCTCAACAGGAAACTCACCAGGAAGCTCAACGGGAAACTCACCAGGAAGCTCAACGGGCTGGCAGGTGTTGTTTTCGCCGCAGACATAAGTTGCCTCACAACATACAGCGCCGCATACCACGCACCCAGGCTTCAGCTTGATGGTTTCTCTGTTTTTATGCAAATTGTCTTCCAAAACACCCCCACCACAAGCCGCAACCAGAACCAAAAGCACCGCCCAGTGCCACAGCTTCCATGCTTTCATTGCGTTTCCCCAATATTTATGGTGGCTACTGCCCCTTATGCCACCCTATACGTTTGTTTGCAACCGAAACACACCCCAATGTCCCTGCAATGTTGAATAACTTGGCAGTGAGGGCCGAGAGAAGCCATGCTGTTTTCCGCCACATTGCATTCGAAGAATTTTCGCGTCACCAGCGCTGTTGGTGTGGCGCACAGTGCTTCTCATTTTTTCCAGTTGAGCATTCCGCCGTTGTTTCCGTTGTTGCGTGCGGAGTTTGACGTCTCATGGACAGCGTTGGGCTTCATTATGACTTTGTTTGCCATTGCCAGCAGCACCACACAATTTTTTGTTGGCATATTGGTAGACCGCATAGGGGCGAGGTTGGTGTTGTTGGGGGGATTGTTTTTGGTGGCGGGGGGGACGTTGGCCTGTGCGTGGGCGTCGAGTGTGTGGGGTTTTTATGTATTGGCCATATGGATGGGCATAGGGAATGGAGTCATCCACCCCTGTGACTTTGCTGTGTTGAATGCCAACGTTGAGGAGCGCCGCCTGGGCTATGCCTATGCCATTCACGGTGTTGGCGGCAGCATTGGCTGGTCCCTAGCGCCGATGACGAGTTATGCGTTGTCGACGCATTTGGGTTGGCGGGGGGCTTTGTTGTGGATGGGGGCAGGGGGGTTATTATTAGCGGGGTGGATGGTTTCGCAGCGTCGTTTTCTGAACTCCGAGACGGCGAGACAAGTGGCCTCTACGGGTGGGCAGTCCCAAGTGGCGGGCCATTGGTTGCAGTGGGCAACCCTCATGTGTTTTGTATTTTTGTTGTTGCAGGCATTTGCCAGCAACAGTGTTGCTGCGTTTACGCCCTCTTTGTTGCAGGAAGGTTTTGCCTTCTCACAGGCATTGTCCACTTGGGTAGTAACCCTATTTTTATGGGCTGCGGCCCTAGGTGTTTTGACAGGCGGCGTGGTTGCGGCGCATACGAAGAGGCACACACAAGTAGCAGCGGGAGGGCTTGGGGTGGGGGCCCTGGCGGCCTTCTCCATATATTTCATAGCGGCCTGGCCATGGTTATTGTTGACGTGTTTTGCCCTATTGGGTTTTGCGACAAGCATAGCCGGGCCCTCGCGCGACATGGTGATACGCAGCATAGCGCCGAAGGGGGCGGCGGGGCGGGTTTATGGTTTTGTCTACTCGGGGGCGGACATAGGGGTGGTGTTGGCCCCCCCTATATTTGGGGCGTTGATTGACAATGGGATAGGGAGGGGGGCCTACCTGGTGGTTTCCGTGGTATTGGGGTTGGCTATTTTGACCGTCACCTCAGTTGGGCGAAGGCACAGGCCCTCTTCTGTTGCTGCATAGTTTTCCAATTTTCCACTGGGCGCCCGCTGTTATTTTTTCTCTTTTGCTTTCCATTTTTCGGGGCCGCTTTTGTGCACGGAGTTACCCTGGCTGTCGACGGCCACGGTGACGGGCATGTCTTTCACCACAAACTCATAAATGGCCTCCATACCCAAGTCCTCGAAGGCGACGACGCGAGCGGCGGAAATGGCTTTGGAGACGAGATAAGCGGCGCCGCCCACGGCGATGAGGTAGACGGACTTGAATTCGCGTATAGCGTCAATGGCGACCTGTCCGCGCTCGGCTTTGCCCACCATACCCAGGAGGCCGGTTTGGGCGAGCATTTGGCGCGTATATTTGTCCATACGTGTCGAAGTCGTAGGCCCAGCGGGGCCGACGGCCTCGTCGCGCACGGCGTCAACGGGGCCGACATAATAGATGAAGCGGTTATTGAAGTTAACGGGCAGAGGCTGTCCGGCATGGAGCATATGAGAGAGGCGTTGGTGAGCGGCGTCGCGTCCAGTGAGGAGCCTACCTGAGAGCAGCAGGGTATCGCCGGGTTTCCAGGAGGCCACCTGCTCCTTGGTTAATGTGTCCAAGTTAACGTGCAGGCCTTGGGAGGGGCGATAGTCAAAGGAGGGCCATTCTTCGAGAGGGGGAGGGGGGAGCAGGGCGGGGCCGGAGCCGTCGAGGGTGAAGTGGAGGTGGCGGGTAGCGGCGCAGTTAGGGATAAGGGCAACAGGGAGGGAGGCGGCATGGGTTGGATATTCGCGTATTTTAACGTCGAGCAAAGTCGTCAACCCGCCCAAGCCTTGGGCGCCGATGCCGAGCGCATTCACTTTTTCAAACAACTGAATGCGCAGTGCTTCAATGGGGTTTTGGGGGCCGCGTTTTTGAAGCTCCAACATGTCAATGGGCTCCATGAGGGACTCTTTGGCCATGAGCATGGCTTTTTCGGGCGTACCGCCAATGCCGAGCCCCAGCATACCGGGTGGGCACCAACCGGCGCCCATGGTGGGCACGGTTTGAAGCACCCAGTCAACGACGGAGTCCGAGGGGTTGAGCATGGCGAATTTGGCCTTATTTTCAGAGCCGCCGCCTTTGGCGGAGACATGCGCCTCCAGAGTGTCACCGGGCACCAGGCGCACATGGACGACCGCCGGGGTATTGTCGCGTGTATTTTGCCGTTTGCCGATGGGCTCGGTGACGACGGAGGCGCGCAGTTTGTTGTCGGGGAACAGATAGGCGCGGCGCACGCCCTCGTTGACCATTTCTTCGAGACTCAAGGAGGTTTCCCAGCGCAGGTGCATACCGACGTTGAGGAAGACGGTGACAAGGCCCGTATCCTGGCAGATGGGGCGGTGGTGGGTGGCGCACATGCGGGAGTTAACGAGGATTTGGGCCATAGCGTCCTTGGCCGCGGGGGAGGCCTCTTTTTCCCAGGCAACTTTGAGTGCGCGGATATAGTCCACGGGGTGGAAATAGGAAATGTGTTGGAGGGCGTCGGCGATGCTTTGGATGAAGTCCTCTTGGCGTAGCGTGGTCATATAGCGAGCCTTTCTGAAGTGGTGGCGAAGCGGCGGTGGGACAGTGAGGCGGCAATATTTTGTTGGTGGTGGAGCCTAGCAAAAAAAACCGCCGCTGACGAGAAGAGAGCTACTCGTCAGCGGCGATGGGAGGGAGGGTATGCTCCAAGAGGAGGGGGACTACATTTCTCGCAAGAAGGAGATGCGCACGGGGACAGGTTTGGCAGGCGAAGAAGTCTTCAGGCGTGCGCAAATGTTGCCGTCTTCAACAAAGGTGATGATGTTTTGGGTGAAGTCATACGAATAGGTGCTGGGGCCTGGCGCAACACGCTCGTCGTCGACATAGATATTGAGCAAGTCCGGGGCCGAAGGCTTGGATGCGGATGTGTTTGGAAGCTGAAAAACACAAGGATTGGAGTCGATAAGCTCGCTCACTTTTTCGAGCGCTGCCACAAGTTGAGTGCTGTTCTCAGCGGGATAATGTTTTTCTGCAAATCCTCCCGCATGAGCCATTCGGTTGAGCACATCCCCAGCGAAACTGCTGCCGACACCCATGCCTGCTCCAAAACCGATGACGATGGTTTTTATGCCCTCGGCATAAAGCTGTTCAATGACACGCACGGTTGCATTTCCGTCCAGGCAGTTATCGAGGAGTGATGCCGACCCTTTAGCTATACATTGGCCCGTATCTTTGTCGGTATCAATGCATTGACCAACTGGGCAGTCGTCTGTTACTCCCTTCGTGCAGTTGGGAAGGCCGTCGGTCAGCAACAATATAAAACTGCTGCGAGAGCTGTCTTTGAGTCCAAGGCTGGAAGCGTTGTCGAGCAGATATTTCAGTGAATTGCCCGTGGGAGTTCCTCCCTGAATGGGGGCTCCGTTGCCTGCGGAATTATAGAGCTTGTCAAAAATATAGGTTTGAATCTGCTCGATTGTTGCTCGAAGAGCCGCATCATCGTCAGAGGCTGGAAACCCAGACGAAACGCTTGTGGGGGCGCCACACTCAGTGGTTGGAAACAAAGTGAGGCCGAATTTTCCGAGCGGAGAGCGGCCCTCTTCATTGTCCCGACGACTTGATATCAAGAAGTCCTTCATTGCATAGCGCAACTCATTGATGCGCGTTGAGCAAGTAGAGTCGCAGTCTTTGGCCTGATTATTGGCCTTGGTGCCGCAAAGGCTTGTATCGTCACACCCAGGCCTGTGGGGGGTCCCTACAACAGTCTTGCCTATATTCACGAACGCATTCATAGAGCCCGACTTGTCGAGCAAGAGCATAATATTAGGCGGCAAAGGCCTGGCCTTCACATCTATCTCTTCAGTATTTTGGGTAGCGGCAAGGGGTTTGACAGGCTCAAAGTCATATGTTTGGCATGCTGCCAAAGCAACGAAACCTAAAAGGGGCAGGAGGATGTTTTTCATCGTCTTTGACTCTATGCTTTTTTCTCTCATTTGCCAACTCTTTGCGGGGCGAGGAAGTCCATGCTCACTCAAGTATACGCCCTTTGGAATATGGTGTGTGGAAAACAAAAGGCGAGACGTGGGCTTTTGTTTTGTTTAAGGGTCCTTTATTTCTATTGAAGAGATTTTTATGAAACAACCGATAGCCAAGGGCAAATTTTCCAAAACAAAGCACAAACCGGGGGTGGGGGCGTCTCTTCCAAAGGGAGAAAAGCGGGGCAGGTTTTCCAAGGAGAGGCCCGAGCCCAAGGAGGGGCTGCCCTATTCCCGAGGGGAGGGCAAATTCCCCACAACAAAACGCCCCCCCAAGGCATGGGAGTCTCGCCCAGAGAGAGAGGGGCGGGGTGAGTTCCCCAAAACAAAGCGCCCCCCCAAGGCATGGGGGTCCCGCCCAGAGGGAGAGGGGCGGGGTGAGTTCCCCAAAACAAAGCGCCCCCCCAAGGCATGGGGGCCCCGCGCGGAGGGGGAGGGGCGGGGTGAGTTCCCCAAAACAAAACGCCCCCCCAAGGCATGGGCGTCCCGTCCAGAGGGGGAGGGGCGGGGTGAATTCCCCAAAACAAAGCGCCCCCCCAAGGCATGGGGGCCCCGTGCGGAGGGGGAGGGGCGGGGTGAATTTCCCAAAACAAAACGCCCCCCCAAGGCATGGGAGTCTCGCCCAGAGAGAGAGGGGCGGGGTGAATTCCCCAAAACAAAACGCCCCCCCAAGGCATGGGAGTCTCGCCCAGAGAGAGAGGGGCGGGGTGAGTTCCCCAAAACAAAACGCCCCCCCAAGGTATGGGCGTCCCGCCCAGAGGGGGAGGGGCGGGGTGAATTTTCCAAAACAAAACGCCCCCCCAAGGCATGGGGGCCCCGTGCGGAGGGGGAGAGGCGAGGGGGTCCCCCATGGAAGGGGGAGAGGAGAGAGGGAGGGGAGGAGAGGGGCCGTCGGCGCAGTGCCCAATGGGTGTGGGGGATGAACCCGGTGAAGGCTTTGCTTAAGCATGCGCCGCAGAAGATAGTGCGGCTTTATTTAGCGAAGGGGCAAGAGGAGGGTCGTCTGGAATTTTTGCAAGAGAAGGCGGAGGCTGGGCAGGTGGCCTTGGAGTGGGTAGAGCGCGAGGCGTTGGACTTATGGACGGGGGAAGCGGCGCACCAGGGTGTATTGGCGGAGGTAGAGGCCTTTTCTTTTTTGACGGAGGAGGCGTTGATGGAGCTTGTTTTGCCTGCACAGGAGGGCCGTTTGCTGTTGCTTTTGGATGGCGTGGAGGACCCGCAGAATTTGGGAGCCATAGCGAGGACGGCGTTGGGGATGGGGGTTTCGGCCCTGGTTATAGGCAAGAACCGTGCTGCGGGCATAACGGCGGCGGCGATGAAGGCATCCGCGGGCGCGCTGGTCCACCTACCGGTGGCGCAAGTGACGAATTTAACGCGTTTATTGGAGCGGCTGAAGGAAGGGGGCTATTGGTCCCTGGCAGCTTCTCCGCAGGCTTCGACGGTGCTTTGGGAAATAGACGCGAAGGGTGGCCCGTGGGTAGTGGTTATAGGCGGGGAGGGCAAAGGGATAGGGGCGAACTTATTGAAGCACTGTGACTTTCAGGTACAAATTCCGATGGTGGGGCAAATTTCTTCTCTGAATGCGTCTGTTTCAAGTGGAATGGTCCTATACGAGTTGGTTCGTCGGTCGAAGCAAGGGGTGGAGGTAGAGGTGGAGGGCCCTGTCTGAGGTTTTCATGCAGGCAACACTTGACTGAAGAGCGCTGTCTATGTATGGAGCGCGTTTCGGTGGGCTTTCAAGCGGTCCTTGAAACTTTGCCGGTGTAGCTCAGCTGGTAGAGCAACTGATTTGTAATCAGTAGGTCGCGGGTTCGAGTCCCGCCGCCGGCCAAGGAGAAGAGGGCCAGAGGGAGGGGGTGGGGAGGAGGCGAAGGAAGAAGGTGGAGGTGTGGGCAGAGCAGGTGTTGAATATGCAGGTGTTGAATATGGAGGGATGCCCGAGAGGCCAAAGGGAGCAGACTGTAAATCTGCCGGCATAGCGCCTTCGTTGGTTCGAATCCAACTCCCTCCATGGTTGGCGTGAAGGGGAGGTGTTGAGAGAGGGGGAGGGAGGGGAAGTTGTTTTGCAGAGGGTATTTTGTGGAGGCAGGGTATTTGAGGGGAGTCGGGAGGAGGGAGGTGTTGCGGGAATAGCTCAGTTGGTAGAGCGTCAGCCTTCCAAGCTGAATGTCGTGGGTTCGAATCCCATTTCCCGCTTCGTTGTTGAAGGAATGGGTTGTTGCAGAGAAGTTGAAGCCGAAGAGTGTTTTTTTCAAGCCCTGGTAGCTCAGTTGGCAGAGCGCATCCTTGGTAAGGATGAGGTCTCCAGTTCAATCCTGGATCAGGGCACCATGAGTAGACTGCAGTTTGCGAGAGGGAAATATGAGCAAGGAGAAGTTCGAGAGATCAAAGCCACACGTCAACATTGGCACCATTGGCCACGTTGACCATGGAAAAACCACATTGACAGCGGCCATTACGAAGGTTTTGTCCAAGCAAGGCGGCGGCCAGGCTTTGGCCTATGACCAAATTGACAAGGCCCCTGAGGAGCGCCAACGCGGCATTACCATTGCGACAGCGCACGTGGAATACCAGACGAAGAACCGTCACTATGCGCACGTGGACTGTCCTGGGCACGCCGACTATGTGAAGAATATGATAACAGGTGCGGCGCAGATGGACGGAGCCATTTTGGTGGTTTCTGCTGCGGACGGCCCCATGCCTCAGACGCGCGAGCACATTTTGTTGGCCCGTCAAGTAGGCGTTCCCTACATTGTTGTTTTTTTGAACAAGATTGACATGTTGGATGACCCTGAGTTGCGCGAGTTGGTGGAGATGGAAGTGCGCGACTTGTTGTCCAAATATGAGTTTCCTGGCAACGACACGCCCATTGTTGCGGGCTCTGCGCTCAAGGCCTTGGAAGGGGACACTTCAGAAATCAGCGAGGGTGCTGTGTTGAAGTTGATGGAGGCTGTTGACGCCTACATTCCCACGCCGCAAAGAGAAGTGGACAAGCCCTTTTTGATGCCTGTTGAAGACGTATTCTCCATTGAAGGCCGGGGCACCGTAGCGACGGGTCGTGTTGAGCGTGGCCGCATTAAGGTGGGCGAAGAAATTGAGATTGTTGGAATTCGTCCCACGAGCAAGACGGTGGTGACGGGGGTGGAGATGTTCCGCAAGCTTTTGGATGAGGGGCAAGCGGGTGACAACATTGGGGCATTGTTGCGTGGTTTGAAGCGTGAGGAAATTGAGCGTGGCCAGGTATTGGCCAAGCCTGGAACGGTGACGCCGCACACCAAATTCAAGGGACAAGTTTATATTTTGACGAAGGAAGAGGGAGGGCGCCACACGCCGTTTGTGAATGGCTACAAGCCTCAGTTTTATTTCCGCACCACCGACGTTACCGGAACGGTCCAATTGCCTGCGGGCTCAGAGATGGTGATGCCGGGAGACAACGTTGAGGTGGAAGTGGAACTCATTACACCCATTGCCATGGAAATTGGCCTTCGTTTTGCGATTCGTGAAGGTGGCCGCACGGTGGGAGCCGGAACAGTCACCTCCATTATCGCCTAAGTTTTTTTCAGCGAGAGGGGGGAGAGGTTTTTCCCCTCTCGTGGTGTTTTTTTGAAGAAGGTTTTGAAGAAGGTGTTTTATGCCCAAAGGAAACCGCAGCATTATTTCGATGGAGTGTTCCGGTTGCAGTGAGCGCAACTATACGACGACGAAGAACCGCAGGAAGCAGCAGGACAAGCTTCAGCTGTCGAAATTTTGTCCTCGTTGTCGCAAGCACATGCCGCACAAAGAAGGGAAAGTGTGAGAGTTAGGCCAGTAGCTCTAACGGTAGAGCAGCGGTCTCCAAAACCGACGGTTGGGGGTTCGAATCCCTCCTGGCCTGTTTTTTGTTTTGCATATGTTGAGGCGCATATTGAAGAGGTGAAGTTGTTTGCAGTGAGGAGGTTTTATGTCGGCCAATGAGGCCAGTGAGAAAGCCAACCGAGCAGGGATGGACGCCAAGCGTTTGCTTGTCATTGTCTTTTTGGTGTTGGGCTCCATTTTAGCGTTGTTTTTTGGGCACCTGTTGGGGTTGCTTTGGGGATGGGCGGGGTGGGCCGATAGGGAAATATTTGAGGGTTTGCCTTGGTGGAGTCCCACCTCCGTATTGGGTTTTGTTTTAGCGGGAGGGGTGGTGGCGTGGGTATATTTTTCGAAGGAGCCGAGGGCCTATGCGGAGGAGGCCGCTTCTGAGTTGATGCGGGTGGTATGGCCGTCTTTTGCGGAAGTCCGCGTGTCGACGTTGGCTGTTATTGTCACCGCTTTTGTTGCTGCCTTCTTTTTGTTTTTTGCCGATTCTCTTAGCTATGAGTTGATGGTGGAGTGGCTGCCTCGACTCTGGGAACGCCTCTAATGGCTGAAGAAATGCGCTGGTATGTTGTCCACACCTATTCTGGCTTTGAGAACAAAGCGAAGAAGAGTCTGGAGGACAAAATACGTCTTGAAGGGCTGCAAGAATATTTTGGGGAGATTCTCATTCCGATGGAGCAGGTGGTGGAGATGGTGAAGGGGGAGAAGAAGACGACCCGCAGGAAGTTTTTTCCCGGTTACATATTGGTGCAGATGAGCATGAACGACCGTTCCTGGCACCTTGTGAAGAACACCCCCAAAATAACGGGTTTTGTAGGGGCTGCGCACAACCAGCAACCTCCGCCCATCAGCGATGCGGAGGTGAGGCGGTTGACGACGCAGATTTCAGAAGGCACGCTGAAGCCTCGTCCCAAAATTCAATATGAAGTGGGGGACACAGTACGCGTCATTGACGGGCCTTTTGCGAATTTCAATGGGACGATTGAGGAAGTAAACCCGGAGAAGGGCAGGGTGAAGGTGTTGGTTTCGATTTTTGGTCGCTCAACGCCTGTTGAGTTGGACTTTATGCAAGTGGAGAAGTCGGGCGGGTGAGGGAGGGGGGTGTGAGGGTAGTTTGAAGGAGTTGTTTGGAAGCAGTTTCAAAGGAAGAAGCGTGGGAGGCTGAGGGCCGTTTGAACCACGGGAGAAGAACACATGAAGAAAATAACGGGACAAGTCAAATTGCAAGTCCCTGCTGGCAAAGCGAACCCTGCACCTCCTGTGGGTCCGGCATTGGGCCAGCAGGGTGTCAACATTATGGAGTTTTGCAAGCAGTTTAATGCAGCGACGCAGGCGCAGATGAAGGACGGGTTGATTATTCCTGTCGTCATTACCGTCTACCAAGACCGCTCCTTCACGTTTATTTTGAAGACGCCCCCCACACCAGTCCTTCTCAAGAAGGCAGCCGGCTTGCATACAGAGAAGAAGAAGGGCTCTGGTTCCAAGCGACCTGGCAAGGAGAAGGCGGGCCAGGTGACGAAGAAGCAAGTGGAAGAGATAGCCAAGGCCAAACTGCAAGACACGACGGCCGCCAACCTAGAAGCCTGCATTCGCAGTGTTGAGGGGACGGCGCGCTCGATGGGTTTGGAAATTGTCTGACACATTGTTTTTGAGAGGGACTGGACATGGCTAAGAGTGGAAAAAAATACCGTGCAGCAGCGCAGAAGGTGGACCGCAACAAGCGTTATTCTGTGGCAGAAGGTTTCAAGCTTCTCAAAGAGACCGCTTCCATACTCAACACGAAGTTTGACGAGTCCGTGGATGTTGCGGTGAATTTGGGAGTTGACCCACGGCATGCAGACCAAATGGTCCGCGGTGCTGTTGTGTTGACACATGGCACAGGCAAGTCCATACGTGTCGCTGTTTTTGCCAAAGGCGACAAGGTGGCGGAGGCCCAAGCGGCGGGTGCCGATGTTGTTGGTGATGCAGACTTGGCGAAGCGGATTGAGGAAGGTTTCATGGAGTTTGACACGGTGATTGCGACACCCGACATGATGGGTGTGGTGGGCCGGTTGGGCAAATTCCTTGGCCCCCGGGGTTTGATGCCGAACCCAAAGATAGGGACGGTGACGATGGATTTGTCGAAGGCCATTCGGGATGCAAAGGGTGGCAAGGTGGAGTTGCGTGTGGAAAAGTCCGGCATCATCCACGCCCCGCTTGGCAAGGCTTCGTTTGAAGTTGAAAAGCTGATTGAGAACTTTCAGATACTCATGGAAACCATTATTAAGCTGAAGCCGGCGACGGCCAAAGGGGTTTATTTGAGAGGCATTGCCATTTCTTCGACGATGGGACCGGGGATTAAACTTGAGCCTCAAGTTTTTTCCAGTTTACTTCGTTAAAAGTGGTATTTTTTTGAAAAAGCTTTTGGAGGGCTTGACGGCGCATTTTATTTATGCTAGGCGCCACTGGTTTCGAGTTGAGGTGTCGTCTTGTGACGTCACCTAAGCCTGGACGAAGACAGCAGGGGTTTAGGGTATGTATGTTTCAATACTCTGAGCTTAAACGGTGGACTGCCCTGCCGAGACAGGATGTGGGAGAGAAGCCTCTCGCTCTTGCACTTTGTGCCAGATAATTTGTGGAAAAGGAGGTGACACAAGATGTTAAAGAGCGAAAAAGAGGCGATGGTCCAAGAGTTGGCGGCGAAGTTTTCGAAGGCCAAGTCGGTGGTTGTTGCTGAATTCAACAAAATAGACGTAGCGACCGCGACGCAGTTGAGGTGCAAGCTTCGTGAAGGTGGGATTGAATACAAAGTAATAAAGAACACTTTGGCGAAGAGGGCCGCTCAGGGGACCCCTGTTGGTGTAGTAGCCGATGATTTTGCAGGGCCGATTGCCCTGGCCATCAGCTATGGAGATGTGGTTGCTCCTGCCAAAATTTTAATGGAGTTCCTCAAGGACAGGGACTTTCTAAAAGTGAAGAGTGGTGTTGTCGATGGGCAGCGCCTGAATGCAGCCGACATTACCGCCTTGTCGAAATTGCCGGGATTACCGGAGTTGCGGGCGAGCTTGTTGGGGCTACTTATGCAGCCGGCGGGCAAATTGGTGCGTACGCTTGCTGAGCCCAGCTCGTGTTTGGTGAGGGTTTTGGCGCAGCGTCTGGAGAAGAACAGTTAATTTTTAATTTTTTTATAAGAGGAATTGCCATGGCTGATTTGAATGTCATTGTTGAACAGTTGTCATCTTTAACCATTTTGGAGGCGGCGGAGCTTGTAAAGAAGTTGGAGGAAAAGTGGGGAGTTTCTGCTGCTGCTGTTGCTGTTGCGGCGCCTGCGGGTGCTGCGGCGGCTGCTCCGGTGGAGGAGCAGACGGAATTCACCGTTGTTTTGACGAAAGCTGGTGACAAAAAGGTTGAAGTTATTAAGGCTGTCCGTGAGATTACTGGACTGGGTTTGAAGGAGGCGAAGGATTTGGTGGAGGGGGCGCCCAAGCCGGTGAAGGAAGGGGTCAACAAGGATGAGGCGAACAAGTTGAAGGAGAAGCTTGTTGCTGCCGGTGCGTCTGTTGAATTGAAATAGCTGGTTACCCAAACGCTAAGCCGGCGTTTGTTTTATGGGGCGCCGGCTTAACTGTTTTGTCTGTTGTTGTGGCTATGTTCTTTTGCCAGTGGGAAAACGAATGACAACAAGCCTGCAAACCAATTTCCGCGTTCGGAAGAGCTTTGCAAAGATTCCAAAAGTCATTGAAATACCGAACTTAATCAACATCCAAAAGTCGAGTTACGACAAGTTTTTGCAGGCGGACATTTTGCCGGCGAAGCGAGAGGACATCGGCTTGCAGGCGGTTTTTAAGTCGGTCTTTCCTATACGTGACTTCAATGAGACTTCGTCATTGGAGTTTGTTGCCTATCATTTGGAGAAGCCCAAATATGACGTAGATGAATGCCATCAGCGGGGCATGACATTTGCAGCGCCCATCAAAGTGGTTGTACGTCTTGTTGTATGGGACAAGGATGAGGAGACGGGGGCGCAATCCATCCGGGATGTCAAGGAACAGGAAGTTTATTTTGGTGAAATTCCGTTGATGACACAGAATGGGACTTTCATCATCAACGGCACAGAGAGGGTTGTTGTCAGCCAGCTTCACCGCAGCCCGGGTGCTTTTTTCGACCATGACAAAGGCAAGAGCCATTCGTCGGGGAAACTGCTCTACAATGCGCGCATCATTCCCTATCGTGGCTCGTGGGTTGATTTTGAGTTTGACCACAAAGACTTGCTCTATGTGCGCATTGACCGTCGCCGGAAGTTGCCTGCGACCATTTTGATTCGGGCTTTGGGGGCGGTGCAAGACACGGCGCGAAAGAATCCGCTCGACTTCAAAGGTTCGACAGAAGAGATTTTGAATTACTACTACGAGACAGAAACCGTCTACCTGCTGTCGCCGACAGAATTTGAGAAGTCGGTAGACTTAGAGCTTTTGCTCAACCAGCGAGCTGTTCGCGATGTGAAGTCCAAGTCAGGCGAAGTTATTGTCAAGAAAAACCGAAAATTCAACCGGGCAGCGCTCAAGAAGCTGCAAGCTGCTGACATGACGCGTTTGCCCATTGATTCGGACGACTTATTTAGCAAGGTATCGGCTTTTGATGTGGTGGATGAGAGCACGGGGGAGGTGATTCTTGAGTGTAATGAAGAAATTTCTCAAGAGAAGGTGGATGAGCTGCTGAAGCGGGGCATTTCTGAAGTTAAAGTCCTCTTCATTGACAATCTCAACGTAGGTCCTTTCCTGCGAGAGACTTTGTTGATGGACAAAATTGACAGTCCTGAGCAGGCGATTATGGAGATTTATCGCCGGTTGCGTCCAGGGGACCCTCCGACCCCCGAGACGGCGGCGAATTTGTTCAACAATCTCTTCTTCAACCCGGAGCGTTATGACTTGTCCAAAGTGGGTCGCCTCAAACTGAATTTCAAATTTAGTTTGGAAGAGCCGCTTGAAAACCAGGTGCTCACCAAGCGCGATATTCTTGAAGTGGTTCGCTACCTTGTTGACTTGAAGAACGGCAAGGGTGGCATTGATGACATAGACCATTTGGGCAACCGGCGTGTCAGGGCTGTTGGCGAGCTTTTGGAAAACCAATATAGAATCGGTTTGGTTCGCATGGAGCGAGCCATCAAAGAGCGCATGAGTTTGCAAGAAATTGAGACGCTCATGCCTCATGACTTAATCAACGCGAAACCTGTCACTGCCGTCATCAAAGAATTCTTTGGTTCATCTCAGTTGTCGCAGTTTATGGACCAAAACAATCCGCTTTCTGAGGTGACGCACAAGCGGCGTCTGTCTGCCTTGGGCCCAGGCGGTTTGACGCGCGAGCGTGCAGGTTTTGAAGTCCGTGACGTGCACCCCACGCACTATGGCCGCATTTGTCCCATTGAGACGCCGGAAGGGCCGAACATTGGACTGATTGCAAGCCTGTCAACCTATGCGCGCGTGAATGAGTTTGGTTTCGTAGAGACGCCCTATCGCCGAGTGGAAAGCAGTGTGCCCACTCAGGAGGTGAGTTTCTATTCTGCTCTGGAAGAAGAGCGCCATACCATTGCCCAGGCCAATGCGGAGTGTGACGATTCAGGAAAGTTTATAGGAGACATTGTCGGTTCCCACCATGAGGGTGAGTTTGTTTTGGCGCGGGCTGAGGATGTGAACCTGATGGACGTTTCTCCCAACCAACTGGTGTCTGTTGCCGCCTCGCTCATTCCATTTTTGGAGAATGACGACGCCAACCGTGCGCTTATGGGCTCCAACATGCAGCGCCAAGCGGTGCCTTTGTTGCGAAGCTCAGCGCCCATTGTTGGAACAGGCATTGAGTCTATTGTGGCCAGGGACTCTGGAGTGACGGTGGTTGCCCGTCGCAGCGGTATTATTGAGACAGTGGATGCGAGCCGCATTGTGGTTCGCGCAGACGAGCTTGACTCTGCAGAAGAAGGCGTCAACGAAGTCGACATTTATAGCCTCCTCAAATACCAGCGTTCCAACCAGAACACCTGTCTCAACCAAAAGCCCATTGTGAAGCAGGGTGACAAAGTGAAGGCTGGGGACATTATTGCGGATGGCCCGGCGACAGAGACGGGCGAGTTGGCGCTTGGAGCAAACGTGGTTGTGGCGTTTATGCCTTGGCAGGGCTACAACTTTGAAGACTCCATTCTCGTTTCCGAAGCTTTGGTGAAGGAAGATTTTCTAACGTCCATTCACATTGAAGAGTTTGAGTGTATTGCTCGCGACACAAAGCTTGGCAAAGAAGAAATTACGCGTGACATTCCAAATGTGGGGGATGAGGCCCTCAAGAATTTGGACGAGTCAGGAATTATTTATATAGGTGCGGAAGTCAAACCTGGGGATGTATTGGTTGGCAAAGTAACTCCCAAAAGTGAGGTGCAGCTTTCTCCTGAGGAGAAATTGTTGAGGGCCATTTTTGGAGAGAAGGCGGGGGATGTGCGCGACAGCAGTTTGCGTGTACCTCCAGGGGTAGCAGGCAATGTTATTGGCGCCAAAGTATTTTCCAGAAAAGGGGTGGAGAAGGACGAGCGCGCCAAAGAAATTGAGTCTGCGGAAGAGGCGAAGCTTTTGAAGGATCAAAACGATGAAATTAAAGTCATCCAAAACTCGGCCTACAACCGCATTCGCAAGCTTTGGGAAGGGCAGCAAGCCCAAGGCAAACTTGTCGACGACAAGGGCAACCAGTTGTTGAAGAAGGGCGATGTCCTGAACACCCAGCTTTTGACATCCATTCCCTACCGTTATTGGGAAGAAGTTTCCGTAGGCGAGGCCATTGACTTCAAGGTGCGGGACATTTTGCACAAGTTGGAGGAGATGAAGGAGACCGTTCGTCAAAACTTTGGTGAGCGGATTTCAAGAATTAAAAAGGGGGATGAGCTTCCGCCTGGCGTCATCAAAATGGTCAAAGTCTATGTCGCCATCAAGCGCAAATTGGCTGTGGGCGACAAGATGGCAGGCCGCCACGGCAACAAGGGTGTAGTGTCTTGCATTTTGCCCGTGGAGGACATGCCCTATCTCGAAGATGGTCGTCCGGTGGATATTGTTTTGAATCCGCTGGGTGTGCCCTCCCGAATGAACATTGGGCAAATTTTAGAAACCCATTTGGGGTTGGCGGCGAAGGGGTTGGGGGAGCAGCTCCAGAAATACGTTGAGGAGAACTGGTCCGCGGACAAATTGCGGGTGCGTCTCAAAGAAATTTACAAGAATGAAGGTTTCGACGCCTTTGTAGACGAACTTCCAGAAGAGGACGTTGTTGCTTTGTGCCGTCGTTTGCAAAGTGGTGTTCATGTTGCCACACCTGTTTTTGATGGGGCCCTGGAGCATGAAATTCGGGCTTTGTTAGAGATGGCGGAGTTGCCGAAGACGGGGCAGATGGTGCTTTTTGACGGTCGTACTGGGGAGTCGTTTGATCAGGAGGTGACGGTGGGGGTGATGTACATGTTGAAGTTGCACCACCTGGTGGACGAGAAAATTCACGCACGCTCCATAGGCCCTTACTCTCTGGTGACGCAGCAGCCTTTGGGAGGCAAAGCTCAGTTTGGTGGTCAACGTTTGGGGGAGATGGAGGTATGGGCGATGGAGGCCTATGGTGCCGCCTATACGTTGCAGGAATTTTTGACGGTGAAGTCGGATGATGTTGTAGGCCGAACGCGGATGTATGAGGGCATTGTCAAAGGAGACCATTCTTTGGAATCCGGCCTTCCCGAGTCCTTCAACGTTCTGCTGAAGGAATTGCAGGCATTGGCGTTGGATGTTGAGCTTTTGGAGCAGCCGCCGCCGGAGCGTTATCGTTCGACATTTGGAAGCATTGAGCCCAGCCATACGGGCACAGACGATTGAATTATTCAGAAACCCTGAAAGAACAAAGGGAGCCCTTCAGTGAAGGATATTTTTAATTTTTTTGAAAAACCCAAGGATCCGCTTTCGTTTCGGGCGATACGCATTGCATTGGCCTCTTCTGAGAAGATTCGTCAATGGTCGCATGGGGAAGTCAAGAAACCTGAGACCATCAACTACCGGACATTCAAGCCGGAGCGTGATGGTTTGTTTTGCGCACGTATTTTTGGTCCCGTCAAAGACTATGAATGCAATTGTGGCAAATACAAGCGCATGAAGCACCGCGGGGTGGTGTGTGAGAAGTGCGGTGTAGAGGTGATTCAGTCCAAGGTACGCAGGGAGCGGTTGGGGCACATTTCCTTGGCGACGCCGGTTGCGCACATTTGGTTTTTGAAAAGTTTGCCTTCGCGCATAGGGAACTTGCTGGACATTACCCTGAAGGATTTGGAGCGAATCCTCTATTGTGAGAGCTACATTATATTGGACCCCAGGATGACGCCTCTGGAGAGGGGCGAGCTCATTACGGAGGAGCGCTACCAACGTCTCATTGCAGAATTTGGAGAGGATTCGTTCGTAGCCGCAATGGGGGGCGAGGCGGTGAGGGACTTGTTGTTGGAAATTGACATCAACATGTTGGCGGAGCAGTTGCGCGCAGAAATGCGCTCCACCACTTCTGAAGCCAGGCGCAAGAAGATAGCCAAGCGTTTGAAGGTGACAGAGTCTTTCAGGGCTTCGGGCAACAAGCCTGAGTGGATGATGATGGACATTATTCCGGTGATTCCGCCGGATTTGCGTCCTCTGGTACCGTTGGATGGTGGGCGTTTTGCGACTTCGGATTTGAACGATTTATATCGCCGAGTCATCAACCGAAACAACCGCCTACGTCGTTTGCAGGAGTTGAATGCTCCTGACATCATCATCCGCAACGAGAAGCGAATGTTGCAAGAAGCGGTGGATGCGCTTTTTGACAACGGCCGTCGTGGCAAAACCATTACGGGGCCCAACAAGCGTCCATTGAAATCCCTCTCGGACATGCTGAAGGGCAAGCACGGGCGTTTTCGTCAAAACCTTCTTGGCAAACGTGTGGACTATTCCGGACGCTCCGTCATTGTGGTGGGTCCGGAGCTCAAACTTCACCAATGCGGTTTGCCGAAAATAATGGCGCTCGAGTTATTCAAACCCTTCATTTACCAGAAGCTGGAAGAGAGGGGTTTTGTCACCACCATTAAGTCCGCAAAGAAGATGGTGGAGAAGGAGCGTCCGGAGGTTTGGGACATTCTCGACGAAGTGATTCGAGAGCACCCGGTGTTGCTCAACCGTGCGCCCACGTTGCACCGTTTGGGGATGCAGGCATTTGAGCCTGTGTTGATTGAGGGCAAAGCCATTCAGTTGCACCCACTCGTATGTGCAGCCTTCAACGCGGACTTTGACGGCGACCAGATGGCTGTCCACGTACCTCTGTCTGTTGAAGCGCAGATGGAAGCGCGCGTGTTGATGATGTCCACCAACAACATTTTAAGTCCAGCCAGCGGAAAGCCCATTATTGTTCCGACGCAGGACATGGTGTTGGGCATTTATTACCTGACGCGTGCCCGCGAGTTTGACATTGGTGAGGGCAAGCTTTTCTCTTCGCCAGAAGAAGTACGTATTGCGTTTGACCAGGAGGCGGTGGGGTTGCAGGCAAAAATTAAATGTCGGGTGGAGGGAGAGGTATACGAGACGACGACGGGCCGAGTACTTTTCTGGGAGATTGTGCCCAAGAAGTTGGGTTTTGATGCTGTCAACAAAGTTCTCGACAAGCGGCAGTTGGGGAACCTCATTGACCAATGCTACCGTATGACGGGGGAGAAGGAGACGGTACTGCTTGCGGACCGTATTCGCAGTTTGGGCTATAGCCATGCAACCAAGGCGGGCATTTCTATTGCCGTCAAGGACATGATTATTCCTCCGCAGAAGCAGGAACTTGTCGATGCGGCGCAGAAGGAGGTGACGGAGGTGGAGGACCAATACCTGGACGGGTTGATTACTTCAGGTGAGCGTTACAACAAAGTCATCGACATTTGGGCACAAACCACAGAGCAAGTCACCGACGCGATGATGGCCCAAATTTCGAGTGAGCAAGTTGTCGGCATTTCTGTGGATGGCAAGCAGGAGGCCCGGACGCAGCCTTCATTCAACCCTGTCTACATTATGGCGGACTCTGGGGCGCGTGGTTCCAAGCAGCAAATTCGCCAGTTGGCGGGGATGCGCGGGTTGATGGCCAAGCCTTCGGGGGAAATTATTGAGACGCCCATTATAGCGAATTTCCGTGAGGGCCTTTCCGTTCTCCAATATTTTATTTCGACGCACGGTGCCCGAAAGGGGTTGGCCGACACGGCACTCAAGACGGCAAACTCCGGATATTTGACTCGGCGTCTTGTGGACGTGGCGCAGGATGCCATCATCAACGAATATGACTGTGGCACCATGGACGGCATTGTTATGATGGCTCTCGTAGAAGGCGGCGAGGTGATTGAGCCGCTCTCTGAGCGTATTTTGGGCCGTGTTGCCTTGGACGATATTTTGGACCCGCTCACCGGGGATGTGCTGGTGCATGCGAATGAAGAAATTGACGAGACGCGGGTTGCCAAAATTGAAAACTCGGGTTTGGACAAGGTGAAAATTCGCTCCGTGCTCACCTGTCAAACCAGGCGTGGCATTTGCGTAGAATGTTATGGCCGCGACTTGGCTCGTGGGCGCAAGGTTTCCATTGGTGAGGCTGTTGGAGTTATTGCGGCCCAGTCCATTGGTGAGCCGGGCACGCAGTTGACGATGCGTACTTTCCACGTGGGTGGAACGGCCACGCGGCGTGCGGAGCAAAGCGAGTTGTTCAACCGTTTTGCAGGCCGCGTCAAATTCAACCATTTGACGACCGTCATGCGCTCAGACGGCACTTCTGTGGTGATGAACCGCAACGGTGAAGTGTTGATTGTGGATGATTCGGGTCGTGAGCGTGAGCGTTACCAAGTTATTTATGGGGCGTGGTTGGTGGTGAAGGAGGGGGATTGGGTGGAGCCCAACACGAAGATTGCCGAGTGGGACCCATTTGCAATGCCTTTGCTTGCGGAGGTGGATGGTTTTGTGAAGTTTGAGGACATTATTGAAGGCGTGACGATGAACGAGACGCTGGATGAAGTTACCGGCTTGTCGCGCAAAACCATCATTGAGTCCAAAGACCCTGAAGCCAGGCCTCGCGTCATTATTTGCGATGAGGAAGGGGAGCCAAAGCTTTGGGGAGCCAACCAGCCGGCTGCCTATTTCTTGCCTCAGGGCGCGGTTATTACGGTGAATGAAGGCGTTGAAATTCCTGCGGGGCGCGACATTGCGAAAGTTCCGCGAGAGACGACGAAGACGAAGGACATTACGGGTGGTTTGCCTCGGGTTGCGGAGCTTTTTGAAGCGCGCAAGCCCAAGGAGCATGCCATTATTGCGGAGATTGACGGGGTGGTTTCCTTCGGCAAGGACACGAAGGGGAAGCGCAAGTTGATGATTACGCCGGAGGTGAATGGGGAGCTTCGTTCAGACTTAACGAAGGAATACCTCATTCCCAAAACCAAGCACATTACTGTCCATTCGGGAGACCATGTGCGAGCGGGTGAGCCGATGATGGATGGTGCGGTGAACCCTCACGACATTTTGCGTGTTTTGGGGGAGAAGGAGCTGGCACGTTTCTTGGTGGATGAGATTCAGGAAGTCTACCGTTTGCAGGGTGTGAAAATTAACGACAAGCACATTGAGGTTATTGTGCGTCAAATGCTTCGACGTGTACGGGTTTCTGAATTGGGCGACACCGAGTTTTTGGTGGACGAGCAAGTGGAGAAGTGGCTTTTTGAAGAAGAGAACGAGAAGGCCCTTTCGCAAGGCAAACTGCCTGCTGTTGGTGAGCCTTTGCTGTTGGGCATTACGAAAGCCTCACTGTCCACGGAGTCATTCATTTCAGCCTCCTCTTTCCAAGAAACAACCAAAGTCCTCACGGAGGCGGCCATTTCCGGGAAAGTCGACTATTTGCGTGGCCTCAAAGAAAACGTTATTATGGGGCGTCTCATTCCAGCAGGTACAGGCCTTCCAAGCTATCGACACCTGGAGGTTGCTGTTGAAGGGCTTGCGACGGCTGCTCGCGGCCTAGAAGGTGCTTTAGCGGCGGTACACGAAGATGAAGCAGGCCTTGGCTAGTTGAGGACAAGCCTCCAAGGAGAGGGGGGGCTCTCTACCCGAGGGGTATACTCGGGCATATTTTTTCTTACCCACGTTGATGTATGCATAAGTAAGGAAAGCAGATTTTGATTGAGCTTGTTTTTGGGCGATCATAAGCTTTCTATTGGTGCGAGTTTTTTATTGGACAATTGTCGTTGCGTTGCTCAGCAGCATTTTTTATTTTATTTCTCTGGTAGTTAAGCCTCCTGCGCTACCGGAGCATATTGTTGTTGTGCGTGAGCCGGAGAGAGCAAGTCAGCTTGTCTACCAAATTTTAGATGAGAAGCTTTCTGTGGAGCCGGTGGGTGTACGGCGCCAATTGGCGGCGGCGATTACGGAGGAGGCCCAGCTTGCGGGGTATGATCCGCTGCTGGTATTGTCGCTGATTGAAGTCGAATCCCAATTCAAACTGGACGCTGTTTCCGAGAAGGACGCCATGGGTTTGATGCAAATTCGCCCTCAAACCTTGGAATATTTGGCTCGCCGTGCCAACTTGAAGTTGCCTCTTGAAGAGATACAGGCAGACTCGGCCCTATGCGTGCGTTTAGGCGTACGTTATTTGAGGGACTTGCACGAACGTTTTGGTGACTTTGACTTGGCTCTTATGGCATACAATGCGGGGCCAAGGCGGATTCGAGTAGCGCAAGAGAAAAAGAAATTTTCGGCCTATGAAAAATATCCTCAGGAAATAAAACGGGTTTTTGCGCGAATGCGTCGGGCTCACGGCCAAGAAGAAGATTGGGCCATTGCTTGGCGGAGTTTTGACAGGAGAGTGAATGTGCAGTGAGGGATAATAGAGACACGGCCACAGCTGTTTCAGTTTACACAGGGGAGGAGCGGCGTTCTTCCCCCCGGGTGGATGTGAGGGGAATTTCCACCTATATAAATGTATTGAGCACAACCCTTCCTTTCCCCGTCATCAACCTCAGTGCGAGGGGAGCCTTTGTCCACGTGACAGACCCTATGCCCATAGGCGTACTCATGGGGTTGCAGTTGTTTCGTGTGGGCAGGCCGATAGCTTTCTCTTTGAGAGCCCGCGTGGTTTGGGCTGCTTCTGCAAAGGCGGCCCAGAAAAGAGGTTGTTTACCTGGAGTGCGCCTGCGTTTTGAGCCGATGCCGCCGGATGCTGCGAACTCACTCAAGAAATTGTTGGCAGAATTTGGTATGCCAGAGGAATTCCAAAACCCGGAAACCACCAAAGAGCATTCCAATTTGTTGCGTCAAAAACCGGATACGGATGAGGTAGGGCCCGTTGTTTTGGGCGAAGAAGTGTCTTTTATGGAATTTGTGCCCAAAGAAGAGGAAAAGACGCGTTTGGTTGCAACTGCGGAGCAACACCGGCTTGCTTCCATTCCTGCAAAGTCCTCAGGACAATCCACCGCGGCAGATTCGCGCTTGTTTGGGCGCATTTCCCGACTGACAGACCAGTTGCAAGAGTTTCAAAAATTGGTTGAACGGCAAGACAGAGAGTTGAACAACTTGCGCCAACGCCTGTTGTTGAAGGAAGAAGAGCTTGTGAAGGCAGAAAAATCACGCCGGGCTGCAGAACTTGCCGTGCGTCGCCTCTCCATACAGTTGGCTGCTTTTAGGCGCTGAGGGGAGACGGGGGGGGGAGAAGGCCCTTAGAAATGGACGGCGAGGTTTCGCTTATAGGCGCCAGGCCCTATGGCGTGGGGTTGGTTGGCTATTTTTTCTTGCAGCAACATAATAGCGTCCAACACCTGCTCCGGGCGAGGTGGACAACCCGGGACATAAACATCCACCGGCAAAATGCGGTCCACCCCCTGGAGGACGGCATAGTTGTTATAGAAGCCACCCGAAGAAGCACATACGCCGAAAGCCATTACCCACTTGGGCTCGCACATTTGCTCATAAACCATTTTGAGGAAGGGGGCCTGCTTAAGGTTGATGGTGCCAATAACCAGGAGCAAGTCCGCTTGCCTTGGGGAGAAGCGCGGAAACTCGGAGCCGAAGCGAGCAATGTCATGGCGAGCTGTTGCCACGGACATATATTCCATGGCGCAACAAGCCGTCGCATAGGGGTAGCAGAACAGAGAATATTTTCGAGCCCACCCAAGGCTTTTGGAAACCATCCGCTGCAAAAACCCTTGGGCCTCCTCCTTGCGCGTAGGGATAACAGGTATGTTGCTTTCCATGCTAGTCCTCCTCCCAGTCCAAAGCACCCTTCTTCCAAATATAGGCGAGGCCTACAAGCAAGGTTGCTGCAAACATGGCCATAATGCCATAGCCGAACCAACCCAACACCTTGAAATTGACAGCCCATGGATAGAGGAAAACCGCCTCAATGTCGAAAACAATAAAGAGGATGGCCACCACATAAAATTTGACGGGAAACCTCTGCCACGGAGAGCCGGTGGGAACGTTTCCACACTCAAAAGTGGATTGTTTGGTGGGGTTGGGGTTGGTGGAGCCCAAAAAGCCCGCAACCAGGGGGATGGCGGCTGCCATAAGGCCTGCCAGGAGCAGCGTTATGGCAATGGGAATATAGGGCGTAAGCGGTGACATGAGTGCTTTGTATAGGTTTTTTTTTCGGCTGCGTCAAAGCCTTTGCACGCTTATTTGAGAGGCCTTTTCCATGGCAGCCTCCAGGGCTTTGCGCAAGGCCGCACTGCTGGGCAATTGCAATGCCATTTCCCTGGGTACCCAACGTAGGCACTCATAGCCTATGGGCTCCTCTTGCCCCCCACCTGCCTCTGGTGTCCTCGCCCATGTGGACGGCTGAAGCAACGCCTTTTTTTGGCCTACCCCTGTGCCTATGGCATAGACGAAGAGTTGTAGCCGGCGGTGCGTCAACACACGTTGGGTTTGGCTGAGCAGAGTTGTGGGGAGTTGCTCGCCCAGGCACGCAGAGAGTGGGCTTGCATAGGCGGCCTCCTTGGCCAGGAGGCGGCGCTGAAGGGCCACCCCCGGCAACCCCCACAAACCACCAAAGAGGCCCTTGGGAGGGTGTTTGGCCATCAGCAAGTGGCCGTCCAACTCTATATAGGCCAAAAGCCAACTGAGGATGGGTTTGGGTTTGCTGGGTGTGGGGAGGGGCAAGAGGGAAACCTTATTTTGGGAGAGGGCCAGGCAGGCGAAACTCCACGGGCACTCTGTACAGTGTGGCCTATGCGGTTTGCAGACAGTGGCCCCCAAATCCATGAGGGCCTGGTTGAGGGAGCCTGGCCCAAAGGAGGGGCGAGGGGGGAGGCTATGCAACAGTCCCTCAACCAAGCGTTGCACACGTGGAAGCAGCCGTGCCTTTGGCAAGGCCCAAGCATAGAGGCGAGCGAAGACGCGCAGCAGGTTGCCGTCTATGGCAGGGACAGGCAGCCCGAAAGCCATGGAAGCCACCGCCCCCGCCGTATAGGGGCCAAACCCCGGCAAAGCCAGCAGGGCCTCGAGGTTGGAGGGAAGCTGCGTTTGCCCTTGGGAGACGAGTTGTTGTGCTGCGGCATGCAGTTTGCGGCAGCGGCCATAATAGCCCAGGCCTTGCCAAAGGGAGAGGACTTCGTCCAGAGGTGCGGCCGCAAGGCTTTGCAGGTTGGGAAAGCGCCGCATAAACCGCCCAAAATAGCCCACCACCGTCCCCACCTGAGTTTGTTGCAGCATGACTTCACTCACCCAAATGGCATAGGGCTGAGCATGGTTTCTCCAGGGGAGTTGGCGTCCATGTTGTGCATACCATGTTTCGAGGCAATGGAGCAGTTGGGCAGGGGAGGGTTTGGCAGTCATAGGAAGGGGCACAGGTTTTGTGTTATGGCAAATGTGGGCCCTATGGGTGAGGTATTTTGGGTGGTGCAGCGAGGTATTTTGAGGGCAGCCCAACAGGGCATATGGGAAGGGTATTGAAAATATTTTCGGAATGAGGAGGTTGGTTTGGGACTGAAGTTGGAGAATCTTTTTTCATGGTCCAAGTCACGCCATGAGAAGTTTGTCAGTTGTGAGCGTGCCTATTTCTACCACTACTACCTTTCCTGGGGAGGGTGGGAGAGGGAGGCCCCGCCGAGGGTGGGGCGCCTCTATGCCCTCAAAAAACTCACCAACCGCTATGCGTGGGCGGGCACAGTTGTGCACGAGGCCATTCGAGAGAGTCTGCTGAAGTGGTTGTCGTCCCAGCCTGTGCACACGGAGGAGCTCATTGAGCGTATGCGCAACCGTATGCGCCAGGAGTTTGTGGCCTCTCGCAGTGGCCTTTTGAAGAAGTCGAAAGCCAAGGCCCCATTTGGGGGGTTGGTGGAGCATGAAAACCAGGTGGAGGTGTCCGCCGAGGAGTGGCGCGACAACTGGCAGACAGTGGAAACGGCCCTGAGGCATTTCATGGACTCTGCGTGGCCGCGCAGGCTTCAGGGGTGCGAGCCGCAGCAAGTGCTTGAAGCCGACAGCAAGGATTTTGACAGTGCCTATTTCATATTGGACGGCATACGCGTATTCGCCATGCCGGATGTGGCTTTTGTCGACAAGAGTGGGGGTGTACACATTGTGGACTGGAAGACAGGGAGCCCCGGTGAGACGAATGTGGAGCAGGTGGTGGGCTATGCTTTGTTTGTAGAGGCCCGCCACGGTTTGCCCGCGTTGGGGACACACGTCAGCCTTGTCTATCTAAACCGGCAGGAGGAGGTGGCGTTGACAATAGACGAGGTGGCGATTGAGAAGTTTCGGGCTTTTTTCAAAGCCAGCACGGCGGCGATGCAAGCGAAGTTGTTGGACGTAGGGAGCAACACGGCCTTGGGGGAGTCGTATTTTGAGAAGACGGAGGTGAGGGGGAGGTGTGTGTTGTGTCCTTTTTGGAAGGCCTGTGAGGCGGGTGTTTTGGAGGGGCAACAGGCGAGTTAATAGAGCACGTTGGAGCACTGCTTGTTGGAGCAACGCCCCTTGCCCGGACAGTCCGAGTTCTGGTTGCATCCCCCACATTTTCTGTTTTTGCAAAGCCCCTCCCCCCCGCAGTCGGAATTCTGGTTGCACACCCCGCATTTTTTGTTCCTGCAAAGCCCTCTGCCCCCGCAATCCGAGTCATGGTTGCACGCATAGGCAGTCCCCGACAGCAAGCCTCCCGCAAGAATGAATGCCAACATGGCAAAGAATACCCACACCAGTCTTTTGTTGATGAGAAATGTTCCGTTCATTTTTCCTCAGGCTGTCTATGTGTTTTCTGAAATCCTATCTTTCTTTGGGAGTGGACGCACGCAGAATTCGGCTCATTCCAAGGTTATTTTTCGGATGCGGTGGTTGGCATCCGTCACATAGAGGTCGCCATTCATATCTATGGCGATGCCATGAGGCAAATTAAACTGTGCGGTATTTCCGGGGCCGTCGTCAGAATCTTGAATGCCGCTACCGGCAAGCGTGCCGACGGCTCCCCATGACGTTATTCTGCGGATGCGGTGGTTTCCGGAATCCGCCACATAGAGGTTATGTGCCGTGTCAATGGTTATTCCGCTCGGGGAACGAAACAATGCAGTGGTTTCCATGCCGTCGGCATAACCCGCTATGCTGCCGGCAATGGTGGTGACAACTCCGTCTGGTGTCACTTTGCGAATGCGGTGGTTGCCATAGTCCGCCACATAGAGGTTAGCTTCCAAATCCACAGCGATGCCACGGGGAGAATGAAACCGTGCAGCAGCTTTGGTGCCGTCTGCAAAGCCTGCTGTGTTTGTGCCGCAACTGCCGGCAAAAGTGCTGACCATTGTTCCGCCAGACGTCACTTTGCGGATACAGTTGTTGGCGGAATCTGCCACATAGAGGTTGCCTTCCACATCCATGGCGATGCTTTCAGGTGAAGAAAACTGTGCAGCGCTTCCCGCGCCGTCGGCATGGCCTGGCGTGTTGTTGCCGGCAAGGGTGTTGACATATACCGTTGAGGAAGTTGTCGGCGCCACCTTGCGAATACGGTGGTTGCCGGAATCTGCTAGATAGAGGTTGCCCCAAATATCCATAGCGATGCTGCTCGGGCTATAAAACCGTGCAGTGGTTCCCGTGCCGTCTTCAAAACCTGGCGTATTGCCGACCAAAGTACTCACCACTCCTGTTGGTGTCACTTTTTGAATGCGGTGGTTGTTATAATCCGCCACATAGAGGTTGCTTTCTCTGTCGATGGCTATTCCGCGAGGCTGGTCAAATCGTTCAGCCTCGGAGCCTTGTATGCTGCCGGCAAAGGTATGAACGTTGGCCTTTGGTACATAGGTGAACGGAGTGGTGGAGGTGGCCGTGTTGCCGGCGACATTCACACGCAAAAAACCGGTGCAAAGAATGGTTGAGGGCACTTTTATTTTCAGTTTTGTTTCTGTGGCGGAGAGAACGTCAGCAGTGACGCCATTCAATGTGACGACATTTTCAGAAAGGACTGTGCTGAAGTTGTTGCCCGAAATGACAAGCGTGTCACCAGAACCTGCTTGAGGGGGGCTGAAGTTCGCAATGGCAAGCCTGGCATGGGGTTGCATGACGGCCACCGTTTGTATAAGCGAGCCGGCTGTTATCACCACAAAGGCGTGGCGGTCAGCGTTGTCGTTGTTTTTCGACACATTCACCGTCACTGTTTGGTTGCCACTACCGGACGCCGGTGTCACGCTGCACCAGTCCCCATCGCTCGTGCAACCGATGCTCCACTCCATGTTGGAGAGAATGTCAAAGTCTTTTCCTGCGGCCATTTCCGAAGCAAATCCAATGCTTGTCGGATGAACACTGAGCTCGTCTCCGCAGGCCACAACCATGCTCAGAAATGCACCCAGACTCCATAGTTTCCATGTTTTCATGTGTTTTCCTTTTTTCATGTTATTTTTGAGAGTCTCAACTTGAGAAATGGCGCCTGTCAACGGACAACCCTTTGGCGGCGAAGCCGGGCGAGCAGCGCCAGTGACAGTGTGAGGCCAAGCCAGGCGGAGGGTGCGTTTCCGCCAGACGCGCAGCCGGAGCCTCCCTTTGAATCGGCTCCAACCTCCGTTTTTTCTGTCTCAGAATTGGTTTGCCGCGCGCAATTCGGATAGGCGGAGAAGCCGCGTGCGCACTGGTTGCAGCTTGCGCCGTCAAAGCCTTCGTTGCACGCACAGCTTCCGTCAACTTGGGCTGTGCCGTGGCTGCTACAGTTTAACGTGTCGCCGTATTGGCACCCTGGCCCTGCAAACCCGGGGCTGCATACACAGCTTCCGTCAGTCTGGGCTGTGCCGTGACTGTTGCAAGTCATCGTGTCGATGTATTGGCAGTTGGAGCCTGCAACTCCGGGGTTGCACACGCAGCTTCCGTCAATTTGGGCCTTGCCATAACCATTGCAAGTCGTCGTGTCGCTATAGCACCCAGCCCCAAAAAACCCGGAGTCACACGTGCAACTTCCGTCGGACTGGGCCGTTCCGTGGCCATTGCAAGTTGTCGCATTGCTGTATTGACAGTTTGGCCCCACAAACCCGGAGTCACACGTGCAACTTCCGTCTGAGTTGCAGCTTCCGTGGCCGTTGCACGTTGTCGATGCCTCGCAGTATGTGCAGGTTGGATAGCCATAATAGTCGGTTGTGCACTGATTGCACTGCGTACCGGTGAAGCCTGTGTTGCAGGAGCAGTTTCCGTGGACGCCAACTGTGCCGTGGCTGCTACAGTTTAACGCGTCGCTGTATTGGCAGTTGGAACCTGCAAACCCGGAATTGCACGCACAACTCCCTGCCGTGTTGCAGCTTCCATGGCCGCCGCACGTTGTCGATGCCTGACAGAATGTCGTACAGGATGGATAGCCATAATAGTTGGTTGCGCACTGGTTGCAATTCGCACCGGTGAAGCCCGTTGCGCACTGGCTGCAACTCGCACCGGTGAAGCCCGTGTTGCAGGAGCAACTCCCTGCCGAGTTGCAGCTTCCATGGCCGTTGCACGTTGTCGATGCCTGACAGAACGTTGTACAGGATGGGCCATAATAATTGGTTGCGCACTGATTGCAATTCGCACCGGTGAAGTCCGTGTTGCAGGAGCAACTTCCTGCCGCATTGCAACTTCCATGGCCGTTGCACGTTGTTGATGCCTGACAGAACGTTGCGCAGGACGGGTAGCCATAATAGTTGGTTGCGCACTGATTGCAACTTGAGCCACCAAAACCCGTGTAGCAGGAACAGCTTCCGTTGTTTTGAGCCGTGCCGTGGCCATTGCAAGTCGTCGCATTGCTGTATTGACAGCTTGGCCCCACAAACCCGGAGTTGCACGCACAACTTCCTGCCGTGTTGCAGCTTCCATGGCCGTTGCATATTCCGGGAACACAGGCGCCGCTCGAGCAAGTGGGTGTTGTTGTGCAGACATCAGTGTCGGTTTCCCAGGAGAAGCTGCTTTGCACTGGCCGGTTTCTATTTGTTGCTGTCCCATCTCCAAGCTGGCCATAGTCGTTGCTTCCCCACGCCCAAACTGTCCCGTCCGCCCTGAGCGCGACCGTGTGCCACCCACCCGCAGCGACCGCAACAACGCCGGAGAGCGCTGATGTCCCGTTCCCAAGCTGGCCAGAGCTGTTGTTCCCCCACGCCCAAACTGTCCCGTCCGCCCTGAGCGCGACCGTGTGCCACCCACCCGCAGCGACCGCAACAACGCCGGAGAGCGCTGATGTCCCGTTCCCAAGCTGGCCATAGTCGTTGCTTCCCCACGCCCAGACTGTCCCGTCCGCCCTGAGCGCGACCGTGTGCCACCCACCCGCAGCGACCGCAACAACGCCGGAGAGCGCTGATGTCCCGTTCCCAAACTGGCCAGAGCTGTTGTTCCCCCACGCCCAGACTGTCCCGTCCGCCCTGAGCGCGACCGTGTGGCTGCTGCCCGCAGCGACGGCAACAACGTTGGAGAGCGCCGCGTTGGTGGATGTCATGACTTGCACTGGCTGGCTACTGTTGTTCGTTGCCCCGTCCCCAAGCTGGCCCTGGGAATTGTATCCCCATGCCCATACTGTCCCGTCTGCCCTGAGCGCGACTGTGTGGTAGCTACCCGCAGCGACGGCAACAACGTTGGAGAGCGCCGTGTTGGTGGATGTCATGACTTGCACTGGCTGGCTACTATTGCTCGTTGTCCCGTTCCCAAGCTGGCCATAGCTGTTGTCTCCCCACGCCCATACTGTCCCGTCCGCCCTGAGCGCGACCGTGTGGAGGTTACCCCCAGCGACGGCAACAACGTTGGAGAGCGCCGTGTTGGTGGATGTCATGACTTGCACTGGCTGGCTACTATTGTTCGTTGTCCCGTTCCCAAGCTGGCCATAGCTGTTGTTCCCCCACGCCCAGACTGTCCCGTCACTTTTCAGAGCGACTGTGTGGTTGTATCCAGCAGCAATGAGCGGCATGGTACAGGGTGCATCCGACACACAGGCCATCATTGAAACCGGTGGCACCCCCGCAGCTTGAACCAAAGTCCCCAGCTCACCACTGTCATAGCTGGCTTCGTCGCCCACCTCGCATATCTCCGGCTCCGCAGACGAAGAGTAGATGTTGCCGTAAGCCATACCTATGGCCAGAGATGCACACAGACCCCAGAGCTTCCATGCTTTCATAATATGTTCTTTCCCTGATGTGGTTTTGGCAGAATCTAACTGTGTGTATGTGTCATAGACACCGCCTGCTGACAAGCGGCCAGGCAAAAGTATGTTGGACATCCACAACAACGCTGCATACCCGCATTCTGCGGGCGTTTTTTCGCTGTGTGGACTGTCTTTTCAAAAACATTTTTTTGCCCCGCCCGGCCACCGTTGGCCCTTGCATTTCAAAAGAAACGGAGCTATGTTGTCCCCCAGGTGCTGAACACACCTCTCAATAGGCGGTTTTTTCCGCGCCCGTCAGCGTGGCTTTTTTGTGCCATTTTTGGCCGGGTAGCGCGAAAGCTGAAAAACAGCCGGTGGCAGAAATGCCAAAGGCTAAGGCCTCGGGCCGTCCTATTGCGGTGTTCAAGTACCTGGCCTTCCCCTTGAGCAAGGGAAGCGTCCCACATTCAATAGGAGACCCTATGGCTCACAAAAATGCTGAAAGAAACACCGGACCCCCTTGGATGGAAAGTTTTGCCCCACGCCCCCCACCCGCTTCTTGAGTGGGTGCCCTAACAAGTTAACGAACCGGATAGTCACAACGCGGCCCTCGCCTTCTCGGAGGCGGGGGCTTTTCAACCAAGGAAGAGCGTTGGGCCAAACTGGAGGGACTCAGCCTTTCACCTTTGGAAAGTCTCCAGCGCCTCGCCAAGGCCCTCAAACCCTCTTGACTATGCTATAGCGCTGCCTGAGTCGTTGTGGCGCTGCCGCACAAAACTTGTCCCATAGTGCATTTTTCCATTCATTCGAGAAAATAGCACCACCAAATGCCGGGACTAAACACCGAGTGGCTTCGGCATTTTTGAAAATATTTTTAGTGCGTTAGAAAAAATACGACATTTCTCGCGCAGCATTAGCAACTTTTCAAAACTACGACAGATAATTAATGGGGACGGGGCATAGGGAGCATTCACTTTAACTCAATGGATTTCTTAGCGCACAACTTGTGCCGCCGGGAAACCATTACTCAACTCATATTGGAGGAAAAATGGGAATTGACACAATAAACCCAAAAAAGGGAATGGGTGCCAACAGGAGAAGAGGTTTTGTCTTTTGTTTGTTTTTGACGTTGACTTTCACATTTGTGGCCTGCGACGACGAGGAAAACAGCAAAAACAACATTCATAAAGACAACAAAAAAAACCATAACAACGACAACAATGTTGCAAAACCTGAGTTGTTTTTGCCATTGGCAATGGTTTTGGACAACCTTCCAGCCTCAGATTCGGAGCAATCGCAGACATTTGTTCCGTTTTTAGACGATAGTTATCCAGAGGCGACGCCCAAGCAATTGGAGCAACTTGATAGGATTAAGAAAAGGAAAACAACAAAATCTATTTCGCTGGCGCGTATGGATGTGAATGCTCTCAGAG
>Ga0209755_10001635_pt1 | contig 33922 bp, 30 predicted proteins | sample TergutCo191P1_FD_187301 | JGI IMG/M metagenome (GOLD analysis project Ga0209755, IMG submission 187301) | Cornitermes sp. P1 segment gut microbial communities from Petit-Saut dam, French Guiana - Co191P1 (SPAdes) (version 2) | ecosystem: Host-associated > Arthropoda: Insects > Digestive system... | reverse complement strand
GGCGCTTCATAACCGGCTGCAACCCTATAAAATACTTGCAACAACTCTTAACACTATAAACTCTTCTTGTAACGTCAAGTTATTTCCTGAAGTCACATGGAAAAAAAGCGTTCATGCGTTTGACGTGCCTAATAACCCAAGTTTGTAACAAACGTGATAATTATTTTGAACTATTACTGTATGTTACAGTATAGTCGCGAAGGTGGTTAAAAGAATTCGTCTTTAAAATCTTCATTATCTTCCAAACTGTTTTCTTCTTCTTCTTTTTTCTCTTTATTTTCTTTTAATTGTTCATCGGATTTTGTATCTATTGCCTGCTGTTGCGATTTTACAGTTGTTTTTAGTGATCTTTGGTCTTCTACAAGTTCCCCAAGTGATTTATGACATTGACTGCATTGAAAGAGTTTGTTTCCGCATTCAGGACAAAACAGGTCCTTATCCATTATGCTTTGAAGAATCTCTGCTAAGGCTTTTTTGTTATGTAGCGCTTTTAAACTATCTATTAACTTCTCTGGATTTGGCTCTATTTTTTGTGATGCTTTTGGCGGCGTAATGTCACGATAGACTTTGCTGATACTTGTTTTGCCCTCTCGAAGTTTTTGTTTGTCATCTTCGCTTGCTTTTTCAATAATTTTTTTCCCCCGTTCAAGAGTCCGTGTTGACACCCCTGCCTTTCTAGCTATATTCTCCACCGTTTTTCCCTTAGCTTCCAGCTCTGAAAACGAGTCTTCTTTGTTTGTCTCTACCACTAGAGCAGATTCATTTTGACTTTTTTGAATTTGTTTCTCTTTTAATAGAGCTTTCTCAATTTCCAAAAGAGGCACTGCAAGTTCTACAAGCTGAAAATTATTTAGATGCCGTCGCCGCAAATTAGCCTCAATTACAAACTTTTTCTCCAACAATTTGTTTTCAAAATGCTTAACCTCAAAATCCGGATCAACACCTAACTCCAAACAAGCCCGAAAACGATGATGCCCATCTAGAACCACAAGATCTTCACTGACAATAATAGGATAATGCTGCCCCTCCGTTCGAATAGACTCCCTAAGCTGCTCAAACTCTTCCTGCGACATCACAGGCAACATCTTTTCATACAAAGGATCCAAACGCAAACTCATACTATCACCACAATTATTACTGTGACTAACTTATAGTTAAAACTAAACAATAAACCGTTTGCTCACAATTTTTTTCTGCCTGTAAATCTTATAGTTGCTAACTTATCCTAACGAACGTAACCTTCAAATTATTTATGTTACAGCAATGTTGTTCGTAAAAACATAAGTTATTTTCACGCAGTTTCTAAACCCGTCTGGTTTGGACAAGGGTTTGCGCAAACTTGTCAAAGTAGTGTGGGAGGCGGCGCTCTCCTTTTTTCATCTATAGGTGAAAATGTGTCTTCAGGTGGCTTATTTTTCATTGTGATTTAAATTTTTGTGTTGATTTTATTTATGGGACTTTGTTGTGTATGTAAGTCTATGTGAACAAAGAAATTCACAAAAAGTCAACATTTTATCGTAATTATTACCTAAAAACTGGATGCGTCCATAATCGTAAGTCACGTCACGATTTAATTGTTTTTTGGTACAAGACGTAATCGCATCGTTTCTAAAGTATTATCATTCAACGGAGCACCAGTAACTTTTCTAAAATAGTAGTTAGAATAGAAATTCTCTCGGTAACCTTTTTTGTAACCAAAGTTACAAAACGGCAACCGACAGTTTTTTCATTCAAAGTATAGCCAAATCAACACAATATTTAAGCAAAAAAGTGCTAATGCATACCTCTCATACCGTTATCAACCGCTAAGCGTTCCAAAAACATTGCAGGAACATTCACCTTATCATAATCAGCCATTTCAAGAATGGCTTTATTCTTCCGTAAAGAACTCATGGCAATCGTAATATATCTGACAAGCTTTTTTTGCCTATAAAAAGATGCGTAACACCTAACCATTACGTTGATACTGTGAAGCCTTGGTGAATAAACTTGTTCAAACCAAGCTCATCGTTTTTACTGCAATCAAATTTAGACAAATCAGAACGTGGGTTTAATTTTTTATAGTAAAATCTTTTTTAGTAAAACATGAACCGATGACATAAACTTTTTCTTTCTCTTTTGTGTAGTCCTGCAAGCAGCATGCTTTGCTTAATAAACTTTCGTTCTCCCTCTGTTTGGTCTTTGCCATTAAGCGGTTAAACACTTCAGCAGGTAACAAGGGAACAGGTATATGTTTTGCCATAACGTTTCAATTTTTGGATAGCTATAACAAACAGGTAAAAAGATAAAAGTTTTTGTTATAAAAAACCGTTTAAAAATATGAAAAACGGTTTTAACGGTATAGAAACGTTTGTGAAATGCTTTGTTAAATCGTTGAAATGGTTGTTTATTTCAAGATGTTCAGAGGGCAACTTTATAATAAAGCCTGTTAGTATCGTAGAAGAAGCTACCTAATTAGGCGAAGTTGACTTTGAACCGTTTATGGTAATTCAGGGTGTGCAACTCATGTGCAAACGTAAATAAGAGTTGCTTGGGAGGTTACCAAATTACGGAAATGTATGGATAAGTGGCCGGGGTGAGGTAGCTTGGTAGCCTAGAGGCCTGTGGAGCCTTACGCCCGGGTTCAAATCCCGGCCCCGGCCCTCTGTTTGTGTTGAAAATTTTTGTTTGTTGTGTAGTGTGGATATGTGACTATGTGGTATATAGTTGTGTGTTGTTGTGTAGTGGTTTTGTGAGAAATAGTTGTTGGTTATAGTTTGCGTTTTATTATTGGTTGGCTTTTTGGTTTGTTGTCTATTGGTGTTTCGTTGTTTAGGCGTTGTTTTAGTCGTATTACTAGTACTTCGCGGTCGTTTGGTTTTAATTGTGTCCATGTGGCGCGGTTTTCTCTGAATTCTTCTCCGGTTATTTTGTGTTGTTTTTGTAGTTCGCAGAGGAGTTTTACAAAGCCTTGCATGTCTAGTTGTTCATCAGTTACTTGGTTTACTATTTTTTTTTCTTCGTTAAATGTTGTTGTTGTTTGTTTTTCGTTGTCTGGTGGTGTATATGTTTCGTATAGGAAGCGTGTGAAGTATAGGTTGTCCCATCCTCGTGTGGCGGGTTGGTTGTTTTTGTTTTTTAAGAGTTCTGCGGTGTAGTGTTCGTATTCTTGTCCTATGGATAAGTATTTTGTTGGTTCGTTTAATGTGTCGCTTGTGCGGTTAGTGAAGTGGCGTAAGTGTTGTATGTTAAATATGGGTAATGCTGTTTTGTTTTCATAGTTGAAGCTGTAAATGATTTTCATAGCTATGTTTTTGTCTTCGTTTATGCCGCCGATTTTTTCCCATTTTGCGTCTATTTTTTGGGCTAATGTTTTTCTATTGTCAACTGCTGTGCGTAATAATATTTTGAAGTCGTTTATTTGGAGTCGGGCATTGCGGTAAATGTTGGTGTTGTCAACTGTGGGGTATTTTAATGGTTTAAATATCTCGTCTAATGTTTGGAAGAATTCTCCTGTAAAGTCGGGGTTTATTTTAAACAGTTTGTTAGGGTCTAATGTTTCTATTTCGCGTAGGTTTTCTGTGAAGGGGAATTTTTGTCTGAATTTTTTTAGAGCAACAAATGCTTTATCTACTTCATGTCTAAATAGTCCTACTTTATCAAATGTGTTTGCTTTTTCTTGCACTTGACTACTCTGTGGTTGCAGTTATAACACCGCTATAACAGTGTTCTATGAAGCCTAAATATGTTTGTGGTCTTTTTTTGTGGGTTAGCTTTAAGAAAATATAAGTCCAACAATTAACCCTACTATAAATCCTAACCCTATAGGGAGTACTCCTACAAGAAGTACGCTTAACTGGATAATCATAGGTCCATATGTTTCTGCTGCAGTTTTTAAGGCGCTAAGGCTTAAACCGAATAAGCCAAGATAACTGATAATAATTAGTATTACAGCTGCGATAATGGCGATTTTTAAAATTTTGCGGGTCAAATAGCCTATAATTACTCCTATAACAAAAGTGATGGCTATAATTATAAGAGGTGACACGCCTGCTATGCTTCCTCCCGTTATAAAGCTAAATATTTCGCTTAACGCGCTCATTTATAGTCTCACTTTAAGTAGTGTACATACATACTTTATTAAACTTTTCAATTCGTTAAAAAAAAGTTTTCGTAAAACTAGACTTAACCGTCTAGTTTGTAAAAATGTTGTTGTCTACATGTTTGAGGACGTGTTGAGGTTCTGTTTCTTTTTTTATAGTTTATATCGTGAAAGGTCATGTTGTGTTCCGCATTTTGGTGTAACAAAATAGAATGTGTAGCCACATTTGCTGCATTGGTGTTCCTGGTTTTTTGTTTTTTTAACAGTGTTAGAGCTGCATTTTGGGCATTTTACATCAAAGTTTGACATTAACCGCTCGCTTGCCTGACTATTCTTATTCTTATTTTTATGGTTACTATTTGTGTTTTGTTTTTATATGTTCCTTTGGTGTATAGTTTTTTTTGTTCTTTTTTTGGTGTTTTCCGAAAGATAAATAACCTAAGTTTAGTTTAGTATTTTAGGCGTAAACTTTTGTTTGTGTCCTGTTAGTGTAATGTTGAGGGAATATGACATGTCAAAAAAAGCTTTAGCTTTAATACTTGTTATAATTATAGTGTTCTCCAGTTTTGCTTTATTTATAGTTACAAAAAATGATGATACGACTAATATGGTGTATGATCCGCTTGATTATGAGTGGCCGCAGCTTAATAGTGATTTATCTTTTACGCGTTTTTCGTCTGGTCCTGCGCCCTCTACCTCTGAAATTGACTGGATAGCTCAATTAGATGATTTGCATAGTTATCTTACTGCTTTTGACGGTTTTGTTTTTGCAGTATCTTATACTAACACTGTATACGCTCTTTACTATGACACTGGTTTTACTGCTTGGAGTAGCGAAATTGAAATGAAAAGCAACTGGCCTGTGGCATACAAACTAGATGATACTCGCATGTTAGTGGAGAGTACCTGTCTTGAGACGGCTACGGGGAAAATTCTTTGGGTAAGCTCTGATTTTTGTGCTGATACAGGTAATTTTAACTCTAATGTCTATGTTTCTGAAGAGCAAATGTTTTATCTAAAAGTTGACTCTTTTATAGAGGCCTGGAGTTTCTCTGATCTTTCAAAACCGCCTGTTTTTGTTTGGTCCGCCTACGTTCCCGGTGGTGGCCGAGTGGGTTCAGGTATAACCTATGGTGAGGGTAAACTTTTCCCTGGTTCTTTTCAAGATCAGCAAGTAGCTATTGATGCTAAAACAGGTGAGCTTTTATGGTCTACTTGTACTAAAACGGCTATGATTTTTTCTGGCTCCTATGCGGATGGTAAATTTATACGAGGTGGCACAGATGATAACACAATGTACTGTTTCGATGCTAAAACAGGTAAAGTTTTATGGACATACACAGCTGACACTTCCGGTTATTTCTGTACCGGTACAGCTATTGGATATGGCAAAGTTTATGCTCCAAATAAAGACGGTTACATTTATGCTATAAACTTGTCAAACGGTAAACTAGCCTGGCGTTATAAAGGTCCGGGAACAATGATTTTTCCCGGAACTCCAACGGTTGCTGACGGTAAAGTCTATGTTACCTCAGGTCAAAATGTTAGTTACGGCAATGAATTTGGAGCCTCTCAATTTGCTTGCATAGACGCCCTTACAGGCAAGGCCATATGGACCCTGCCTATTGAGGCCTATGCGCCCCGTGAGTCTGTGGCAATAGCCTATGGCTATCTCTATCTTATCCCAGGTGAAGTAACTAAAGCCGTTGACTCCATAGACGGCAGCGAATACGAGTTAATGGGTCACATCTGGGCCTTTGCTTCAAATAAAACCAAGGAGGCATTAAATACTCAAGTAAAGTCCACACAGCTAAAAAATGTCGGCGCCTTTTATGCAACTGCCGCAAACACTAAAACCACGGATGCGGGTTCTTGGAGTATGTTTCGTAAAAATGCTGAACGCTCCTCTATAGGTGAACGGGGGCCTGAAAACCTAAGTCTAGTTTGGAGTTTTGCAACAAAGGGAGCTGTAGTATCCTCACCTAGTATAGTTGACGGTATAGTCTATTTTGGTTCTCAGGATCATAATATTTACGCTGTGGAGGCTGAGACTGGACATAAGCTTTGGTCATTTAAAACAGAGTATACCATAGAGTCCTCTATGGCAATTGTTGACGGCAAAGTTGTAACAGGCGCAGAGGATGGTTACACATATTGTCTTAATGCTAAAACAGGTAAATTGTTATGGAAAACCTTTGTTGACGGCAAGCAACCGACAACTTATGGCGCCGCAGTTATGTTACGCTCCTCCCCTGCTATAGCAAATAATAACATAGTTTATATCGGCTCCTTAGACGGTAACATTTACGCGTTAAACTTTGACGACGGCACTATCCTCTGGAAGTATCAGACAGGGGGTTGGATAAAATCTTCCCCTACAATTTGTGATAACGCCGTTTACATAACATCTGAAACCCCAGGTGACGCCGGCACTATATACAAACTTGACGCTATTGAGGGTAACCGTATTTGGAGTCAAGCCTTGCCCTATGAACATCAATTTACCGGCGGCAATGACATGATAAGCACTCCAACTGTGGCAGACGGCAAAGTTTTCACAGCCGCAAACCTTCGAACATATTACTGTCTAAACGCTCAAACAGGCGCAACACTTTGGAACTTTACAAACTCTGAAGCCAACGAGTTTATAGTATCCTCCCCCATATACCTAAACGGAAAAGTCTACATAGTTGACAAATTCGACATAACCTGCCTAAACGCTTCAAACGGCCAAAAAATTTGGAACACCTTTACAGGCAATGAATACTATGTCTCACCCTCCTACGCTAACAATAAACTATACATAGTAACAAGTGAACGCAACATTTTCATCTTTGACGCCACAACAGGCCAAAAAATTGAACACTACCGCCTCCCCTCCGCCAGCTGGTCCTCCCCCACACCATACAACGGCAAACTATACATAGGCAGCAAAGACTGGAACCTATACTGCCTAGGCGAATACAACACCGACAATACACAACTCACCCTAAAAACAGACAAAACACAACAAAAAACAGGCACCCAAATAACAATCTCCGGCCAACTCACACCCATACGCCCCCGAGAAAACATACAACTAACCATAACCAAACCCGACCAAACCACCGAAACCATACATTTAACCGCCCAAACCGACAGCACATACACATACCAATACACCCCAGAAACAGACGGCACATACAAAATAACCGCAACATACTACACCATGACAACCGCCATACCCATAACAAGCCAAACCCTAACCCTAACCTCAAACACAAACCAAACACCACCAACATACACATACGCCCTAGCACTCACAATAATAATAATCCTACTAGTAACCACCGCACTACTCACACTAAGAAAAAAACACTAACCCCCGCCTTCTTTACATAAACTAGCTAAAAACCAAAAAGCACCCGCAACAGCACACAACTTTAAACAGCCACACTAACACAATAAAGCCTTCCCGTTTCAAAACATTTAAAAAAACTCTTTCTTTTGTGGTGGGGCTCTCCGGATTTGAACCGGAGTCTATAGAGCCCAAGTCTACAAGCCTGGACCAAGCTAGCCGAGAGCCCCAACAACTTTTAATTAATAAAAAAAGATAATTTCATATGCACAATAAAAACCTATCCAAGCAAACTCTAAAAATATAAAATCTGAATTGAATGTCGTTTTCTTCCAAGTTAGTACTATATGTTGTAGTGTTGTGATGTATCTTGTTTAAATATTAGTGTAATTAGTACATAATTGATATTGATGTAGTGGATGTAGTGTATTTGTTAGTGTATGAATTGGCCTTGCAAAATAGAGGCAGTGATGTTGAGATTAGTAAAAGTGTAGTTTCAATCAAGAAGGTTTTTGTTAATTTTAATGACGCGACCCCTGTTCGGTTGGATTCTAAGACTTTGGAGCATTATGGAGAAAATTTGGATTCAAATAAACCAGAGTTTTATTTTCAAAATTTGTTATCTATGCCTTCAAATAATCTTACACAAGTTAATCTGCCTAATAGAGCAACGGGTGCTAACTCTAAAAAACCGTATGTAGAATTTTATGGTAGGTATGAAAAAAACAAACTTTCCCTTTCTATAACCGGTGGTGGACAAGGTCAAAAAGAAACTTTTGAGTATGTATATAACTTTGAAGATAGCAAAGCACCTGTTATTGTGACTCCAGTTGATTTTTTACGTTTGAGATTAGATGATGAAAGCTATTTTGTTGACAACCGTTTGCTCTTTAATGCCTACAAAGATTCGGGCATCGTCACACCCGATGGCGCATTGTCGTCTAAAGTTTTTGTAGCTGTTTGTGAGGTATTTTTTTCTTTTTGGAAAGAAAAAATAGTTATTGCAGAGCTCAATAAATTCAGTCGCTTTGTTTTTCGTATAGTTGTTCTGCCTCTTTCGCTTCTGACACAGGGCAAAATTGTCTACAAACGTCAAGAAAATGAAGAAGACGATTCAGAGGAATTGTTCGAGGATTGTTTTGGAAACATGGCTACAGGTTATTCATCATCGCCAACTGTAAATGCTAAGTTTTTTTCTTTTGATGATGAAGCTTTTACACTTAATTGTAAAATTAAAAAAGATTTTTATCGGAATTTGGGCGTAGGTATAGAGTCTTTTTCTAAGATAAATCTGCCGCCAGATAAAGTAGTCAAAATTGGTGGTTTAGAATGGTATTTCTTTGATCTAACTAAGTCTGCTCTAAATTTTGACACCAAAGGTTATGGTATCTACGACAAGTTGTACAGCGCATATCAGTTTTTGTCTAATCTTTCTGGGCTGTCAGTGCAGGATCGATCAGTTCTAAAGGTTATATGTACTAAAAGAGCACAGGCTAAAATTGAAGTGTTGCTGGATGAAAATTTAACATTAGAGCAATTAGATGAAATGTTTAGACGTGCTCAAGGTAATTTCAATAGTCGTATGGCTCTTGAGTTGCTTATAACCGATGGTGCTCGCGATATTATTTGGACCGATTATGTATCTGCCATTCGGCACTTTATGAACGGTACATATTTTGGTCGTGATTTTTTGGTTCAACGGTTTACTTGCGTTTTGCGCAGTAAACTTTGGGATTGGTTGAAGGGCAAAAAGGATGCAGACAATTTTTTTGGTAAATCTCAATTTTGTTTGGAACTATTAACTAAGACTGAAAGTGGGTTAAACATGAATAAAAATGAAATATATGCCTATAAAATCGGTATTATTGCCGGAAAATACGTGAAATTTAAGCAAATTAATGGTGAAGTAAATAACTCAACTAAAGATATTTTGACTTACTCAAAATATGATAGAGAACATCTGCGGTTTGTTTATAAGCGGATCGGTATCGGTTTGTCGCTCTCTAAATCAGATACTGCTGATTTAAGTAAAGCTATAAAAAATGATACCCCGCAAGAGGAGATAGATGATATACAAGCTAATGATGATTACTCTTATTTCTTCTACAAGGGTGTATTTGAAAATTTAACTTAGGTGATTAACATGAATACAAGTCAACAATGTGATTTAAAAAATTTTAAGAAAGAATTATTGTTTTATTATGAATCTAGACAGAATCCCAATGGCGACCCCGGTTTTGAAAACCAACCACGGTTGATGTCTGATGGAACCATAATGGTTACCGATGTTAGAATTAAACGTACAATTCGTGACTATGCAAAAAACAAGTATGGTGTTACTCTTTTTGTCGATTTTGGAAATGCAGGCACAGCAGTTACAGCTGATAACCGAGCCAAAGAAATTCTTGGTAAAGATTTCAACGTTGGTATAAAGGGTTTAGCCTGTAAAACTTTTGATGTCCCCTTGTTTGGAGGCTTAGTTACTATTCGATCCGATAAAGATGGCAGTGGAGGTTCTCAAAAATTAACTGGTCCCGTACAGTTTGCTATAGGTAGAAGCATTAACCAAGTGCAAATTTTGAATCCTCAGATTGTAGGTCGATTTGTAGGTAAAGAAAAAAAGGCGCTCCAGAGTAGTGGCGAGCAGGAGCAATTTAGCACTTTTGGAAAATTTTATGCTGTAGATTATGCTTTAATTAAAATACAGGGTGCTGTTAACCCAACTAATCTTGGGGAATACTTAGAAGATCCTGTGGTTATGGAGAACTTTAAGAAAGCTGAGAGTAAACTGTTCTCTTGTCTTTGGGAGGGAACTAATGCTTTAATCACGCGCTCCAAATTTCCTCAACGTAGCATATTCTTTTTGGAGATAACCTACAACGGATCCATTTATAATGATTTACCTGTCTTAGTGGAAGAGGATCCCGCGCTTAAAGGTAGTGTCAGCGGGTTAACAGTGTCTCCTATAAAGTTTGACAAGTTGATAGCAGCGCTAAAAGCACGCAAGGCAATAGTTAAAAATGTACGGTTGGCTGCCTGCAAAGAGTTACTTAAAGACGTTCAGAAACTTGAAGCAGACATAAAAACACTTGATATTCCAGTTGAATTGATTAAAACAGAAGAGCCCTTTGGAGGTGACAAGTAGTTGAGTATTGTCTCCTTCGACCTTGAAGGAGACTTTGCAGCCTTCAAAGACCCGTCGGTAACCACTAATCAGACTGTAACGGTCATACCCTCAAAGAGTGCTCTAATAGGCTTGTTAGGTGCTATGTTAGGTGTTAAACGCTCGAACTCGTTTGATAGCATATATAGTGAAGGTTATCTTGACTTGTTAAAGAAAACCTCTACAGGTATACAAGTTCGCAGTCAAGTAGCTAAATGTACATTTTTTACTAACCATCGCTCACTTAAAGAGGATAAAACTAAGCCATACAAAACTGAGTTGCTCATAAATCCAAAATATACAATATATGTAAAATCTACTGATGAAATAAATCAAGCCTTGTTTGACAGGTTGAACAGTAATCTTTTTGTTTTTTCACCAATGCTTGGTCATGCCTATTGCCCAGCAAGAATTTCAAATGTCCAGAGAATTTCTGGTGTTAAAGAAATTGATCCTGCAGTAGCATGTGTTTCTACTGTAATTTTAGATGAAGTTGTGGAATTCAAAAACAATAACTCTGGGGTTGCGTTTGATAATGCTCCTAATTTTCCAGCTAAGGTAGTAGTTGAGCGACATTTGCATCATTATTTTGTTGAAGGATCTCTGAAGCGAACTGTGTTACGTCATTATATTCCTATTCCTGCAGATGGTAAATGTTCTGTTTTGGCAGTTGATAAGTATGTTTCCAACTTGTCTTTGGCTAGTTTTTACTCTGGAGACGGTTTGGAGCAAAATATATGTCTTTTTTAGATCTGGAGGCTTAGCCGGTGGATACTAGATCTGAATGTTTTTTTTCTCGTCCCAAAGATTCCTTGGGTGGAAATTCTGGGTTACTTGAGCATTCTTTAAAGACAGCATACAGTGCTAAAGAGATAGCGAAAGGTTTGGACTTTGAGACTGCAGCGTTTTATGCTGGTCTACTTCATGATGTTGGAAAGCTTAACCCTTATTATCAAATTTTATTTGTAAATAAATCTGTTGATAATACCTATCTTAAGTCACATTCTATTTTTTCAGCCTTAGCTGTTCATCGACTATTAAGCACTGCAATTTTATCTGAGCTTTCTCAGAAACAGGTATTATTTGCAGTAGCTGGACACCACTCAAAACTTACTCAGTTTACTAAAAGTTTAACTTATATTAATCATGATTTATCGCGTTTTAAAAAAAGTCATGATGGTACTAATAGTAATTTGAAATGTTTTAGTCAGATTGTAAGAGAACGTGACGAATTCAAAGATTTAGTTTGGGATACGTGTTTATGTAAATTTATGCGGATTCCTATAAATGAATCAGTTTTTCATGCTGTGAACGATTTTGTTTTGGATTTTTTAGTTTTTTCTGCTGTTTACTCAGTGCTTATTCAAGCTGATCGGGGAAGCTTTTTTGAGTGGGTGCCGCCTAATTTTGATGTTACTTTGAATACAGGTGTGATGGTAAAAGCTGGGTCTTCTTTGTCTGATGTTCGAATGCGTTTTCAGAAGTATCTTTTATTGAATAATAGTTTTCAGGATAATATAGTGATTCTTAAAGCGCCAACTGGCATAGGTAAAACTAAACTGTTCTTAGATATTGTCAATAAAATTTCAGGTGGTCAACAGTTTGAACGTGTTTTCTATTTCTCTCCTCTGTTAGCGTTAACTGATGATTTTGAGGGTAAACTGTTTAGTGCTGGAAAAAGTGATTCCGTTCTTAATTCTGTTGATGCAGAAAAAGTGTTGACTTATAATCATGCATTTACTGGTAGCTTGTTTGATAAGCGGCAGCCCAAAGATCAGAATGTTTTACTGGACGATGATGAAGATGTTGAATTTCGTAAAACTCTTGAGTATTTTGAGCGGGAATCTTTTAACAAACCGTTTATTATTACTACAACTCAAAGATTATTGATGGTTCTTTACTCAAATAAGCCTGCGGATAAAGAAAAACTGGTGTCTTTTAAGAATTCTTTTTTGATAATTGATGAAGTTCAAACGGTACCCAAATTTTTACTGCCAAATTTTATAGCCTTACTTAAAACAATCGCTAAAACCTGTAATTCTATAATTCTTTTAGTTAGCGCCACTATACCTCACGAGTTGATAAACTTGCCTAGGTTGAAAGTATCTGAAGATATGGAAAAACAGTATTTGCAAATGACTGTTAAAAAAATAGCTTATAGCGATTCTGATTTAGATGCATCTAAAGAAGCTGCTCTTCTTGGAGATGATGAGCGTGTGTTATTTATGTTTAATACTAGGCGTAAAGCATTAGCTTTCTTTGAGCAGTTATCTATGCATAAGTCTGATGTACTTTACTTATCCTCAGGTATTCGAAAGTGTGACAGAAGTAAAATTATTCAAGAAAAGCTTCAAGGTAGAGATCCTGTGACAGTGGTTTCAACACAGGTTTTGGAGGCTGGTGTGGATGTAAGTTTCAGTCGTATGTATCGTGAGTTAGCGCCTTTAGATAACATTGTGCAGGCTATGGGACGTCTTAATCGTGAAGGTGAGCGTAGTAATCCGTTGCTTACCGTTTTTAGAGTTGACAATAACTATCGACCATATAGTGAGCTTGAGGTATGTGAGACAAAAAAGTTGCTTCCTGCTTTTCACTCTTCTTTAGATGTCTATGAACAGTTGCCTGTTTACTATAAGACGGTATCGGATGAAAATCAAACATACAAAAATTTGGTTAAAGTGTTAAATGGTAAAATGCAAGAGCTAGATTTTGAGGGTGTTTGGGAATTCGTTAAAGATCATGTTTTGCCTGATGAGTTAGGTGATTCCATTCTTGTGCCCTCTATTGAAGAGTATGATGAAATTCAGCAGCACCTTTTGTCTACTGACTCAAACAACGATAAAAAGTTGCTCAAAAAATATGCTGAACTTATGGCTCAGTTACCTGGGTTCATTGAAAAAAATGATCATTTAAAGTCTATGCTTGATGAAAAACTGTTAGCGAAAAATGTTCTTTTTCCTAAAAAAGAGTTTCTCTATGAAGTGTATGATAAAAAAACGGGTTTAGATAAGTGGGTGAAAAAAGTTGAGCAATAATTACTGTAAGCCAGATCAATTAAAAGATGGTGATGTTAAAATTTGTAAGGTTAAGCTTGTTGTGCCTGATGATAAGAATTATATAACGGCTGTTAAGCTTCGAGGGTTTTTGGGCAGTTTGTTTGCTGACGATGTAGAATTTCATCATCATTCAGAGCGGGCTTATTATTATCCATTAATTCAGTATAAACGTGTTAAAGGAGACCTGTTTATTTTAGGTCTTCAGAATTATGCTAAAATTCTTATGAATAAAATGTCTGTAGTAGACAGTATTTCAACTAGTCATGGCAGTTTTAAGGTTCATAGTCAAGAAATAGATTTGACTAATTGGCAAGTGCGAAATGTGTCTTGTTGTTATGATTTTATGACGCCTTGGCTTGCACTTAATGAGGCTAATTATGCTGTTTTTAAGTATTGTGATAAAGAGAAGCAGAAAGCGTTTTTGGAAAAGTTAATAGTAGGTAACACGTTAAGTTGTCTTAAAGGGTTAGGTATTTTTGTGGATTATCGTATTGAAGCTTTTATGGTGTCTTTTCGTTCTTTTTGTGTGGGTGCTCATGGGAATCCCTTTGAAGCGTTTACTGCACGTTTCTTTTTAAATGTTGATTTGCCTGATTTTATAGGGTTAGGTAAGAGTGTTTCCAAAGGATTTGGTACTATAAGGCGGATACCGTATGATTCTTGAAATAAGTGAACATGGAAGCTCATTAAAACGAGATCATGAATGTTTTATCGTTAAATCACCTTTATCTGAAAAAACAGAGATTCCTGCTGAAAAAATTGATGCTATAATAGTAACTGCTAATGCTTCAATTACTACACAAGCGGTTGCCCTTTGTTTGGAAAAAAACATACAATTAGTACTAGCTAACTGGGCTGGTAAACCGTTTGGAAGATTTTGGGCAAGTACTCCAGGGAGAGCAACTGAATATCGACGCAAACAGTATCTACACCAAAATACTCCTATAGCCTTCGAAATCTCTAAAGATATAGTTGCATACAAACTTAGAACACAAAGAAAATTTCTTGTAGACCTAAAGGGCAACCGAAAAACACTCAACGAGACCATAAACAACTCTATAAACTCTATAAGTAAATCCATGCAGACTCTAGATAACTTGGAATTCACTCCTTCTTTTAAACAGACTCTCTTAGGAATTGAAGGCTTTGCAGCTGCTGAATATTTTTCTGCTATTTCTTCTGTTTTGCCTAAAAAATATGCTTTCAAAGAAAGAAGCAGACAACCTGCGCAAGATAAATTTAACGCAGTTCTCAACTACATCTATGGCATTACTTATGCAAGTGTTGAAAAAATCGTTATTTTAAGCGGTTTAGATCCAAACGCTGGAATATATCACGCTGACTCTTATGGTAAACCAACTTTAGTTTTTGATTTAATAGAACTGTTTAGAGCTAAAGTTGATCGTATAGCAGTAAAATTATTTACAAAAAAACATGTCCGTGATTCTTGGTTTATATCGCCAGATGATGCGCCTTTAGGCGTCTTTTTATCTAAAGAAGGTCGAAGTGCTGTAATTACCGCTTATCGACAGGAAGCATCTGCCCCTATAGAAAAGGACAGTTGGCTCTATTGCAGAAAAATAATGACTACATTTGCAAAGGCGGATAACTGTTGAAGAAAAACATGTATTATGCTGTTTATGATATCTCTGACAATAAAACTCGAACACATACCATTCAAGCACTAAAAAACATGGGATTTGTTCGTATACAAAAAAGCGTTTTCTGCGGTTCGTTATCATCTCAACAGAAAAAAGACCTCATAGAAAACCTCAAACAAATAACTGAGGAAAATGAATCGGTGTATCTGATTTTAGCATGTCAGGCATGCTTTGGAAAAGTCACTATTATTGGTCATGGATTTGACAAAGAATATGTCACTAATGATTTGGAGTGTATGATCCTTTGAGTAATTGTCTCAATGTAACAAACGCCGTGGAACATGCATTCTGTCCAAGATTTACCTACTTTCAATTAGTACTTGGCATCGAGCAAAGAGAAGAAAAACGTGGCACCGTTCAATCTGGACGTGCTTTCCATAGCAAACACTCAACTACTAACAAACGCTACAATATAAAACACTTAAACGGTATTAAACAAACTGAACTGCTCCTATACTCAAAAAAACATTCATTTTCAGGAAAAATCGATGAAACCATAGAAACAGAAAAAGAAATTATGATAATCGAACGCAAATACTCTGATTCCATTATAATAGGCTCAACTGTGAAAACCCAGCTTGGACTACTGGCTATTCTAGCAGAAGAAAACACTGGTAAACAAGTCAAAAAAGCAATTATAGTCTTTAACAAAAAGGAAAGAGTTGAAGTGCCTGTTAATATTACTGAAAAAATCAAACACGATGCACTAATAATGCTCCAAAAAACAAGTGATACCATAACCTCAGGAGATATGCCATATTCCAAACATGATAACCGTTGCCTAAACTGCTGCTATAGAAAAATCTGCCCCTAATTCTAAACATAAAAATTCCGAAAGACTCTTAAACGAAGATCAGTAATTGTAACCTTATAAGGACAGCAATAAACAAACAACAACAAACACATGCCATAAAAATACCTGCAAAAACGCCTTAAAACACAAAATAAGCCATAAAAATATGGCTGTCCAAAAGGCAGATCCAACAAAACAAGGATTGAAACTTTAAATATCCTCCAAGTAACGCTCAAGTGCGAGGTCCAAAAGGCAGATCCAACAAAACAAGGATTGAAACAACCTATCTTTTTTAGTATTCGTACTAACCGTGTAGTCCAAAAGGCAGATCCAACAAAACAAGGATTGAAACTACATGCTATACGAAAAGAACGAAACTGTGCATAGTCCAAAAGGCAGATCCAACAAAACAAGGATTGAAACGTGCTGAAATTCTAACATGAAAAGAGGATGTGTAGTCCAAAAGGCAGATCCAACAAAACAAGGATTGAAACCATTGTCAGCATTAGCAATTAAACCACTAACATCGCGTCCAAAAGGCAGATCCAACAAAACAAGGATTGAAACCACGTATGGTAGTAGGTTGCGTAATCCTATAGACCAGGTCCAAAAGGCAGATCCAACAAAACAAGGATTGAAACGGTTTTATGGGTAAACATTTTGGGCAGGCATATTTGTCCAAAAGGCAGATCCAACAAAACAAGGATTGAAACATTACCCGTTGGTATAAATCCCATGTGGTGCTAAGGGTCCAAAAGGCAGATCCAACAAAACAAGGATTGAAACTTATATCGATCCACCAAACCCCGAACGCATTTTTCGTCCAAAAGGCAGATCCAACAAAACAAGGATTGAAACCTACTACTCTATCCTGATAAACTGTGAAGGTAGGTTGTCCAAAAGGCAGATCCAACAAAACAAGGATTGAAACCATGCCAATCAGAAGGATATCGATAAAGAATACGAGTTGTCCAAAAGGCAGATCCAACAAAACAAGGATTGAAACAAAGAAAAAGGTAAACTCATGGAGCTAACATCTTTCCTGTGTCCAAAAGGCAGATCCAACAAAACAAGGATTGAAACAGAAAGTCTGGAGCAGCTATACTGTTTGTGTCAGTTGTCCAAAAGGCAGATCCAACAAAACAAGGATTGAAACAATATTGTTCATCAGTGGCAAACCACATAGTATCATTGTCCAAAAGGCAGATCCAACAAAACAAGGATTGAAACTCATAAATTGATGTTAAGGAAGATAAGATTCTTCCTGGTCCAAAAGGCAGATCCAACAAAACAAGGATTGAAACGAATTGCAAACTTTACATTTTTCCGCCACTTTACTCGTCCAAAAGGCAGATCCAACAAAACAAGGATTGAAACGTCTGAGACATCAGGCGGAATAGGCGCTGGAGAACCGTCCAAAAGGCAGATCCAACAAAACAAGGATTGAAACAAGCTTTCCAGTCCCATACCGCAGGCCAAAGGGTTGGTCCAAAAGGCAGATCCAACAAAACAAGGATTGAAACCGTATTCGATCAACGGTATTGTTTGGTTCCATTCGAAAGTCCAAAAGGCAGATCCAACAAAACAAGGATTGAAACCACCATCCGAGGTATATTTGGTTAACGCTATTTTCAGTCCAAAAGGCAGATCCAACAAAACAAGGATTGAAACATTATGTCTGTGAGATAGAAGTTTAAGTCTTCTAATTCGTCCAAAAGGCAGATCCAACAAAACAAGGATTGAAACCAGAACCATGCAGCTATATACGCTTTGAAATTGATGGTCCAAAAGGCAGATCCAACAAAACAAGGATTGAAACATGCAACTAACAAAGTCTGAAAAGAAATTATACAGTGACGTCCAAAAGGCAGATCCAACAAAACAAGGATTGAAACTTATGATAATAGCTTACTTCGATTGGTTTTTCAACGTGTCCAAAAGGCAGATCCAACAAAACAAGGATTGAAACTTGCGGTGTGCTATTCATGACGATGGTACTCGCCATGTCCAAAAGGCAGATCCAACAAAACAAGGATTGAAACTTTTGACCATACGGTGCCACTTTTGCATATTTCTGGTCCAAAAGGCAGATCCAACAAAACAAGGATTGAAACCAGGGTGACATACACGTATGGTTATGCGAGTGTACCGTCCAAAAGGCAGATCCAACAAAACAAGGATTGAAACCGGATGAATATGTCCAAGTGGCGCGGAAACGATTAGACGTCCAAAAGGCAGATCCAACAAAACAAGGATTGAAACTAACGATATAGACGCTTACGTGCCAAACATGTATACGTCCAAAAGGCAGATCCAACAAAACAAGGATTGAAACTAAGCAACCCTGTTGGAATAGCAACTAGTATTTCAATCGTCCAAAAGGCAGATCCAACAAAACAAGGATTGAAACAGTTGTTAAATAATTCATTCATTTTGTGTTACCTGTCCAAAAGGCAGATCCAACAAAACAAGGATTGAAACTAATTGAAATACTATTTGCTATTCCGACAGGGTTAGTCCAAAAGGCAGATCCAACAAAACAAGGATTGAAACCATTTTGCATTTGATTAAAAAACGGTAGGACTGCGGCAGTCCAAAAGGCAGATCCAACAAAACAAGGATTGAAACGTTGCAAACTATTCACCACGAAACCCTAACATGTGTCAGAGTCCAAAAGGCAGATCCAACAAAACAAGGATTGAAACCTCCATGATTAAACAAAAATTTACTGCCACTAACACTGTCCAAAAGGCAGATCCAACAAAACAAGGATTGAAACATTGCGAAGTCTATACAGTATCATTTTTGCTTCTATGTCCAAAAGGCAGATCCAACAAAACAAGGATTGAAACTTTATTTTAAACGAAAGTAAACAAATAGTCTACATATGTCCAAAAGGCAGATCCAACAAAACAAGGATTGAAACCATTTGTAACGTTGGCGGTTACCTTGATAACCCGCTGTCCAAAAGGCAGATCCAACAAAACAAGGATTGAAACAATGTTACTAGTGCGCGGTCTTGAAAGCGTACTAAAAGTCCAAAAGGCAGATCCAACAAAACAAGGATTGAAACTATCAGAGTTTTTACAAATCAAGTTGTTACTGTAGTCCAAAAGGCAGATCCAACAAAACAAGGATTGAAACGACATATTACATCACAGCATGAGTTTATTTGATAGTCCAAAAGGCAGATCCAACAAAACAAGGATTGAAACCATAATACAATTGGAATGTATCAGTCGCGGCTTATCCGGTCCAAAAGGCAGATCCAACAAAACAAGGATTGAAACAAGGCAGAGCCTCATATAATATTTATCATTTACAAGTCCAAAAGGCAGATCCAACAAAACAAGGATTGAAACTTGTTGATTGTGAAAATGGTGTAATCTATGTGAAAAGTCCAAAAGGCAGATCCAACAAAACAAGGATTGAAACAATGCACTGCAGAGCCTGCCTGCAAGCCTTGCAAAGGTCCAAAAGGCAGATCCAACAAAACAAGGATTGAAACAGAATAAACTCTTAGTGAAATATTTTGGGAAGGAATGTCCAAAAGGCAGATCCAACAAAACAAGGATTGAAACTTGCGTAACCAATTTAGTTTTACAAGTAATAATATTGTCCAAAAGGCAGATCCAACAAAACAAGGATTGAAACCACATACTTATCTATTTTCACGTCAGACCTTTCTACGTGTCCAAAAGGCAGATCCAACAAAACAAGGATTGAAACATTGGTGTCTGACACATGTTAGGGTTTCGTGGTGAGTCCAAAAGGCAGATCCAACAAAACAAGGATTGAAACCTTGGTACGTTTATGTCTCGTTGTGGTTCTTGCGGTCCAAAAGGCAGATCCAACAAAACAAGGATTGAAACTCCTAATTTGTCAAGTGCACCCATCATTTGTGCGTGTGTCCAAAAGGCAGATCCAACAAAACAAGGATTGAAACTCAATATCTTTTTGGTTTGCATGAAGTGCGCAATACGGTCCAAAAGGCAGATCCAACAAAACAAGGATTGAAACTTCTTTATTTTGCACCGTTTGTATCGGCGTTATTGTCCAAAAGGCAGATCCAACAAAACAAGGATTGAAACTCCATGATGCGCTCGATACGATTGGTATACACTTGCCGACTGTCCAAAAGGCAGATCCAACAAAACAAGGATTGAAACTTACGGGTTACAAAAAGTTGATGACATGGCCCATAACGTCCAAAAGGCAGATCCAACAAAACAAGGATTGAAACGTACACCTTGCACGCGAAGCGCTTTTGGATCCCAAAGTCCAAAAGGCAGATCCAACAAAACAAGGATTGAAACCTTTTGTCTTCATACCAGTAGATGTGATTGTAAAAGTCCAAAAGGCAGATCCAACAAAACAAGGATTGAAACTCAAGAAATTTTGTCTGTGCACAGTCGTTTGCTCGCGGTCCAAAAGGCAGATCCAACAAAACAAGGATTGAAACGTTTGCGTGAAGTGCACAATATGGTTTTACGATGTCGTGTCCAAAAGGCAGATCCAACAAAACAAGGATTGAAACACGGTCTCCCAATAACAGAACTATTAGCATTAAAATTGTCCAAAAGGCAGATCCAACAAAACAAGGATTGAAACGATGTGTTTGGCGCGTAGTATCCGCTTCTTTCATGCGTCCAAAAGGCAGATCCAACAAAACAAGGATTGAAACGTAGTAATAGTTCTGGGGTGTGGGTGAATGATACTGCTGTCCAAAAGGCAGATCCAACAAAACAAGGATTGAAACTTCGGTCTTAAACTTGGCATAGACGCAGTTTATACAGTCCAAAAGGCAGATCCAACAAAACAAGGATTGAAACTAGCGTAAGATATTTCAATTATCCGAACGAGCCAAGTCCAAAAGGCAGATCCAACAAAACAAGGATTGAAACGCAGGTCGAGTGCTGAGAAACTTGAGGTTCCGGCTGAGGTCCAAAAGGCAGATCCAACAAAACAAGGATTGAAACAAATAGAGTTGTACATGGTCTCCGTCTGGGTTCCAGTCCAAAAGGCAGATCCAACAAAACAAGGATTGAAACAATCCATGTATACATATAATGGGAAAACCGATATTGTCCAAAAGGCAGATCCAACAAAACAAGGATTGAAACAATGATGATGATGGTGTATTCATACATATTTCTCGTCCAAAAGGCAGATCCAACAAAACAAGGATTGAAACTATTCGCTCTCGCTATACCCGCCGGTCTATCGTTGTCCAAAAGGCAGATCCAACAAAACAAGGATTGAAACGTACTACGTGGGCTGTCATGTATGGTATTGAGGAGAAGTGGTCCAAAAGGCAGATCCAACAAAACAAGGATTGAAACTAATAATTATCCGAACGGTCAGCAGGGCACCGTGGTCCAAAAGGCAGATCCAACAAAACAAGGATTGAAACAATCCTTTTACCGTAACATAGTCACGGAGGAACCCTAGTCCAAAAGGCAGATCCAACAAAACAAGGATTGAAACAGTCTGTCGGAACAGTGCCTGAAGTTGTTGCTCCAGTCCAAAAGGCAGATCCAACAAAACAAGGATTGAAACTTGGACTGCGGTCTCAAATAGGTCAAATAAGTAGGTGTCCAAAAGGCAGATCCAACAAAACAAGGATTGAAACACCAGTCAGGCGTACGGTATTCATCATTTCCATGACGTCCAAAAGGCAGATCCAACAAAACAAGGATTGAAACTTTACATCTGGAACAACTAGGTTATTTTCTGAAAGTCCAAAAGGCAGATCCAACAAAACAAGGATTGAAACCTGTCTGCTCCGTATAGTTGGTGTACTGCGTCGAAGTCCAAAAGGCAGATCCAACAAAACAAGGATTGAAACTGCCCAACGGCGGCCTAATCATCCACCCAAACACAACAAGTCCAAAAGGCAGATCCAACAAAACAAGGATTGAAACAACTGCTTCACAATACTAGAAATCAGAAGTTTAACGTCCAAAAGGCAGATCCAACAAAACAAGGATTGAAACTTATTGTTAGCTGCCCAGTCGTCTCCTAAAATAAATGTCCAAAAGGCAGATCCAACAAAACAAGGATTGAAACTTGCTCTGCCGCGAGAATTTGACCTATTCGAACACAAAGTCCAAAAGGCAGATCCAACAAAACAAGGATTGAAACCCTGATATTAATTTTGCACCAATTCCAAGCATGTCGTCCAAAAGGCAGATCCAACAAAACAAGGATTGAAACTGGCATGTCGTCTTGCGCTTGATTTCGTGTATGATACCGTCCAAAAGGCAGATCCAACAAAACAAGGATTGAAACTGGTAATGTGCCCTGTATGCCACCACGCGATGATGGTCCAAAAGGCAGATCCAACAAAACAAGGATTGAAACACCGAAGCAACAGCAAAACTAAACGCCACCTTACAGTCCAAAAGGCAGATCCAACAAAACAAGGATTGAAACACGTATACATATTTTGTGTTTGGCACTTCAACGTAGTCCAAAAGGCAGATCCAACAAAACAAGGATTGAAACCTTAAGACAAGAACTTAGTGATTTACAATCAAGGCGTCCAAAAGGCAGATCCAACAAAACAAGGATTGAAACATAACGAGCTAATAGCATAAGCATAGGGTACAGCATGGTCCAAAAGGCAGATCCAACAAAACAAGGATTGAAACTGTCAAGGGTGATGTTGTTTCGGGGTATAGTGTTGGTTGTCCAAAAGGCAGATCCAACAAAACAAGGATTGAAACCAACCACGCACGACCGCCATTGGGTGTCGGAACTCCACGTCCAAAAGGCAGATCCAACAAAACAAGGATTGAAACAGTAAAACATGATTTTTTTATTTTCTAAACTCCACAGTCCAAAAGGCAGATCCAACAAAACAAGGATTGAAACTTGTTGCTGTTAATAATGTTTGAAAGACATAGTTAGCGTCCAAAAGGCAGATCCAACAAAACAAGGATTGAAACACACTATTGAAGCGTGCAGAAGGGGAAATACAATCATGTCCAAAAGGCAGATCCAACAAAACAAGGATTGAAACGTAGTCCCACGGCTCGAAACATAGCAAGCCTAAATGTCCAAAAGGCAGATCCAACAAAACAAGGATTGAAACAGCTCGTTTACTATGTCGTCTTTTAATTGTTCAATTGTCCAAAAGGCAGATCCAACAAAACAAGGATTGAAACACCGCAACACCCGGCAACCCAGTAAAAGTATAGTCCAAAAGGCAGATCCAACAAAACAAGGATTGAAACATAAAAGCGGCTTGAATACGTATAAAGTCTTGATGCATTGTCCAAAAGGCAGATCCAACAAAACAAGGATTGAAACTCGGTATACTATGGAGTTTACAGAACCCTCAGGGAGGTCCAAAAGGCAGATCCAACAAAACAAGGATTGAAACGCGCGTCCCAATCCCAAACAGCAGGCCAAAGCGTTGTCCAAAAGGCAGATCCAACAAAACAAGGATTGAAACCACCATGCACCGTCCGCCATTTGTCGCACTGGGCGTCCAAAAGGCAGATCCAACAAAACAAGGATTGAAACCGTATGCTTTTGTTATTTATGCTGAAACTTTGGGATTGTCCAAAAGGCAGATCCAACAAAACAAGGATTGAAACGTGTGGATACGTTGCTGGCCTCTAAGGGCGTGAATGTCCAAAAGGCAGATCCAACAAAACAAGGATTGAAACTTTAGTTACTTGTGGGTTTTTCATGTCGTTGTCACGTCCAAAAGGCAGATCCAACAAAACAAGGATTGAAACTAATAATAGTATTTCTTCGTACAGTTTTAGGTCGGGATGTCCAAAAGGCAGATCCAACAAAACAAGGATTGAAACTGGCAATTGAGGACATGTCAGACGCGACATTACTTTGGTCCAAAAGGCAGATCCAACAAAACAAGGATTGAAACCAACCTCCGACAACCCCAAGGTTTCAGCATAGATAACAAAAGCGTCCAAAAGGCAGATCCAACAAAACAAGGATTGAAACTAATTTCAGCGTCACTAATGCCTGGGAAAGGTGTGAGTCCAAAAGGCAGATCCAACAAAACAAGGATTGAAACTTGGTAATTTGTTTGATAGTTCGGGTGGTTTGGTTGTCCAAAAGGCAGATCCAACAAAACAAGGATTGAAACCATTTCCTTTTTACCTTTTGTGTGGCCGCTCCTGTTGTCCAAAAGGCAGATCCAACAAAACAAGGATTGAAACACTGATGTTGGATTGGAAGAATACGGAAATATTGGTCCAAAAGGCAGATCCAACAAAACAAGGATTGAAACGTGCCCTCCGCTTATGGGGTTACGGTTGTACCGTTCGTCCAAAAGGCAGATCCAACAAAACAAGGATTGAAACATGAGTAAGTATGGTGAATGTATACATGAAGATGTGGTCCAAAAGGCAGATCCAACAAAACAAGGATTGAAACCCATTTTATTTCACAGAGAAAGTTAGCAACTGAACCGTCCAAAAGGCAGATCCAACAAAACAAGGATTGAAACAAGCAAATGTAAGAACTATTGAGCGCCGAAAAAAGTTGTCCAAAAGGCAGATCCAACAAAACAAGGATTGAAACAAATTGACAAAACAAGCCCAGAAGACAAGTTTACTGTCCAAAAGGCAGATCCAACAAAACAAGGATTGAAACGCGTTTAATTTTCCTAACTCTCTTACGGCTTCTATATGTCCAAAAGGCAGATCCAACAAAACAAGGATTGAAACTCACGTTAACGCTTTCGAAGAATATACAGGAACAGGTCCAAAAGGCAGATCCAACAAAACAAGGATTGAAACTTGCAACAGTGGAGGCACCGTCTGTCTCAGTCGCAGGGGTCCAAAAGGCAGATCCAACAAAACAAGGATTGAAACCATACTTCCGGCTTGCATGTTACGCAGTCACAACCAGGTCCAAAAGGCAGATCCAACAAAACAAGGATTGAAACTCGCCTAAGTCAACCCATTCACCTACCGAACCGCCTTGTCCAAAAGGCAGATCCAACAAAACAAGGATTGAAACGTTACAGTACAAAAAGACTTATCAAACAACCCAATTGTCCAAAAGGCAGATCCAACAAAACAAGGATTGAAACATTCTTTGTTCAACGTTACTGTCTTAGATGAAAAAGGTGTCCAAAAGGCAGATCCAACAAAACAAGGATTGAAACTTTACATACATAGATAGATAGCGAGAATAAGAAGTGTCCAAAAGGCAGATCCAACAAAACAAGGATTGAAACAGAAAGAAAACTTAGTGATTACAGGTTAAAACATAGTCCAAAAGGCAGATCCAACAAAACAAGGATTGAAACTTATTGTTGATGTGATGTATTTCTAAGTCTCTGTTGTCCAAAAGGCAGATCCAAATACTTAAAGTCAAACAATACCATAATCAGTGTAAGGTAACATAGAAAAAGATAGTCAATTAGGGAACACAACCAAAATTTTGTTATGTTGTTATGTTTGTTTGTAGGAAGGTTTAGATGTTTGATTGGTTATTGTAGTGTTGGAGTTAATAGTAGGTAGGATTAATGATGAGTGAGTTGCAGAAGAAGTGTAAGGTTGCTTGGGGTATAACTGGTGGTGGCGATAGGATTGCTGAGGTTGTTAAAGTAATGTTGGGTCTTAGGGATTTGTATGCTTCTGTTTTGGATATTCATGTGTTTGTTTCTAAGAATGGGGAGACTATGCTTAAGTTTTATAAGTTGTTTGATGTTTTGAGGGAGGGTTTTTCTAGTTTTAGTGTTGAGGTGTCTTGTAATACGCCTTTTTTGGCGTCTTGGTTGCAGAGTGGGAAGTATGATTTTATGTTGGTTGCTCCTGCTAGTTCTAATTCTGTTGCTAAGATTGTTAATGGTATTGGTGATACGTTGATTACGAATTCTGTTATTATGTGTTTGAAGGCTTTTGGTTCTGTTTATGTTTTGCCTACGGATTATAGGGAGGGTGTTGTGGAGACAATTGTGCCTAATGGTAAAACTTTGAAAATTCGGGTGCGTAAGGAGGAGGCTGAGCAAACGCGTAAACTAGAATGTATGGATGGTGTGTGTGTTGTGGAGTCGCTTGAGGGAATTTGTGATGTGTTTGCGAAACGGTATAAGATTGGTAGGTAGTGTTAGTTCGTAACTTTTGGTGGTTAGGGTATGTGTTTAGCTCGCGTGTTTTTATTAAGAAATTTATACCTTAACGTGTAGATATGGCTCTGTTTGTTGAACAATTATATCATAAAAAGTTAAATGTTAGTGAATTTTTTGCTGAGAGCTAAATACGTATGGTTAGGGAGTATGTGTTTTTGTGTTTTTGTATTATTTATTAATTATGGGTATTTGTTAATGTTTGATATTTGAGAAAAATTATTATAAACTTGTTGTATATTGATGTTTTGTAGTGAGTTATGTAACTTTGAAATCGCGTTACCTATGTACTTGTTAGGTATGTGTGACATATTAAAATTAAACTGTAAAAACGCGGTATTTTTCCATTTTAACCTTAAAAATACGTTTTCAAATAAAACGTGCTGCCTAAAAACTGAAAGTTACGGGTTAAAATGTTGTTGTGTTTTTGGCTGTGTGGGGTTGGAGGGTGGTGTTTGGTGTAATGGTGGTGGGTGTGTTGGGTGTTTTTGGTTTGTGTGTTGTGGTTTTGGGGGGTTTTTGGTTTGTTGTGTTGGTGGGGTAAAGGTGTTGTGTTTTGTTTGTTTTGATGGTTGTTGGTGTTTGTTGTTATTTTTTTTGGGTGGTTGTGTTTGGTGGGTTTGTAAATGGGTGTGTGTTGGTTTTTGTGTTGTGTTGTTGGGTGGGTTTGTGGGGTGTTTTTTGTTTTTTGTGTGGTGTGTTTGTTGTTTGTTGAATTTTTGTAAAAATTTTATTTATTTGCTTGTAAATGTTGTTTTTGAATTATTTTTGTAATGTATATTTATGTAATGTATATTTATTGCGTAGTGTATTTTCTTATATATTGTTGAAATTTTTGTCGTCTACGGCCGGAATTCTTATAAATACCCTACTTGGTACGTAGGATATAAATATTGTAAAAAAAAAATGATATACGAGGTAAAAAATTATTATGATGAAAAAAACTAAAATCGTAGGAATAATCTCAGTATTAATGCTACTACTAAGCCTAGCACCCATAGCTTTAGCCGCTCCAACATGGACACAGGTAGGAACATTTGCCCAACTAAAAACCGCTGTAGAAAACAAAACAGACACACACATCCAATTAACTGCAAACATACAAATGGACAAAACAGGTATAGTAATAAACCCTGAAAAAACAGAACTTGTAATCGACGGCAATGGCCACACCCTAACAGTCGCATCAGCAAATACCATAACTAGCGCCATGTACATGAAAACATATGGAAAACTCAAAGACATAACAATACAAAACATGAACATAAACGGACCAAACTCTTACGGTCTAATAACCATAGTTGACAGCACAAAATACAGTGATGTCACAGTAACCTTTGATAACATAGAGTACACCGGCCCAGGACTCTCTTGGGGACGAAAAAGCAACTTTGTCATACGCGACTCTAACCTCCTTATGGTTCCATCAAGCCTAAGCGAATGCCATGAAGTATTCGAATGCCTAACCATAAGACTAGAAGGAAACGTCAACATAGTCAAAGACGCACCAAATAGCACATACGAACTATTCTGGATAACCGGAGGAACTGGCGGCGTAACAGTTGCAGCAAATGCACACGTTAACGTTATCAGCAACCAAGGCCTAACAAAGAAAGGCAGCAGCGGATTTGTTTACTACTCATGCCCTGACTTACATCTTATCTTTGAAGATGACAGCTACTTCAATTACGTCGGTAACAATATATTCCAAGAGTGCAGCTCTGTTGACCGCCTAATCGTCGGCGAACGCGCAGAGGTTTACATAACACTTTACGGTGAACTATACTGCACCTATGGCATATTTGCTATCCGTGGCGAAGCAAACATTGGAAAAGACGCTATATTAGAACTCTACTCATTTAACAACAACCAATATCAACCAATACTACAACTTACAGGCACAGGCTCTATTAACTTTAACAGTCCAAAAACAGTGTTCATATACAACAGTAGCACAAAATCCGGCAATACAGCTCTCGCCCTTGGCCCCAACGGATGCGATGTTACAATAAATTACAACAATGTACAATCTATTGAGTACTGGAAACTAAACAAAGCTGCTTACAACAATTTACCTGCTGCAACATATCTCTGGTTTAATCCCAGCGGTTCTCAATTTAGCGCTTCTGAAAGAGTCTCCGGTTCAACAGTTAAATCTGCTACTACTAGCAACTATGTTGGCACAACTCCATGGAACACAGTTACCGCAGCCGTAAAAGATATCAATGTAGTAAGTATCAATGGCGAAAATGGCAAAGTTTATGCTGTAAACTTTAACGTTAACGGCGGCAGTCCACAAATAAACACACAATACATAAGATCCGGCGCTCTAGCTCAAAAACCTGTAGATCCTGTAAAGAATGGCTATGCATTTGACGGTTGGTATACAAACCCTGCTTTCACTGGTGCACCTTGGAACTTTGTTGCTAACACAGTAAGTAACAATATCACTCTATATGCAAAATGGACAACAGTCAACTTTAGCATTGACTACGTTCTACAAGGCGGTACAAACGCTCCTAATAACCCAGTTACATACAACATAGAAAACCTAAGTTCTCTTAACATAGCTAGTGCAACACTTATGGGCTTTACACTCTTACACTGGACCGTGATATGCGAGAACGGTACTCAATTCAACTTGTTTACCACTGCAAGCATTCCTGAGGGTACATACGGTAATCTTACACTATTTGCTGTCTGGGATCCTACTCCAATTCTGTACTCTATCGAGTATGATTTAGATGGTGGTGTCAATGCTCCTGGAAATCCAGTAGAGTATGCTGTGACTAGCATTTTCACAATTAACATTGATAATCCTACAAAGGCTGGCTATGTCTTCTTTGGCTGGATTGCAATTTACGAAAATGGCACAGTGACTCCCGCAACGATTTCTTATAGCATCCCTGCTAATAGTGCATGCAATGTATTGCTACGTGCTGTTTGGGTTCCAGAAAGTTACGTATCATACAACATTGTTTACACATTAAACGGCGGCGTTAATGCTATTAGCAATCCATCATCCTATGTTGCACCTGTTCTACCTATTACTCTAGCTAATCCAACTAGAGCGGGTTATGTGCTTTCATACTGGGTTATGAGTTGTGATAATGGCTCTATGATTGCATTGAAAAATGGTGTTATCCCTAATGGCACTACTGGCGATATTACTTTGACTGCAGTTTGGTCTGTTGCTCCAACGTATACTATTACTTATACATTAAATGGCGGCGTTAACGCTGTTGGTAACCCAACTCTGTATTCTGCCTCTGATGTTCCAATTGCTATCGCTAATCCTTCTATGACTGGCTACACATTTTCACATTGGCTCGTAAACTATGCTGATGGCTCTTTAGGTGTCCTGCCAACTTCTGGTATTCCTGCAAACACTACAGGCAACATTACATTGATCGCAGTATGGATCTAACCAATCCCTTTTTCTTTTTTTTATTTACTAACATTAAAAACTTGACAATAGATTTTAGTTCTTATTATTTTTGCATTCTTAAACTGAACATATGCGCTACTAAATCATAAAATCAGACGTATAAAAACACAAAAATCATACAACTACGCCGATAAAACCGACAAGAAAATAATTAAGACCAACATCTAATAACTATAACAGTTTACATCTTGCATTTTTAAAATTTTACACTATTTTTGTTACTACTTATCAGGATTCCGCTACACATAACATTTTCATAAAACAATGACCCTAATAGTGCTTGTTTTTCTTTTCAAGTTTAACAATGTTTTGCAGACAAACCCCGCATACAGTGCTCACAGATAACACTTAACACTATATCCTGCTGAGAGAAACCTATTTTTTTAAAACACTTAACAAACCTGTTTTACCAGATTCCCGTAACATTTTGATACACACTGATTTCTACAGCCTGATTTGACTATGCATATTGAAAAAAAGTACACTGGTTAATCTTATAGTTGATGTTGATTATTGAGTTTGTTGCGTATGTTTTAAATAAATAAGGAGGTTATAAAACCAAGGATTAATCCTATGGCTATTGGAAACGGTAGACCCGGAAAAATTCCTTTTTTATCCAGCAGGTAAAACGTAATTACTGAACCTATGCATACACCTATAATAGACATGATCGTTGGCAGAAAACTATTTGGATAGTTAAAATACATTAGACACATTAACACAGTATAAAAAAATAAATCACCCAGACCCATTTGTATGTCTTTAAAAGAATAACTTAAACCACTAAGCTGATCTATCCCATTTTGAGCAATTTTACCTACAGGACCTCTATAAACAGCAAATACATCATATATAGCAAGAAAAACTAGTATAGCCACAGTACTATAGGGCGCTGGAGACAAAATAAAACTAAATAGAGCTCCAAAAGCACCCCCTAAACCTATAACCGCCACATTTTGAGCTTTAGTAAATTTAAATATAGCTAAATCAAACAAAACCGTTATCAAAACAGTTAACACCAACAACAGAGGAAAACTGATATCCACTAAAAGCATTGAAAGATAAACTATGGAGAGCAACGCTGCTGCCATGGTCATAACAGCTCCTAACACTATTTTGATAAATTTCACCTTATTTTGTTTAAGCAAAAAATAAAACACCGTAGCACTTATCGAAACCATAACAACAAAAAAAAGAGCAATAGCAAAAGGCCCCGTAACGGTACTATCCGGAAAGGGCGTAATTGGCGGCAACATCGGCGCATACGGCCCCTGCTTAGGCTTTAAAACCCAAGCACAACATAGACCAAATAACATACTTGCAAGTATAGGCACTAAATAAACAGGATTAAACTTAAACTTGAAATCTTCAGAGGCCATCACATGCACCTTACATTTAACACTTTCTTATAACACCGTTACACAATAAGGTTTGGTTTCCCCTCCTAAAACAAACAAGCAAACAAGCAAACATTAGCCAAGAAGCATTCGTCTCTGTTAAATAACCAAATATGTGCATTCATACATGAGACTGAAAAAACAGAAAATTAGTAACCAGATAATTAATGTACCATGAATCAAAATTTAACATCAAACTAGTAATCTATTTTGTACTTGACCACCTATTTAACAACGTTTACCCGTTATCCTCATAGCTTTTAGGATATGTCTTTTATTAAATTCTATTATCCATGTTACCACTACAACGGATAGAGTTTGGAATGTGTTATTTATGTGTGTAGAGCAGTTGTTTTTTTGGTGGGTATTGTTGAGAAAAAGTTGTTCTGTGTCATGTTTTTATGGGTAAGTCATGTCGTGATGGATACGATTTAAAGTAGCGTTCGTTGCAGTGCTAGTCTGTTTGGTGTTTGTGTTCATCTTTATTTTGCGGTTGCGACTTTTATGTTATGGGACAAAGAATTCTCTTCTTTCTACGGATGCTGCGGTTAGGTGAGTTAGGAGGCAGGGCAAAAGCACTTACTTTTAGAATAGGATTTTCTCAAGTATAGTAACATCAAGAGCCGCCAATGAAGCTGATTCTCAATAGACCAATGCACAGCGCCACATCCGCAAACTTTTTCACCTCAACCAAAGAAGAAACAAAATAACGAGTCTCACAACGCAAAACATTCTTCTCCAAAACACACGACTTAACCATCCCAACACTCTGAAGCTCACCCAATCTATCCTCATTGGCAACCAATCAATATCAGTTTCCAGAATTCAGGCTTTATAACATATTTCATAAAAGCAAAAACAATAGCCAACAAACATTTTTGGTTGAATAAAAGGTGTAGGTGCCGTGTACCGTTAAGGAAGTGTTACTGAATAATGTTAACAGTTATTAGGTAATGTCCATAAACTGTACATAGTACTAAAACGTTCTGTGGACTTTATTTGGTAACACTTCCTTAGAGACAAGCCCGTCTGGTTTGGAAAGGGTTTGTGCAAACCTGCCATGCCAATTCGGTAAGGCAGCGCTCTTCTATTTCATCTTCGAAACTACCGATACTGCTATATAGATTTATTAACCAGCATTGGACGTCATCAAAGTTAGAGCATAACCCGTTAAAGGTAGTGGCACATGATTCAAATGAACAATGTAACTAAATGCTTTGGTACTCAAACAGTACTATCTAACATCAGTTTTGAAGTGCACAAGGGTGAGATCTTTGGTCTGCTTGGCCCTTCTGGTGCGGGTAAAACAACTATTATTAACATTCTGACAAAACAATTAGAAGTAGATAGCGGTAGTCATCAAATTGGCGCATCACCTTTTGAGACAGGGTTAATGCTTGATGAGGACGGTTTGTATACTCGATTAAATTGTCTTGAAAACTTGAATGTGTTTGCAGGAATTTACGGAATTCCATATAAAAAATCAATGGATGCTCTAAAGAGTGTTGGACTTGTTGATGCGGCAAAAAAACCTGTCAATACCCTCTCAAAGGGTATGCGACATCGACTTGCGTTAGCAAGAGCAATTTTACACGAGCCAAAGATACTGTTTCTTGATGAGCCAACAAGTGGCCTTGATCCCGGAACAGCACGTGGGATTCATAAATTGATTCGAACACTGCGTGAGAATGGGGCTACGGTATTTTTAACTACGCACAACATGGATGAGGCTGTCAAGTTGTGCGATAGGGTGGTACTTTTACATAAGGGAACAATTGTTGAACAGGGTGTTCCTGCAGAAATTTGTGAACGTCACAATTCGGTAAAAACTGTGCCTGATTTAGAAGCTGTTTTTATAAAGATGACGGGAGTGGAATTAGAGTGAGAAGCGCAAAAGCAATTTTTATTAAACAAATGAAGGATACACTCAAAAACCGTATGGTGCTTACTCAATTTATAATCTTTCCAGTTGTGGCATTTGTTATGACAGAATTAGTGGCAAAAGCAGATGCAACTATTCCAAATAGCCTATTTGTAACAATGTTTGCTGCAATGTTTGTAGGAATGGCCCCCCTTATTATGACCAACACTGCTATTGCGGAGGATAAGGAACATAAAAGTTTACGTTTTCTTGTAATGGCGGGAGTTAAACCCTATGAATACTTGCTTGGTATCGGAGGTTTTGTCTTGTTGATTTGTTCTCTTGTATCATTTGTGTTTGGTCTTATTGGTGGTTTTACAGGTATGGAATTTGTAAAATTTGTGTCTGTGTTGATTCTTGGGTCTGTTGCATCTGCTCTAGTAGGTTCAACTATTGGCGTTTTATCTAAAAATCAACAGGCGGCTACTGCAATTGGTACACCTGTGTTTATGGTTCTTGCGTTCACTCCAATGATTGCAAATTTTAACGAAACAATTGCAAAAGTGGCAAACGTATTCTACACGCAACAAGTAAATGTTATTGTAAATGATTTTTCCACTGGTATGATAAAACCATTTTTGATAATATTGGCAAACATTGTTATCTTAACGGTCTTGTTTGTGTTGGTCTACAAGAAAAAAGGGTTAAAAATTTGAGCTCAGTAAGAAAGGAACTTGTAATAGATAGGCCAGCAATATGGCTGAGAGATTTATACAATGCTAATTGATGCCCATAAAACTTTTGTAACTATCCAGTCAATGCTGTCAACCTAACAACCGCCATACACTAAACACCTGTAAACAACACCTAAAAAAGAAAAAACCAACCAAATCTCATAAAGTGAACTTTCATTGAAGTGCAATGGAAAAACCGGTTTGCCCTGCTAACTAAACTTTTTACTTTTCACTCTACTAATTTTTAATTAAGGTGACTGAAAAGAAACACCGAGTT